>JGI20225J20221_1000812_pt1 | contig 42936 bp, 36 predicted proteins | sample BioMet4_FD_20221 | JGI IMG/M metagenome (IMG submission 20221) | reverse complement strand
AAAAGCAGCTGCATCTGGACCTGCAAGCCGCCATCACGGGCGTGGGCACGGTGCCGTTGGTGGTGGACGGGCCGTTTGCGTCGCCTGGCGTCACCGTGGACAAGGCGGCCCTGGCCAAGGGAGCGATCACGTCCGTGCCCAAGGCCCTGGGCAAGACCCTGGAGGATACGGGCAAGGGCCTGCTTGGCCCGGTGAAGGGCATTTTCGGCAACTAGCCGCGACGCTTGCGAAAAGCAGGGCAGACTTTGCACAAATCATCGGGAAGGGAAGTCTCCGGGCGGCCACAGGATGACAGCCCTCTGGACGCCCGGCCAAGCTTCCGGCAGGCTGTGATNCCCACAATTGTGTGGCTAGCGAGGAGAAGGCATGTCGGGCACGACAAGACGGGCGATCTGGCGCCANCGGGCCAAGGTGTTCAAGGCCCTGGGCCATCCCAGTCGTTTGCTCATGGTCGAGGCCTTGGGCCAGGGTGAAAAATGCGTGTGTGAGCTGCGGGAGCTGGTCGGCTCGGATATTTCCACCATATCCAAGCACTTGACCGTCCTGAAGGAGGCTGGCCTGGTCCGGGATGAGCGCCGGGGAATCAATATCTATTATTCCCTGCGCATGCAGTGCGTGACAGCGTTTCTCTCCTGCGTCCGGCATTTTTTCGACCAGCAGCTCGACGAACAAATCATGTATCTCGAAGACTTGCGNGGNAAGGGACGCGGCTGAGGGNCAGGGTTTTTTGCTTGCCTTTTCTCACACGTGTTTTATAAAATCCGTGTCAGTAAATGACACGNCCCATNCTCCCCCAGGGAGNGACCGGGAGAGAACTCGTGCAGCAAGGAAAGGCTCCCATGCAAGACCAGCCGACCATCCAGACGGCCCTGGCAGCTCCGGACGTCCTGTCCGGGAGTCGACCCCGCAACCGCTACGACGCCATGGAATGGGCAGGTGCCTTTGGCGACATCGGCACCTTGATTCCCTTTGTCGTGGCCTACATCACCATCCTCGGCGTCGATCCGCTGGGGCTCCTTTTCATGTTCGGCATTTCCAAGATCGCGGCCGGACTGTTCTACAAGACGCCCATTCCCATCCAGCCCATGAAGGCCATCGGCGCCGCGGCAGTGGCCGGCGGCATCACGCCGGCAGCGCTTTTCGCCTCGGGGCTGACGACGGGGCTTTTCTGGCTGGTCATCGGCCTGACCGGCACCATCGGCTATGTGGCCAAGCTCGCCACCAAGCCCGTGGTGCGCGGCATCATGCTCGGGCTCGGCATGTCCTTTATCGTGGAGGGCATTCACCGCATGGTCGGCTCGCCGGTGCTGGCCACCATCGCGCTGGGCACCACCTTCGTGCTGCTGACCAACCCGAAGATTCCGGCCATGTTCGTGCTGCTGCTGATCGGCATGGTGGCGGCGGTCATCACCAACCCGGCCTTGCTCGGCGAACTGGCCCGGTTCGACATCGGTTTTCGGCTGCCCGAGTTCGGCCTGCATCACATCCGCTGGGACGACATCGTGACCGGCACGCTCCTGTTCACCTTGCCCCAGATTCCGCTCACTCTTGGCAATGCGGTGGTGGCCATCGCGGCCGAGAACAACGAGCTGTTCCCGGACCGCCCGGTCACCGAGCGCACCATGTGCATCTCCCAGGGTATCATGAACCTTGTTTCGCCCATGTTCGGCGGGGTGCCCATGTGTCACGGCGCCGGCGGCATGGCCGGCCACGTGCGCTTCGGGGCTCGCACCGGCGGCTCCCTGGTCATCCTCGGCACCATCGTCATCGTGATTGCGCTTTTTTGCAGCCAGTCCGTGGCCATCATCTTCAAGATGTTTCCGCCGGCCATCCTCGGCGTCATCCTGTTTCTGGCCGGGGCCGAACTGGCCGTGACCGTGCGCGACATCGGCACCAAGAAGTCGGAATTCTACGTCATGCTGGTGGTGGCCGGGTTCGCCATGTGGCACATGGGCGTGGCCTTTGTGGTCGGCGTCATCCTGGACAACGCCCTGCGGCGGGAATGGATTCGAATCTAGGCGATCAATCGCGGTCCTGACACACTGATTTTTTCGGCTCGGCCCACCGGTCGGGGTGGTCCAGGAGGGGAGTGACTCCCCTCCTGGCCGCCGGAGGCGTTTCCCCCAATTCCTCCCCCTCACTCCACGCCCAGCAGCGCCTGGGCAAAGTCCTGGCCATCGAAGGGACGCAGGTCTTCCATCTTTTCGCCCAGGCCCACGTAGGTGATGGGCAGCCCGAAGGACAGGGCGATGCCGACCACCACGCCGCCCTTGGCCGTGCCGTCGAGCTTGGTCAGGATGATCTCGTCCACCCCGGCCGCTTCGTCGAAGATCTTGGTCTGGGAGAGGGCGTTCTGGCCGGTGGTGGCGTCGAGGACGAGCACCGACCGGTGGGGGGCGCCGGGGTGTTTCTTGGCCACGACCCGGCGGATCTTTTTGAGCTCTTCCATCAGATTGGTCTTGGTGTGCAGGCGGCCGGCCGTGTCCAGGTAGAGGACATCGAAGCCGCCGGCGAGCGCTTTGTCCATGGCCTCGTAGGCCACGGCCGCCGGATCGGCGCCCTCGCCCTTGGTGTAGAAGGCGGCGCCCACGCGTTTGGCCCAGATTTGGAGCTGTTCGATGGCGGCGGCCCGGAAGGTGTCGCCGGCGGCGATGAGCACCTTTCTGCCACGCATGATATCGCGGTAGGCCAGCTTGGCGATGGTGGTGGTCTTGCCCACGCCGTTGACGCCGATCATCATGACCACTTCGGGCGGGTTGACGGCCCGGATGGTCTTTTTCGTCTGAAAGATCTCGGCCAGTTCCTCGCGCAGGATGTCCTTGAACACGGCCGGATCGGTGGTGCCGCGTTTGCGGACCTTGTCCCGAAGGCTCGAAAGGAGCTTGGCCGAGGGCTCGAAGCCCACGTCGGCCATGAGCAGGATTTCCTCCAGCTCTTCCCAGAACGCTTCGTCGATGACGGCATGGCTTCCGAGCAGGCCGTCGATGTGCTTGACGATCTGTTCCTTGGTCTTGGCCAGGCCTTCGGAAAGCTTGAGGAACAGCCGGTTGCGCTCGTCCTCCTCGTCTTCCAGGTCCAGGGCCAGGGCCAGGCGGTACTGGAGTTCGGAGCGGAACAGCTCGACCTCGTCATACTCCATCATGGCCAGCCAGTCGGCGAACTTGGCCACAAAGGTATCGGCCTCGGCGGCCGGGGCTTCCAGGCTTTCGAACAAAAAGCGCAGCCGTTCCCACAGGACCGGGCCGGCCACGTCCACATCGGCCAGCAGGATGTCGAGCCAGACCGAGAGCTTGGGCTCGGCCTCGCGCAGGGACAGGATCAGGGCGCTGCGCCAGGGGGCGTCTCCGGTTGCGGCCGGAGCGGGTTGCGGGGCGCGGGGGGCGACGGGTTCGGCTTGTGCGGCTCCTGGTGCGCTAACGGCCGGTTCCGGCGCGACGGCCGCAGGCTCCGGAAGGACGGTCGCCGGGGCCGGTTCGACGCTGCCGGCAGCCGCTGCGACAGGTGCCGGCTCGGGAGTTGCGGGCTCAGGTTCGCTGCTTTCAGGTGCCGGAGGGGCCGGTTCGGCCGCGGGAGGTGTGGGCGCGGCCGGCTGCGGGGCAGGGGAGGCGGCAACCGCGGAAACGGGTTCCGGTTCGGGTCCCGTGGGGGCTTTTTCGGAAGGTGCTGGGCTGGTTGGGGTCGCAGCCGCCTCGGCGGTCATCTCCTCCTGGGGGGGCGGCGTGTCGCTTTTCCATAATTTTTTGATCTTGGTAAAAAAACCCATGGGATCGTTGTCCTCGTTTGCGGAAGCAGAGGTTGATGCGGCGTTTGCGCCGGAAGACGCGATCAAGACCTGTACGCGTTTGGGCAAACGGAGGCAACCGGGCCCCGGTTGGGGGCCCGGTCGTGCTACTGGAGAAGGTCGTATTCGTGCGGTTCGGACCCGGGTTTGGCGGCCGGCGGCGTTTGCGGCCCGGCCAACCCCTCCCGGACCATGGTCCGGGCGTCCTGGCCCGAATCGGGACCGGGCACGAGGCGGTTGTTGCCGCCGCCCATGCCCGGGGTGCCGTGCCAGGTGTCCACCCAATGGCCGGAGCGTTCCGGGAAGCGCCGGGCCGCGCTGCAACGGCCGGCGCAGGCCGGGCAGGTGGCGTTGCACACGTCCGAGGGCACGAACCCGGTGCGGGTGCCGGTGTCGACCACGCAGACTTCGTTCCCGGCCGGATCGTAGCAGGTGAACAGGCCGTACGCCCAGGCCTGACCCGCCACGGCCAGGACGCAAACGGCCCCAAGAACGGTCAGGATGCGACCACGGCCCATCACGGCAACCTCCTTGCGCGGTTTAGGGCAGGCGTTCGATGTCCGCCCCCACGGCGCGCAGTTTGACTTCCATGCGCTCGTAACCCCGGTCCAGATGGTAGACGCGCTGGATCAGGGTTTCGCCCTGGGCGGCCAGGCCGGCCAGGACCAGGGAGGCACTGGCCCGCAGGTCCGAAGCCATGACCGGTGCGCCGGTCAGGTGCGGCACCCCACGGACCACGGCGGTCTGGGAGGAGATCTTGATGTTCGCCCCCAGGCGCATGAGCTCCTGGACGTGCATGAAACGGTTCTCGAAAATGTTTTCCCGGATGGAGCCGGCGCCCGAGGCCACGCACATCAGCGCCATGATTTGCGCCTGCATGTCGGTGGGGAAACCGGGGTAGGGCTGGGTGACCACGTCCACGCCGGTCAGGGCGCCGCCGCGCCGCACGACCACGCCGGCGTTGGTGGCCTCGAAAAAGACCCCCATCTCGCGCAGCTTGGCCACCACGGCGTCGAGTTCCATGAAGGGGCAGCCTTCCAACGTGAGTTCGCCGTCGGTGATGGCGGCGGCCGCCATGTAGGTGCCGGCCTCGATGCGGTCGGGCATGACCCGGTAGATGCCGCCGGTGAGCTTGTCCACGCCCTCGATGGTGATGACGCTCGTGCCGTGGCCGGAGATGCGTGCGCCCATGGTGATGAGGAAATCGGCCAGGTCGGCCACCTCGGGCTCGCGGGCGGCGTTTTCAAGGACCGTGGTGCCCTTGGCCAGGCTCGCGGCCATGATGAGGTTTTCGGTGCCCGTGACCGTGGGGAAATCGAACAGGATATGGGCGCCGGTCAGGCCGTCGCAATGCCCGACAATGTAACCGGCTTCCAGTTCGAAGACCGCGCCCATTTTTTCCAGGGCCGTGAGGTGCAGGTTGACCGGGCGGGCGCCGATGGCGCATCCGCCGGGCTGGGCCACCCGGGCCCGGCCGGCTCGGGCCAGAAGCGGTCCCAGGGCGAGCACCGAGGCGCGCATGGTGCGCACGAGGTCGTAGGGGGCTTCGGGCTCCAGGCGCTGGCAGGGCTCGATGGTGACGGTGTTGTCCTCGAAGGTGGCCGGACAACCGAGAATGCCGAGAAGGGCGATGGTGGTCTGGATGTCGCGCAGGCGCGGTACGTTGGTGATGACCGTTCGTTCGGTCAAAAGCGGCGCGGCAAGCAGGATGGGCAGGGCGGCGTTTTTGGAGCCGCTGATACGAATGGTGCCGGCAAGGGGCTTGCCGCCGTGGATACGCAGTTTATCCATGTGGGATCCTTGTAGGGAGATTCGAAATGGGGCCGGGAGCGCGGCTTCCGGCCGGAAGGCACGATATCGCGGCTTGGGGAGACGGGCAAGTGATGGAAAAAAGGTATTGACGGTGAACCGGGATGAGGCTAGAAGCAACGTTCTTCACGTGGTGACTGTAGCTCAGTTGGTAGAGTCCCAGGTTGTGGCCCTGGTTGCCGTGGGTTCGAGTCCCATCAGTCACCCCATAAATTTCCTTGCGAAAAGGCCCGGTTGAACACCGGGCCTTTTCGTTTTTCCAACCTCAATTTTTGCCTGCCGCAGTCCCCTCCCATTTTTTATCGCAACGTTCGAGTCTTCGCGCGCTTCGTCCGACGTGGCTTACCCCGGGTAAGTTTGTGACGGTTGGGAGGGGCGTGTCGTGTGTAATAGGTTTTACGATTTTTGTTCCGTCTCCTCTCCCTATCTGACTTTCGGAACGGTCCTTTGGTTGATCCCCATGGAGGCACCGAAGTCGCAGAGAGAAGGAAACGAGCGCTCTCCAGGAAGGCGTTTTGTCGGTCCGATTTGACTACCTGTCAGGCCTCTGCGGGCACGACGATGCGACGATCTCAAATGTTGTTAACGATTTGTTGATGAGGGATTTCTGGAATTATGGATTTGTTTTTGAGAATATCCATTGGTTTTGAAGTGCTCCGACCAGCCAGCTTCGAATAGTACGTGTATCAAGCGGTAAGGCCGGTGCATTTGCATTAGAATTCCACGGTGCAGATGGATCCCTATTCGATCCAACACCAACAGAAAATAAACCAAAACCATCATTATCCCAATAGTAATTTGGGAATCCGCATGCGAGAGGGCCACCATATTGGGTGTATATATTGGGAGGCGCAAATGAACCTCCATCTCCGCTATTCGGATTATTCGGATCATTTTGGTCACAACTGCAGGTTATTCCTGGGGAAATGGAATAAGCTGATTGGTTCCACCATTCATCACAGAATTCAAAGTAGCAGAGGCCAAGATTGATGGTTTCCGAGTATGCTTTGGGCAACATGATACTGAGTACAGCGGATACTTTTTGTTGCATCGTCGTATCTGAATATATGGCACAGGGGTTCAGTGTGTCCTCTGTCTTGCGGCCTGTTGCCGGGAAACCATACTCGGTTAGGATGACGGGTTTAAGCGCCGGGCCGGTCAATGTGGAATATCCCACAGTTCCGTTGGCACCAAACACTGAATCGAAACTTTGTGGTTGGTAAGTATTGACTCCCCAGAAATCGATGGATGGGCATTGTGCCATATAGGTAGAGGCGTTTATGCATATGCCTGGGTCGTCGTGGTTGGCGATGCCAATGAGCTTATCGGGTGCTGCAGATTTGGCTAAAGCTGCCATTTTTTCGACTTGCCCCCACCAATAGGACGCCGTTGGTCCGTATGTGTCAACGCTTCCGTTATCGACTTCGTTGGCGATCGTGAATCCAAGAACGGCAGGGTGAGCCGCAACCTCTTGCACAGTTTGCGTGAGTACGTCTTCCCACCACTGGATGCTTGGTTGTGGGGTTTGTTCAGCACAAAATAATGATTGAGGTAATGGAATTCCAATAATAACGTACAGGCCTTTACTATAACATGTGTCAAGAAAAGATGTGTGGGTAAATACTTGCATTTGAGAGGCTGGTGGAAGTTGCGTGTCGAGAAAGCAATAAACACGAATTGAATTTGCACCCGTATTGCAAATTAACTGCAAGTCGTTCGACCACGTGTCTTCCCAGTTCGTTACCCCATCGAATGAATCCCAAAACCAATCTCCGATGTTTGGACCATAGGAATTTGACCCCCCGATGGGGCACGGTGAATAACAAACCGCTTTGATGATGAAGTTTTCAGCTGGCGCACCATTTTTAGAGACCGTGAGTGCTGCCGTCGGTCCTTCTCCTCCAGATGAAACCCAACAGTTCCAATGTGTTACATCTGCCATGATTTACTCCTTAGCTTATCGATTTAATATTTGTAACTATATATTAAAAATACTATATGAAGGCAAGGGAATGGCAAGCCCTAATTCTGGATTTTTTATAACGAATAGGCCGCGAAAAAGGACGAGGTGCTTCTTCGGTTCCCCCGGAAATCTCCTTCGCCGGGACGACAGCGCACGCCACTTCTGTGTTTGTTTGGCTTTCCAGGTGACGCCCCGACGTGCGTTTTGACGGGCTCTCAGGCCATGCGGCAGGGGATAATGCGGGGAAAATTCTTGAGCAACAAAATCAGCACGTGATCCACAATGCAAAAAGGGGCTGTGACGTTTGTCACAGCCCCTTGCAAGCAGTGGTGGGCAATGGGCGATTCGAACGCCCGGCCTTTGGCTCCGGAGGCCAACGCTCTATCCAGCTGAGCTAATTGCCCGAAGGAGGAATTGGATACGCCGGGCAGCGCGTGGAGTCAAGAGTTATCCGGCGCCTCCAGGCAGAATTCGTAAAAAAGCGCCCCGGGCAGCGGGTTGAAGCAGTACGCCTCGATCTGATGAAAGCCCAAGCGGTGGTACAGGGCGTTGGCCGCCTCCATGGAGGTGAGGGTATCCAGGCGGACGCGACGGTAACCGCGCTCCCGGGCCGCGGCAAGGGCCGCTTCGATGAGCCGCCGGCCAAGCCCCTGTCCGCTCCAGGCCGGACGCACGAACAGTCGCTTCATCTCGCAATATCCCACGTCCTGCTGGGGGCGCAGGGCAATGCACCCCACGGCCGCGTCGCCGGTTGTGGCCAGCAGGATGGTCCCGGCCGGTTCGGCGTAACAGCCGGGCAGACCGGCCAGTTCGGCCTCGAAGCCCTGATAGGCCAAGTCGAGCCCCAGGTGGGTCACGTATTCCCGGAACAAGTGCCGGGCCGCGTCCATGTGCCGGGTCGGCGCGATGCGGATGGGGGAGCGATCAGACGATGACATGCTTGCGAATGAAGGACACCGCGTCCTCGGCTTTGTCCAGGACGGTAAAAAGTTCCAGATCCTCGGGGCTAAGGAACCCCTTGGTCAAAAGCGAGGTGCGAAACCAGTCCACCAGGCCGCTCCAGAACGTCGAGCCCATGAACACGATGGGAAAGGGCTTGATGCGCTTGGTCTGGATGAGCACCAGCGCCTCGGACAGCTCGTCCAGGGTGCCGTAGCCGCCCGGCATGGCGATATAGGCCGTGGCGTATTTGACGAACATGAGCTTGCGGATGAAGAAATAGCGGTAGTCGCTGCGCAGCGTCAGATACTTGTTGGGCTGTTGTTCCAGGGGCAGGTGGATGTGCAGCCCGATGGACGGGGCCTTGGCCTCGGCGGCACCCTTGTTGGCCGCTTCCATGAGGCCCGGTCCGCCGCCGGTGATGACCGCGAAGCCCGCCTGGGCCAGCAAGCCGGCCAGGCGCGTGGTTTCCTGGTACAGGGGGTCGTCGGGCGGGATGCGGGCCGAACCGAAAATGGACACGGCCGGACCGATATCGCCGAGTTCCTCGAACCCGTCCACGATCTCGGCCATGATTTTGAAAAGTCGCCAGGATTCGGTGATGGACAGGTCGTCGATCAGGTATTGACGCGAGCTGGGCATAGGTGGCGGCTCCTCGGAAGTCTTGTCGTGACAGGCTCTTTTCAGGCGCGGTCCCATGGGGTACACGACGATTTTGCCAACTGGTCCGGGCCGGGAGGAGAGTGCCCTCTTGGGCCCGACTTCGCAAGCGACGGCCGGAATGTTTCGGCCTACACCCGGAGGCATGATGCACATCAAGTTCCTCGGCGCGGCCGGCACCGTCACCGGTTCCTGCCATATGATCGAAACCGACAGCGCCCGGTTCTCCATCGACTGCGGCATGCACCAGGGCAACGAGGCCATCGAGCGCCGCAATCTGGACACGGCCGTGTACGAGCCGACCCGCCTGGATTGCATTCTCCTGACCCACGCCCACATCGACCATTCGGGATTGTTGCCGCGCCTGGTGCGCACCGGCTTTTCCGGCCGGATTTTCTGTACCCCCCCAACGCGCGACCTGCTCGGCATCATGCTGGAGGACAGCGCCCATATCCAGGAGATGGAGGCGGAATGGACGAGCCGGCGCAGCCGGCGCCATGGCGGACGGCCGGTGGAACCCCTTTACACCCAGGCCGATGCGGCCGCCGCGACCAAGCTGCTCACGCCCATCCCGTACGGGAAAAGTTTTTCCCCGGTGCCCGGTGTCACTGCCATCTACCACGACGCCGGCCATATCCTGGGCTCGGCCTTCATCGAACTGACCCTGGAGAAAAACGGCAGCCGTACCCGTATGCTCTTTTCCGGGGATCTCGGTCGGCCCGACCAGCTCCTGGTCAATGATCCGGACAAGCCCGTGGACGCGGATTACCTCTTTCTCGAAGGCACCTACGGCGACCGGGATCACAAGGACGAGAAGCAGAGCCGCCAGGAACTGGCCGAGGCCATCGCCTACAGCCATAGCCGGGGCGGTAAGGTCATCATCCCGGCCTTTGCCGTGGAGCGAACCCAGGAAGTGCTGTTCTGCCTGCATATGCTGCAACGCGAAGGCAAGATCCCGACCGATATGCCGGTGTTCGTGGACAGCCCCCTGGCCATCCGGGCGACCGAGATCTTCAAGCGCAATCCCGCCTATCTCGACCCCGAAACCCGGGCCTACTTCGACCGGGGCGAGGACCCGTTCTCCCTGCCCAACCTGCGCTTCACCCTGTCCACGGACCAGTCCCGGGAGATCAACACCCTGGCCGGGCCGGCCATCGTCATCTCGGCCAGCGGCATGTGCAACGCCGGCCGGGTCAAGCACCACCTGCGCCACAACCTGTGGCGGCCCGAATCGAGTGTGGTGTTCGTGGGCTTCCAGGCCGCCGGCACCCCGGGCCGCAAGATCGTGGACGGGGCCAAGACCATCCGCCTGCTCGGCGAGGAAGTGGCCGTGGCCGCCCGGGTGTTCACCATCGGCGGCTTTTCCTCCCATGCCGGCCAGAGCCAGATCCTGCAGTGGCTCACGCACTTCCGGGGCAACCATCCCGAGGTGTTCCTCATCCACGGCGAGCAAAAGGCCTTGGAAACCCTGTCCGGGCTCATCAAGGAACGCTTCGGCCTCAAGGTGCGCATCCCGCAATACCTGGAGGAATACACCCTGGCACCGGGCACCGAGCCTATGGTTTCCGTGGACGAGGCCAAGGCCCATCCGCGCATCGACTGGGATTTCCTCCTGGCCGAGATGGAAGGGCGGCTTGACCAGTTGCGCGCGCGCAAGGAAGTGCTGGCCGCACGCCCGGTGGAGGTGCAGGCCGAAGTCCGTCAGCGGCTCTTGACGGTCAACAAGGATTTGCTGGAGCTGCTCTCGGAAGTGTGATCCGGGGCACGGCGCGGTTGCGGGAGAACCCGTGGCCGCGCCGCCCGCGATGGGGCGGCGTTACTTCAGGCGGTAGGTGATGCGGCCCCGGGTAAGGTCGTAGGGGGACAGTTCGACCTTGACGCGGTCGCCGGGCAGGATGCGGATGTAAAACTTGCGCATTTTGCCGGAGATGTGGGCCAGCACTTCGTGGCCGTTTTCGAGTTCCACGCGAAACATGGCGTTGGGCAGGGCTTCTTGGACCTTGCCGTCGACCTCGATGGCGCCTTCTTTGGCCATATAGGGTATCCTCCTGGCGGTGGACCGCTGCGTGATCGGGTCCCCGCGATGTAACGTTGTCGCGAACGTAGCAAGATAATCGCTTTTTTGCGGAAAGGCAAGAGGGGCAAAGACAAGACGCGCCCTTCCTCCGACCTTGCCCCGGCCCCCCCTTTGGGGCTATGGTCCCGGGAAAAAGGATAAACCGCCGTGCTGACGCGTTTGCAACTCGACAGATACGCCGACGTGCTTCTGTGGGGGCTCCACACTTCACGCCCCAATCCCTACGCCCCGGGCGACGTCGTGCTCGTGCAATATGACCTGGCCGCCTTGCGCCTGGCCGAGGCCGTCTATGCCAAGCTGCTCGAACAAGGCCTCAACCCCATCCCGCGCCTTACCCTGACCCAGGCCATGGAAACCGCCTTTTACGGCCGGGCCGACGAGGCCCAGCTCGTGTTCCAGGCCCCGGGCCAGGCCTTGCTGCACGAAAATTTGAACGGCGCCATGCACCTGCTCGCTCCGGAAAGTCTGACCCATTTGAGCGGCATCGATCCCAAACGCATCGCCACCGCCGCCCTGGCTCGCAAACCCTTGCGCGACATCCTCGTGCGCCGGGAAGAGGCCGGGGACTTCGGCTGGACACTATGTTTGTATCCCACGCCCGAACTGGCCCGGAAGGCCAGCATGACCAATCGGGAATACGCCGCCCAGGTCACGGGCGCCTGTTTTCTGCGCGAGACCGATCCGGTGGCCAAGTGGCGCGCGCTCTACGAAGAGGCCAATGCCATCAAGAATTGGCTCAATGCCTTGCCCGTCAGCCGGCTGCGCATCGAATCCGACAATGTGGATCTGACCGTGACCCCTGGGGAGAGCCGGCGCTGGCTGGGACTGTCCGGCCACAACATCCCGAGTTTCGAGATTTTCACCTCCCCGGATTGGCGCGGCACCTCGGGCCGGTATTTCGCCGACCAGCCGTCGTATCGCAGCGGCAACTACGTCCACGGCGTGCGTCTGACCTTCAAGGACGGCCAGGTCACGGACATCGCCGCCGACCAGGGCGAGGAATTCGTGCGCAAGCAGTTGGCCATGGACGCCGGCGCCTCGCGCCTGGGCGAATTCTCCCTGACCGACCGGCGTTTTTCCAAGATCGACCGCTTCATGGCCAACACCCTGTACGACGAGAATTTCGGCGGCCCCAACGGCAATTGCCACGTGGCCGTGGGCAGCTCCTATTCCGACACCTTTGCCGGCGACCCGGCGGAGCTCACCACCGAGCGCAAGATTCAGCTGGGATATAACGATTCGGCCCTGCACTGGGACCTCGTCAACACCGAGCCCAAGCGGGTCCGGGCCCATCTGGCCGATGGGCGCGAGGTCACGATCTACGACAACGGCCAGTTCACGTATTGACGCCGGCCGGCTCTGGCCGTATCGCGGCCATGACGCGCCACGCACGGTTGGAAAACGGGCGGGCGTGATTTTGCGGACGAGGAAACCGACGATGCGCATGCATTCCTTGCTGCTCCTGGCCCTGATGGCCTCGCTGCTTTTGTCCGTCCAGGCCTTGGCCGGGACCAAAGCCAATCCCGACCTCAAGGGATGGGAGCGGGGCGGCGAATACGACAAACTTTTCGATCTTAAGGAAGCCGACACCCTCAAGGGAAAGGTGACTAAGATCATTGATGTTATTCCATTTCCCGGCATGGCTCCGGGCATAGCCTTGCAGGTCGAGGACAAAAAGGACAAGGGCTTGGAGACTGTGCATCTGGGCCCCAAGGATTTCGTGGACCGGGGCGTGATCGGCCTCAAGGAGGGCGATCAGGTCAAGGTGGCCGGGGTCTGGGCCGAACTGGATGGCCAGGATGTCATGCTCGCCATCAAGGTGAAAAAGGATGAGAACATCCAGCTCAAGGTCCGCCGCACCAAGGATGGGTTCCCGTATTGGAACATGACCCCCGAGGAGCGGGCCCGCGAGCAGGGCGACGATTAAGTTGTTCGAGGATGCCGGCCCGCGCTTGCCCAAAGTGGGAATTTTTGGGATAGGGTGATCACGGGACGCGCTTACCGCCGCAGTCGCGGTCCACACCTCAAATGGGAGTTCACCGCATGGAGGAAACCCTCAAAAAGCAGGATGCCGAACTGCTCCAACTCGTCACGTTCAGTATTGGCGAGGAGGAGTTCGGCGTGGATATCCTCAGCGTGCAGGAGATCATCCGCATGATGGATATCACCAAGGTCCCGCGCGCCCCGGATTTCGTCGAGGGCGTGATCAATTTGCGGGGCAAGGTCATTCCCATCATCGACCTGCGCAAGCGTTTTGGCCTGTCCACCCGCGACCATGACAAACATACGCGCATCATTGTCATCGAGATCAACAACATGATCGTCGGGTTTGTGGTCGATTCCGTCTCCGAGGTGCTGCGCATACCCGCCAGCACGGTGGAGCCGCCACCACCGGTCGTGTCCGGACTCGAATCCGAATACATCAGCGGCGTGGGCAAGCTCGAGGATCGATTGCTCATCCTCCTCGATCTCAACAAGCTGCTTTCCGGCGAAGAGCGCGACATGCTCGGATCCTTCTAGCCGCATCCCGCGGCGCGGCGCCGACCCAGGCGTCGCGCCGCGTTTGGTGTGGCACGTGCTGCCGGCAGGGCGGCGCCCCTTCGCGGCGGGCAACCGTCGGGAAGCGGGCGTTTGTTTGTCTGGGTGGGGGAACGGCATGNCCCGTTCCGNCCAGGCAGCAAGCCCGCCCCAAGCGCGCCGGGACGAGCCGATAAGCCCCCGGGCAGGGGAGGGTGCGTGGCCCAAAGCCACACCGCACCCGATTTTCGTATTTTTTCCGCATGAGGCATGCCTTGGCCCGCACAGATCCCTTTGCCGAACTGTTCACCAGTCCCGAATCGGTCAGCGTCTACAAGAGCGGACCGGCCAGTCTGGCCTTTTTGGCCGTGGCCGCCCTGGCCCGGGGCCAATCCGCCGTGGTGGTCACTCCGGGCGTCAACGAACTCACCCGCATCGCCTCGCTGCTCGACTTGCTGGCGCCGGCCGCACCGGGATCGCTGTGGGGCGCCGCGTACATGGCCCTGCCGTCCTACGCGCCGGGACGGCCCGCGCCGGCCTTTTGGGCCAGAAGGATGGCCTTTCTGGCCTTTGCCGCCATGGGGACCAAGCCTCGGGTCCTGCTCCTTTCGGCCGACAACCTGCTGCCCAAATGGCCCCCGCGCCGGGCCTTGGACGGCAATGTCCTGACCGTGGCCGTGGGCGAGGAGCTGCCCCGGGACCTCATTGCCGAACAGGCCGTGCTGTGGGGCTACAAGCGCACGCCCATGGTCACGAACCCGGGCGAATTCTCCCTGCGCGGCGACATCCTGGACATCTTTCCCCCGGGCTATGAGAGCCCGTTGCGCCTGGAATTTTTCGGCGATCTGGTGGAGACCGCCCGCCGCTTCGATCCCGCTTCCCAGCGCTCCCTGGCCGACCTGACCGAAGCCACGCTGGTGCCCGCGGCCCCGGCCGTGCTCTCGGACACCTTCATGGACGAGGCTAAGGTATTGTGGGAGGCCATCGCCGGCACCGGGGAGCTCCACCGGGCGGCCAAGCAGCATCTGGAAACGGCCCTGACCAATCGCGACGGCGCCATCTGGCCCGGTCTCTACTACGAGCGGCCGGTGGAACTCGCCGACTGGTTCCCCAAGGACGCGGTCTGGATCGTCAGCGATCCGACTAAGGTCAAGGAACGTCTGGAAGAGGTCGAGCACGGCTGGCGTAAGTTTTTCGAGACCGTGACCAAGGAGCGCGGCTTCCCCTGGCCGACCAACCGGGTGCTGTGGCCCGAGAACATGGCTCGCAAGGCCCTGGTTTCGGGCCGGCGCGTCCTGTTCGAGGATCTGGTTATGGGCCGGGGCCGGCATGGCCCGGACCTGCCGGAAAAGGCGCTCGACCGCTTTGGCGATCTCTTCTGGAAACCCGGTTCGGACAAGCGGCCCTGGACCACGCTGACCGCGGCCCTGGCTGAATGGAACGGCCAGCCCGGCCAGACCATCCTGTCCTTTCACGGCGAGCGGTCCCGGCGCAAATTCCTCCAGATGATCGAGCCCGAGGGGCTGGCCATCCGCACGGGCTATGCCCCGAACGTCGACGGCGTGTTTGCGCTTATTTCGCCCTTGCGCCACGGCATGGAGCTTGCCTGGCGCAACACCCGCATCCTGGCCGAGGATATCCTGCATCCCGACGGCGGCCGGGCCGGTGGCGGCGAGCGGGCGGACAAGGAATTCAAGGGGCTGTCGTCCTTTGACGAGATCCGGCCCGGCGACCTCGTGGTGCACAAGGACTACGGCGTGGGCTCCTTCGAGGGGCTTACCCGCATGACCGTGGACGCCACGGGCGGCGACTATCTGCTGTTGCATTTCGCCGACGACGACAAGCTCTATCTGCCCGCCGACCGGTTGGGCATGCTCCAGCGGTACAAGGGCCCCGAAGGGCTGACGCCGCCGCTGGACCGTCTGGGTGGTACGCGTTGGAAATCCGTGCGCGAGCGGGCCAAAAAGGCCATCGAGCGCATCGCCGCCGATCTGGTCGAGATGTACGCCTACCGGCAGGTGGCCAAGGGCTATGCTTATGGCCCGACCAACGAGCTCTACCTGGAATTCGAGGCCACCTTCGGTTTCGAGGAAACTCCGGACCAGGAGCGGGCCATTGCCGAAGTCCTGGCCGACATGGAACGGTCCGAGCCCATGGACCGGCTCGTGTGCGGCGACGTCGGCTTCGGCAAGACCGAGGTGGCGCTTCGGGCCGCGTTTCGGGCCGTGCTCGACGGCAAGCAGGTGGCCATGCTGTGCCCGACCACGGTGCTGGCCGAGCAGCATTACCAGAATTTCGTCTCCCGGCTGGAAGGTTTTCCGGTGCGGGTGGAGATGCTCTCCCGGTTCGTCACGCCGAAAAGGCGCAAGGTCGTGCTCGAAGCCGTGGCCCGGGGCGAGGTCGACATCCTGGTCGGCACCCACCGCATCCTGTCCTCCGACGTTACCATCCCCAATATCGGCCTGCTCATTCTCGACGAGGAGCAGCGTTTCGGGGTCAAGCACAAGGAACGGCTCAAGGCCTTCAAGAAAAATATCGACGCCTTGACGCTGACGGCCACGCCCATTCCGCGCACCCTGCAACTGTCCCTGTCCGGGGTGCGGGGGTTGTCGGTCATCGAGACCCCGCCGGCCGAGCGCAAGGCCGTGGAAACGGCCCTGGTCGAGCGCGACGCCGATTTCCTGCGCACGGTCCTGCGCCGTGAACTCGACCGCCAGGGGCAGGTCTTCTGGGTCCACAACCGGGTCCAGGGCCTGGAGGACGTGGCCCGCTACGTGCACGAACTCGTGCCCGACGCCAAGGTGGCCATGGCCCACGGCCAGATGTCCGAGACCGCCCTGGAAGAGGCCATGCACGGCTTTTGGCACGGCGAGACCGACATTTTGGTGTGCACGTCCATCATCGAATCCGGCCTGGATTTTCCCCGGGCCAACACCCTGGTCGTGGACAACGCCCACATGTTCGGCCTGGGCCAGCTCTACCAGCTGCGCGGCCGGGTCGGGCGCTCGCCACGGCAAGCCTATGCCTATTTCGTGGTGCCGAACCTCGAAAAGACGCCGGAACTGGCGCGCAAACGCCTGCGCGTCATCCTCGACATGGATTACCTCGGGGCCGGGTTCCAGGTGGCCATGGAGGACCTGCGCCTGCGTGGGGCCGGCAACATCCTGGGCGAGGCCCAGTCCGGGCACATCGCCCGCATCGGCCTCGACATGTTCCTCGAAATGCTGGCCGACGAGGTGCGCCGGCTCAAGGGCGAGCCGGTGACCGAGCACGTGGAACCCGAGCTGGTGCTTGGCGTGGCCGCGCGCATTCCCGAGCGCTACGTGCCCGAGGCGTCCGACCGGCTGCGGCTCTACAAAGCCCTGTCCACGGCCCGCACCGAAACCGGCCTGGCCGAGCTCATGGCCGAGATGCGCGACCGCTTCGGCCCGCCGCCTCCGGAAGTGGACAATTTCCGGGCCGCCTTGGCCCTCAAGCAGGTGCTCGCGCGCCTGGGCGCCAACAAGGCCGAAATCGCGCCCAGTCGGCTCACCGTCTCCTTCGAGGCCGAGGGAGCGACCGTGCCCCCCGAACGCCTGATCGCCTTTGCGGCCGAGCGTGGGGACGGGGTGCGCNTGCTGCCGCCGGGCAAGCTGGCCTTGCCCCTGGATGCGGGCCGCCCCCTGCCCGAGGCGGTGGAAGTCTGGACCCGGGAGCTGGCNGCCCTGGGCGGCGAAGAGGCCCACGNATGAACGCCCGACACCGGTGGCTGGNCCTCGGACTGGCGCTGGCGCTTGCNCTGGCCGGCCTGGGCTGTCACCGCGACGAGGCCAATGAGCCGGGCATCGCCGCCACGGTCAACGGCGCACCCATCACCGTGGNCGCCCTGGAAGCCCGCCACGANCTGACGCGACTGGCCGTGCCCCTGGTCGACAATCCGGCCGTGGACCAGCTGCGAAGCGAATANGGCGCCGTGCTCGCCTCNATGATCGTGGCCCGNCTGGCCGACCAGGANCTGGCCCGGCACCGGCTGGCCGTGACCGGCCCGGAGCTGGACGCGGCCGAGACCGCCATCCGGGCCGATTATCCGGACGACACCTTCGCGACCATGCTTCTGGAAGAGCACATCGACCGCGACCGCTGGCGGGAGGCGTTGCGCGACCGGCTCACCCTGGAAAAATTCGCCCGGGAAATCCTGCGTCCCGGGGTGCGCGTCGGTGTGACCGAGGCCGCCGACTATTATAAGGAACATATCGACGCCTTCACCCAGCCGGCCCGCACCCGGTTCCTGCTGGTCCGGGCCACCGAGGCCCAAGTGGCCAAGGCCGCCTTGGCCGCCTACCGCAAGGACCCGTCCCGGACCACCCTGGAATCCCAGTCCGGGGTCACGGTCCAGGAAGTGACCGTGGCGGACCGCAATCTGGCCAAGCCGTGGCGCGAGGCCCTGCGTGGCCTCAAGGTCGGGGACGCCTCGCCGGTCCTGCCCGACGGGACCGGCGGCACGTTGCTGGTCCTGCTCGAACACCACGGCGAAACCGTGCTGGAGCCGGCCACGGCCTATGCCCGGGTCGAGGCCATCCTGTCCGCGCGCAAGCTGGAAGCGGCCATGGAGAGCTGGCTGACCGAGACCTTGGCCAAGGCCCGCATCAAGGTCAGCCCGCTCCTGCTCGCCCAGGCCGCCGAGAAGGACGAACCCCCTGCCCAACCTGCGGCGGAGACGGGCCAGCCCAGTCCCGAAAAGGCAAGTCCTCTGCCGGCACCCGCGCCCCAGACGCCGACGCCGTCCGAATCCCCGGTGGCCTCTGCCCCGGCCCCGGTCGCGCCGGAACCGTCCCAGACACCCGCCATTGCTGCGGCGGTGCCGGAAGTCCCGACCCAACCGGAGCCGGCCACGGAACAGCCCGCTGCCGCGCCTGTCTCCCCTTCGGCCACGCCGGCCGCGGCGGACACGACGGCTCCGGAGTCCACGGCCCTGGCGGAAACTCCGGAGGTGGCGGAGCCGGCGCCGGTTGCCAATCCGCCTGCGGCGCTTGAGCCGTCACCGGCATCCGAACCAGCCGTCGTCTCTCCGTCGGCCCCGGAACCGGAAGCGGTCAAACCGGCCGTCCAGGAACCCGGCTCCGTGGAATTCACTGCGGTCAAGGCCAGCTGGATTCTCTTCACCGTCGACGACAAGCCTGAGGAGCGCACCTACCTCAAGCCGGGCAAACCCTTCACGGTGACCTACAGCCATCGTCTGGTGGTCCGGTTGGGCAGCCCCAGCGAGGTGTCCTATAAAGCCGGCGCCAGGCAGGAAACCGTGGCTGTCGGTAAAAAGGAAAGTCGGGTGCTCGAATTTCCCTGATCGGCGGGACTTGCCTGTGGAGTACGATTGCCTGGTGGAACAAAACAGTTTATAGGCCCCGGAACAGAGGCGCGCCAATCGGGGAAGGCGGTTGGCACGTCCAAAGCGTTGCCGGGGAAGGGCCGGATCTGGCCCGACCAGGTCCACCGAACCGCCGAACATATCTCGAATCTGGATACGCGCTGGAGGTCACCTTGCCTCGTCCATTGAAATTGCTCATTGTCATGGGATTTTGCCTGTGTTTTTCCCTCTCGGCCCAGGCTGCCGAACTCGTTGATCGAGTGGTGGCCGTGGTCAACGGCAAGCTCATCACGCTCTTCGACGTCAACGCCCGGGTCACCGATTTGTTGCAGCGGACCCAGGGCGTGGCTTTCAAGCCCGACGATCCCCGCAATGCCGAATTGCAACGGCAAGTACTCGAAAGCCTTATCAACGACATTTTGATCGAGCAGGAAGCTGCCCGCCTCAAGGTGACGGTTTCGGAAACGGAACTGGACAGCCAGATCGACGACTTGAAAAAGAAGAACAACCTGACCCAACAGCAGTTGCAAACCGAGTTGCTCAAAGAGGGCATGACGCTCAAGGAATTTCGGGAAAAACTGCGTAAGGACAACGTCAAAAAGCGGCTTCTCGGTTACATGGTCCACCGCAAGGCCATGGTGACGGATGACGAAGTGCGCGAATATTACGAGCAAAACAAGGGCAGCCTCCCCTCGCAGGTGTCCCTCCTCGGGCCGCGGGTTTCCGGCGGCATCGGTTTCATCATGGTGCCTACCAAAAAGGATGCCGAGGAACTGCGCAAGAAGATCAGTGCGGGCGGCCTCAGTTTTGCCGATGCGGCCAAGCGGTATTCCATCGGTCCCGGCCGGGAGCAGGGGGGCAGCTTGGGCGATGTGCAGCTCAAGGATCTGGCGCCGCCGTTGCGCGAAGCCCTGGCCGCCGTGCCCGAGGGCCAGGTGACCGAGCCGGTGCTGCTCGATGGCAAGGCCGTGCTGCTGATCCGCACCAAGCCCGGTCAACCGGCCAAGGCTGCCCCGGCCAAGCCGGCTCCGAGCGCGACCGATCCGTCGTTCGACAGCGTCAAGGACAAGATCCAGGAAATCCTCTATCAGCAGAAAGTTGAAAAACTCTTTCAGGACTATATCAGCAATCTGCGGTCCAAGGCCGTGATCGATGTCCGGATGTAAGGCCGGATGCGCGCCTGTGCCGGGGGATTGCCCGGCAATCTGGACCCGGAGGAGTTGTTCATATGGATTTGCGTGAGTTAGGGGCTCTTTTGCGCGAGGAGCGGGAACGTCGTGGCCTGACCATTGATCAGGTTTCGGATAAGATCAAAATTACGCGGACCTGCATCGCGGCAATTGAAGACGGCAACGAAGATTGTCTGCCCCATCCGGTTTACGCCAAGGGATTCATTAAGAATTACGCCAAGCTCCTCGGCATGGACAATGGCGAATTTCAGGAAAGCCTCGCCCAGATTTACCAGTCCGAGGAAACGCCGTTGCGGGACGTCCCGCTTCTGCGTGGTTCGGATGACGAGGACACGGCCTCTGAAACTGGATCCTCCTCGGGGCAGCGTCTGACGGTCCTGCTGGTCGCCGGTGTGGCCGTCGTGGTCGTGGTTGCCTTGGGGTGGTATCTCTACACCGCGTTTTTTTCCAAATCGGCCCCGGTCACTGCTCCCACAGCCACGGCGCCGCAGGTGGAACAGCCAGCTGAGCCGGCGACCCCGCCGGTGACGCCCACGGTCCCGGCCCAGACCCAGGAAGCGCCTCGGGAGCCAGCCCAACCGGCGCCGTCCGCGGCGCCTGCCCCGGCTCCTGAAGCCGCAGCCCCGGCCCCGGCCGTGGCCCCGGAAGTTGGACACGGGGCCAGCACACCGGCGGTTAAGCCCGAAGCCCCTGCGCCCGCGCAACCTTCCGCCGAGGATCAGGCGACCCAGGATATCGCCATGAGCGGGGTCCAAAACGGGAGCGCCCCGGCGCCCGCGCCGGCCGCGCCTCCGGCCAAGCAATTCACGGTGGGCGAGCACGGCAGCCATCTGGTGCGCATCACGGCCACGGAGCGTTGTTGGCTCCAGGCCGGAGCCGATGGCGGCACCATGCGCGAATCCATGCTGGAGCCTGGCGATACCTTTCTCGGTCATTTCAACGATTATCTGCTCGTGCGCCTGGGCAATGCCGGCGGCGTGGAAATTCAGTTCGACGGCAAGGTTTATCCCTTCCGGGCCAACAAAGGCTCGGTCAAGACGCTCAAGTTCATGGGCCGCGATGCCGCGGATACCACCATTTCGCCGGCCGACAAGCCGACCAAGACGGACAAGACCTCGTCGGTGGAGAAAGCGGCGCAACCGACACCTTCTGTGGCGGACACACCGGCGTCGGCCGTGGCGGAGAAGCCGGCAACCGGTGAAACTCCGGCCGGCGGCAAGGAATTGGAAGTGTTCGGCCAGGACGGCAGTTGGGTCATCCTGATGCCGGACAACGGACCGGCCAAGGAGATCTACGTCAAAAAGGGCCAGCGGCTGACCGTGCCCTTCGGTGAAAAAATCGACGTCAAGCTCGGCAATCCGAGCAAGGTGGTGTTCCGCTTCGACGGCAAGGAGACCCCGGTGACCACGGAGCGGGGCGAGGCCAAGACGCTGCATTTCCCTTGAGCCGCGTTTGTTCCACGGCGAGGGGCATAGCGGCTCTCCCGAGGGAGCCGCGTTGCGAATTGTCGGCCGATGGCGGCCGGCAGCGACGAAACCGCCTGGCGCAGGGCGAGGCATGGAATTTTCCGAAAAGGCGCTGGTACTCCGGGTGGGCCGGTTTCGGGAGATCGATGCCTGGGTTCACCTTTTTTCTCCGGTCCGAGGGGGCTACACCGCCTTTGCCTTCGGGGGGCTCAAAAGCCGGCGCCGTTTTCTGGGCTGTCTCGATCCCCTCAACCACGTCCGGTTCAAGGTNCGCCGTTCGGGTTTGCAAGGCTATCCGTGCCTGACCGAGGCCGAGCTGCTGGACGCGCCGCGCCGCCTGCGCCAGGACCCGCATCGACTGGGCATTGCGGTCAACTGCTTGAAATTTTTCGAAGCCGTGCATATCGGTCCCCAGGGTGCAGCCGAAGCCTATGCGCTTTTGCGGGCCATGCTGGCCGCCTTGGAGGCCGAAACACCGCCTTCGGCCCTGTTCCCGTTGCTGTTTCGGGCCAGGGTGGCTTTCGGTCAGGGCCTACTGCCGGCCTGCGATCGGTGTGCCGTGTGCGGTGCCGATCTCGGGCCCCAAGGCGCGGTATGCCATGTAGAGCAGGGCAGGCTGACTTGTCCGCACTGCCGGGATGCCGCGCCGGGCGTGTTGCAGCGCCTGGGGCCGGGCGCCCTGGCGCTCATGGATGCGGCCGTGGCCGGAAGCCCCGGGGACTGGGCGTCCTGCCGGCCTGATCCGGCGGCGGGGCGGGAGTTTTCCCGGGTCGTGGATCTGCTCGTGCGCTACCATCTGGGGCTGGCCTGGGAGCAGGGCGGCTTCGTGCGGGCCTAGGCTCGGTGTGGCGCGGGTTTTCCGACGCCGGCCTCTGGGCCGGCGTTTGTTGCGTGAAATTACGAAATTGGAGCGACCATGTATTTTCAGGATGTCATTTTGACACTGCAAAATTTCTGGGCCAAGGCCGGCTGTCTGATCGTCCAGCCCTACGACTCCGAAGTCGGCGCCGGCACCTTCAACCCGGCCACCTTTTTCCGGGTGATCGGGCCGGAGCCCTGGAAAGCCGCCTATGTCCANCCGTCCCGGCGGCCGACCGATGGCCGCTATGGCGAGAACCCCAACCGCCTGCAACACTATTTCCAGTTCCAGGTCATCCTNAAGCCTTCGCCGGACAACGTGCAGGACATCTATCTGGAGAGCCTGGCCGCNATCGGTTTTTCGGCCAGCCGCCACGACATCCGCTTTGTCGAGGATGACTGGGAGTCCCCGACCCTGGGCGCCTGGGGCCTGGGCTGGGAAGTCTGGCTCGACGGCATGGAAGTGTCCCAGTTCACCTATTTCCAACAGGTGGGCGGCATTGATCTGTCGCCGGTCTCGGTGGAACTGACCTACGGTCTGGAACGCATCACCATGTATCTGCAACAGAAGGATTCGGTCTACGACCTGGCCTGGAACAAGGACGTGACCTACGGCCAGATCTACCAGCGGAGCGAATACGAGCATTCCCGCTACAATTTCGAGGAATCCGACGCCGCCATGCTGTTGCACCATTTCAANGCCTGCGAGCAGGAATGCAAGCGGCTGTGCGAACTCGGTCTGCCCTGGCCGGCCTACGANTACTGCCTCAAGTGTTCCCATGCCTTCAACATGCTCGAGGCCCGGGGGGCCATCTCCATCACCGAACGGACGGGTTATATCGCCCGGGTGCGCAATCTGGCTTCCAGTCTGGCCCGGCTCTACGCCGCCCAGCGCAAGGAATTCGACTACCCCCTCCTGCCCGCCAGCGCCTAGAGAAGGACCCAGCCCATGCCCCATTTTCTGTTCGAGATCGGTTTCGAGGAGATGCCGGCCCGGTTTTTGTCCGGGCTGACCGAGGAAATCCGCGGTCTGTTCACCGACGCCCTGGCCCAGGCCAGGATCGATGCCGGCCCGGTTGCCGCCTTTGCCACGCCGCGCCGGTTGGTGGTGAGCGTGCCCGAGCTCGCGGCCGTGTCGCGCCGTGAGGAAGAGGTCGTGAGCGGCCCGCCCGAGCGGGTGGGCTTTGACGCCTCGGGCGCGCCCACGCCGGCGGCCAAGGGCTTTGCCAAGGGGCAAGGCGTCGATGTGTCGGCGGTGTTCGTCCAGGAAACGCCCAAGGGCCGCTATCTGGCCCTGCGCAAGACCATCGGCGGAGAATCGTCCGTGGAGCTGCTGGCCGCCATCTGCCCGGAAATCGTGCGCAAGTTGTCGTTTCCCAAGCGCATGCGTTGGGGCAGCCGGGAATTCGCGTTCGGCCGGCCCATCCACTGGTTTCTGGCCCTGCTCGACGACGTGGTCGTGCCCTTTGCCCTCGACGACCTCGTGTCGGGCCGCACCACCCAGGGCCAGCGCATCATGGGCCCGGGACCCTTCGAGGTGCCCACGGCCGCAGCCTATTTCGCCATCATCCGCGATCAGGGCAAGGTGGTGCTCGACGCCCGGGAACGCGAGGGTCTGGTCCGCTCCCAGGCCGAAGCCCTGGCCAAGGAGGCCGGCGGCACGGCCGTCATCAATCCGTCTTTGCTGACCGAGGTCACGGGCCTGACCGAACATCCGGTGGTCATGCTCGGCCGGTTCGATCCGAAGTTTTTGGCTGTGCCGCGCGAGGTGCTCATCACGAGCATGGAGTCGCACCAGAAGAGCTTTGCCGTGGCAAATGCCAAGGGCGAGCTGTTGCCGGTGTTTCTGACCACCCTGGGCTTGGTGCCCGGCGATGCGGAGCTGGTGCGCCGGGGCTGGCAGCGGGTGCTCACCGCCCGCCTCGAGGATGCCCGCTTCTTCTGGGAAGCCGATCTGGCCGCCGATACCGAAGCCTGGCTCACGAAGCTCGAAAGCGTGATCTTCCTGGCCGGCCTTGGCAGCATGCGCGACAAGTCCCGTCGTCTCGAACGGCTGTGCGGATTGGTGGCCGAGCAGGCCGGCAAGCCCGAAAGCATGCTTGAAGCCTCCCTGGCCGGCGGTCTGGCCAAGGTCGACCTCGTGTCGGACATGGTGGGCGAATTTGCCGAACTCCAGGGCGTCATGGGCGGCATCTATCTGGGCCGCAAGGGCAAGTCCGCCGCCGTGGCCCAGGCCGTAGCCGAGCAGTACCTGCCGGCCGGCCCGGACAGCCCGGTGCCGGCGAGCCTGGCCGGCGCCATGGTGTCCGTTGCCGACAAGGCCGACACCCTGGCCGGCTGTTTCGGTCTGGACATGGTCCCGACCGGCGCCGCCGACCCCTATGCCCTGCGCCGGGCGGCCCTGGGCATTTGCCGCATTCTCATCGAACACGGGCTGCACCTCAACTTGATGGAGCTGTTCCAGGCCGCCATCGACGGCTACGGCGACGTGAAGTTCAAGGTGGACCGGACCCGGGCCCTGGCCAAGCTGCTCGACTTTTTCGGACAGCGGTTGCGGGCCTTTTTCACCGGCCGGGGCTACGACACCCTGGTGGTGGAAGCGGCTGTGGGCGCGTCGTTCGACGACGTGGCCGCCCTGGCCGCCCGCCTCGATGCCCTGGCCGCCTTTGCCGCCACGCCCGATTTCGGCCAGGCCGTGCTCACCTTCAAGCGCGCGGCCAACATCATCCGCAAGCAGGGGTCCGAGGCAGGCCAGCCCCTGTCCGGTCTGGTCAAGCCCGAACTGCTCGTCGAGCAGGCCGAAAAGGATCTGGCCGCGGCCTGCGCCGACGTGTTTCCGCGCTTCGATGCCTTGTTCGCGGCCGGGGACTATGCCGCCGTGCTGGCCTTGCTCCACGAGCTGCGGCCCACGGTGGATGCCTTCTTCGACCACGTCATGGTCATGTGCGAGGCGGCGGACCTGCGCGCCAATCGCCTTAACCTGCTCAAATCCCTGGTGGACCGCCTCGGCCGGGTGGCCGATTTCGCGGCCTTGCAGGTGTAGGCCGGGCAGGAGTGGAGACGCATCCGGCCCCCGGGGGGACATGATCCCGCCCGGGGGCCTTCCCATAAAGCATGCGCTTCTGTGACCGGGGAATGCTTTTCGGCTTGACAGAAGCCGTCTGGCACCATAGATAACTCTGCTTCAGCGAACACTTCACGGAGGAACGATCCTTGGCCAATCATAAATCCGCTCTGAAACGGCATCGTCAAAGCCTCTTGGCCCGGGCTCGCAACCGGGCGGTCAAGACCCGTGTGCGCAATGTCATCAAGGCCGTGCACACCGCCTTGGCCGGTGGCGACACCGCTGCCGCCGAATCGGCTCTGCTGACCGCGACCAAGATCCTGGACAAGGCCGCGTCCAAAAAGGTCATCCACTGGAAGACGGCGGCGCGCAATATTTCCCGTCTGTCCACGGTCGTCAACAAGAGCAAGCAGGCCTAGTGCCGTTGAGTCTCTCGGTTATCCCAGCCCGCCATGGTGCTTCCTGGCGGGCTTTTCTCGCGTCGATCTGCCGGCTGGGGTTTTCGCGACAGGGAAGGGCCCGGGCGATGGACGGTGTCGGTCGACCGGGCGATAGCCCCTCGTGTTGCAGTGCGGAGCGTGGCCCACGGCCCGCCGCGAGGGGATCTCTTTACCTCGTTGTGGAATTGGAGTAAGAGGTTTTCCTTTTCCAGCCGGAGCCTTTGCCGAAGGCTGAGGAGGACTGCATGGATCCCAAGGACGTCGAATACTTCCGCCAGCTACTCAACGGCATGCTTCAGGATATCCTCAAGAAGGGCGAGGAGACCATTGAGGACATGACCGATACGGTTGAGGTGTACGCCGACCCTGCCGATCGGGCCACGGCCGAATCGGACCGGGCCTTTACCTTGCGCCTGCGCGACCGCGAACGGCGCCTCATCAAAAAAATCAAGGAAGCACTCGAACGCATCGACGACGGCACCTACGGCGAATGTGTCGAATGCGGCGAGGATATAAGCGTGCCCCGGCTAAAGGCCAGGCCCGTAACCACGCTGTGCATCAAATGCAAAAGCCGTCAGGAAGCGGAAGAAGATCTGCGGGGCGATTAGCCCCGCCGCTTGTCTGTACCCCCACCGTTCCCCCCGTGTCTGTCTGCGGGTGCCGGAAACCGGGGCGTTGATTTTTGTGTGACAACCAGACATGGAGGCCATCTTTTTTCGTTTTCTGGCCGGGGAACTGACCCTGGCCCTGGTCGGTTCCCGGGTTGAAAAGGTTTACCTACCCGCGCCCAATTATCTGACCCTGTCCTTGCATCCGGCTCGTCCCCTCGTTTTGGCGGGCGAGTCGCTCAAGCATCCCTTTCTGCACGTTCGGTACGGCACGGGACGGTTTTTCTGTTTCCTGTCCGGTCTGAAGACCGTGCAGCCCGAACGCGCCCCGGCCGAGGCCATGCGGCTGCGCAAGCATCTGCGCGGTCGCCGCATCGAACGCATGTTGGCCGATTGGCCCAGGCGCCGCTTGCTGCTGGGCCTGACCGGCCCGGGGCCGGGACTCGTGCTCGATCCCCGGGCCTTTCCCGCCCTGGCCGAAATCCCGGAGGCAGCGCCTGCTACCCCGGATTGGCCCGCTCTGGAAGCGGTGCTGACCGAACCGGACATCTGGCAAGCCCATGCGCAATGCTCGCCGGAACTGCGCCGCCGTCTGGCCGCCTTGCCCCGGGAAACGGCCCAGGCCGTGTATGCCCGGCTCACGGCCGGGGAGCCGGACGGATTTTTCGTGGAATCGAAGCGCGACCTGCCCGAAGCGGTCTGGCCCGTGGCCTGGCCCGAAGCGGTCACCCGGGGACGGGAGGTCCGGCGGTTCGATACGGCCCTGGCGGCTGCGGCCGCTTTTGGCGAGCCCCTGGCCTTTACCGAGGTGTCCGGACGGCGGGACGCCCCGCACGTGGCGGCCGAGGCCGCCGGTCGGCGCCGTCTGGCCCGGGCCTTGGCCAAGCTCGAGGCCGACGAGGCCCGGATGCGCGGGTTCATCGCCCGCCGGGTTACGGCCGACCTTCTGGCCGCGCAGCTCCATGGCCTGGATGCCCGGGCGCGGTTGCCCCGGGTCGTGGTGTCGCCGCCCGACGCAGACCCGGTGACCATCGACCTGGACCCGTCCCTGACCGTGGTCCAGAATATGCAAAAGCTCTATCATCTGGCGGCCAAGGGCGAGCGGGGTCTCGTCGCCATCGCCGCCCGCAGACAGGGCTTGCAAGATGGGAAAAAAGCCTTACAAGGCCAAGGACGTCGTGTGGAGCCACCTCGGCCGGGTCGGACCGTCCAGGAAAAAAAGCCGGCCGTGGCTGCTCACCGTTACCGCACCTCCGACGGGTTTTTGGCCCTTCGCGGTCGCAACGCCAAGGTCAACGAACAGCTGTTGCGCCAAGCCAATGCCTTTGATTTTTGGTTGCATGTGGCCGACGGCCCCGGAGCCCATGTGATCCTGCGCCGGGATCATCCGGGCCGGGAAGTGCCCAGGCGCAGCCTTGAGGAGGCGGCCGGTCTGGCCGTGCTGGCCAGTTACGCCTCCGGGGCGGGGGCGGCCGATGTGCTGGTGGCCCTGGTGGCCGATGTCCGGCGCGTGAAGGGCGCTGCGGCCGGTCGGGTGTCCGTGTCCACCGTGTTCGGGACGGTGCGGGCCGCGCCGGACCCCGGACTGGAGAATTTGCGGGAAACTCCGTGATTTCACGGTTTCACTTGTACTTGCCCAAACCTTGTATTATGGCCGTCATCACAGGCCATGCGCGAGGTGCTGCACCGTCGCCGGCGACCGGTCAAGGGATGACCGGATCGCTTTCGCGCCGCAACCGGGCGTCGAGACACTATGATTGAAACGCTGGGCCATGAGCGGCGGCTCGAGTTCGACGACTCGGAGCTGGCCAGGGACCTTTTCGGTCCCCACAACGAGAATCTCGCGCTGATTGCCGGCAAATCCGGGGCGCGTCTCGACACCCGAGGCAGTGCCGTTATCCTGCGGGCCGACTCCGAGGAAACCGTGGCCCACGTGGCCAATGTCCTCATCAAGCTTTACGAGCTGCTGCGCCAGGGCAAGCCCGTGTATCCCGCCGATGTGGAACAGGCCTTAAGCGTCCTGGCCCGAGAGCCCGAGGCCAATCTCCAGCGCGTCTATCGCGAAGAAGCCCTGGCCATTTCCCCGAAAAAAACCGTGGTGCCCAAGACCGCTACCCAGCGGGACTATCTGGCCGCCATCCGCAAGCACGACTTGGTGTTCGGCATCGGTCCGGCCGGCACGGGCAAGACGTATCTGGCCGTGGCCATGGGGGTGGGGCTTTTGCTCGAACGGCGGGTCAAGCGCTTGATTTTGACCCGACCGGCGGTGGAAGCCGGCGAAAAGCTGGGATTTCTGCCCGGCGACATGGTGGAGAAGGTCAATCCCTACTTGCGTCCGCTCTACGATGCCTTAAATGACATGCTGGACTTCCGCAAAGTCCGGGAGATGCTCGACACCGGCGTTATCGAGGTAGCGCCCCTGGCGTTCATGCGCGGTCGCACCCTAAACGACGCCTTCATCATTCTCGACGAAGCCCAAAATACCACCCCCGAGCAAATGAAGATGTTTCTGACCCGGCTGGGACTGTCCTCCAAGGCCGTGGTCACCGGCGATGTGACCCAGATCGACCTGCCGCCCCGATCCGTATCCGGCTTGGTGGAGGCATCCCGTGTGCTGCGCGATGTCCGGGGCATCGCCTTTGTGGCGTTTGGCGAGTCGGACGTTATCCGCCATCCCCTGGTGGGAAGGATTGTACAGGCTTATGAGCGCGCTAGTCGACAGGGTTAAACGAAAACTGAAGGTTCGCACCGGGCAGGTCGCGCGCGTCGTGGCCCTCCCGCCCGGGGCTGCGGGGTTTTGTTGTTTCCTGGGTATCGTTTTCGCGCTGAGTTTCGTGGCCAGGCTCGGTTTCGACAACTCGGTGCGTCTTTTCACCGCCGGCGAGATCGCCACCCAGGACGTTGCCGCCGACCAGAATCTCCAGATCGAGGATGTGGAAGCCACCAACCGCCGCCGCGAGCAGGTGGCCGAAGCCCAGCCTCCGGTTTTTGATGTCAGCCCGCTGCCGTACGAAGCCTTGGCCAAAAGCGCCGAGGATATCCTCCAGGCCGTGCAACTGGCTTCCGAGGACGATCTGGAAAAACTGCGCTGGCAGATCGCCGAGAATCTCAATACCGAAATCGGCAGCGACATCATCGAGGCGTGGCGCCAGGACGAATTCCGCAGCCTCTTCGGCCACGATGTCCTGCCCTGGCTCAAGCAGAACTACGAGCCCGGCGTCGTCGTCTCCACCACCACGTTCTTGCCCTATAAAAACGGCATCCTCATGCGCGACGTGCCGTCCATGATGGAGACCCTGCGGGTGGACACCCGGGACATCAAGGACATCAAGCAGGTCAAGGACGATCTGGAACACCTGCTCAAGGTGTCCATGAACAAGTCCTTTCGCATCCGCAAGGCCGTTTACACCCTGGTCTATCCCTTGCTCGCCCCCAACATGACCTTCAACCAGGAGATCACCCTGGCCCGCAAGGCCGAGATCATGCGGGCGGTGGAGCCTCTGTACTATATCATCAAGAAGGGCGAGATCATCGTGCGCCAGGGCGAGCGGGTGGGGCCCATCCAGCAGCTCAAGTTGCAGGCGCTGTATTCCCACCGCAAGGGCCCCTACAACCTCATGCGGGCCCTGGGCATCTTCGGTATGTGCCTGATGTTCGTCGCCGTGCTGTACATCTCTTTGGAGCGCGTCGGTTTCCGGCGGCTGCGCAGCATGGACTGGATCTTTCTCGGTGTGATTTTGCTCGTGTTCGGTTCACTGGCCAAGGTGGCCGATGTGGTCACGCTACCGGGCGGAGGACTGCCCGAGGCGTCGCGAGCGGTCTATTTCGCCTTCAGCCTGCCTATTGCCGGGGCGGCGGGCATCCTGTCGCTCTTTTTCCAGAAGCGGCTGTGCATTTTCGTGAGCCTCATCCTGTCCTTTCTGGCCGCCAACATGGTGGTCGGGGGGCTTGGCATCTTCTGCTACTATTTCGTCGGTTCCATGATCTACGTCTATCTCATGAAGCGCTCCGANACCCGNTCCCAGGTGCTCAAAAGCGTGCTCCCGCTGCTGGCGGCNNTGTGCGTCATGTGGGTGGCGGTCAATCTCATGGACATCACCGAACCGGCGGTGCTCGGCACGGGCCTGGTTTTCGTGACGCTATCCGCCTTTTTGTCCCTTTTGTCCGTGGTCGGCATCGCCCCTATCATGGAAATGATTTTCGGCTATACCTCGCGCTTCCGGCTCATGGAGCTGCTCAACCTGGAACAGCCCCTGCTCCAGGAACTCATGGTCAAGGCTCCGGGCACCTACCACCATTCCCTGATCGTCTCCAACATGGTGGAGGCCGGCGCCCGGGCCATCGGCGCCAATCCGCTCCTAGGCAAGGTGGCGGCCCTGTACCACGACATCGGCAAACTCAAAAATCCCCACTATTTCATCGAAAACATCTCCTGCAAGGAGAACCGCCACAACAAGCTCGCGCCNTCCATGAGCGCGCTCATTCTCATCGCCCACGTGAAAAAGGGCGTGGAGCTGGCCAAGGAACACCGTCTCGGCCAAGCCATCTGCGACCTCATCCACCAGCACCACGGCACGACCCTGATTGCCTACTTCCACCACAAGGCCAAGGAGCAAGCCGAGGCCAAGGGCGAGGACCCGGTACGCGAAGAGGATTACCGCTATCCCGGTCCCAAGCCCCAGACCAAGGAAGCCGGACTTATCCTTTTGGCCGATGCCATCGAGGCATCCAGCCGCACCCTGGTCGACCCGACCCCCAGCCGCATCAAGGGCCATATCCAGAATATCGTGCGCAAGATCTACACCGAGGGCGAGCTGGACGAATCCCAGTTGACGCTCAAGGATCTGACCCTGCTCTCCGATACCTTCCACCGCATCCTGACCGGCATCTTCCACCAACGCATCGAATACCCGAGCGCCGATTCCAAAGGGACCAAAAACGGCAAGCAGCGTGAGGAACCGGTGTGCGCCGTGGATCCCAAGGCTGCGGCGGAACACGCGGCATGATCGGTCTGGCCCGGGGACTTTCGCTTCCCGAGCTGCCCCTGTCCCGGGGGGAGCTGACGACGCTGACCGAGGCCATTCTCGAAAGCCTCGACCTGGCGGGGCAGACCTTTGATTTGCGGGTGGTGGCGGACGGGGAAATGGCGACCCTCAACCGGGCCTACCTGGGCCTACCCGGGCCGACCAATGTGTTGAGCTTTCCGGCCGAAGACCCCGAGCGCCCCGAGTATCTGGGTGAGATGGCGGTCAGCGCCGATACCGTGATGCGGGAAGCCTTTCTGTACGGCCAGGACCCGGTGGCGCATTTGACGCGACTTTTGGCCCATGGCTTCTTGCATCTTTCCGGCCTGGATCATGGCCCGCTCATGGAGGCCCTCACCGAAGCGGCCGTGAGCGCGGTCACGGGTTGATCGCAGCCGGTTCCGCTTCCCTGCCTTGTTTGGGCGCGGCCACCGCTTTTTTTCTCCCAGGCGCGGCCGCCGCCAGCACCACGAGTCCCCCGCCGAGCAACTGCCCAAGGCTGAGCCGTTCGTCGAGCATGGCCCACGCGGCCACGGCCGTGACCACGGGCACGGCATTGAGCCACAGCGCTGCCCGGGTGGCCGGCATGCGGCTGAGTACGAAGTTGTAGCAGGCAAAGGCCGCGAAACTGGCCAGCACGGTCAAGGCACCCAGGGCGAAGGCGCCCCGGGCGCTCACTGTCGGCCAGCCAGAGGCCTGGANTTCCCAGACNCAAGCCGGAAAAAAGAGCACCGCTCCCCAGGCCAGTTGCAAAAAGGTCACGGTCAGGGCGTCCAGGCGCCGGGTCANNCCGCCGCCCAGGACCACATAACCGGCCGTGGNCAGGACCGCGCCGAGCATGAGCAGGTCGCCGGCAAGCTCGCCATTCCCCGGGGCCAGGGTCGGACCGGCCATGATACAGAGCACCCCCACCACCGAGACCAGGATGCGTCCGAGGTTGCCGGCCGTGAGCCGTTCCCGGCCACTGGCCGCGGCCACGGCCATGACGGCCAAGGGAATGGCCGCCACGATCAAAGCGGCGGACGAGGCGCCGGTCAGGCGCAACCCGCAGGTCTCGAACGCGAAATGCCCCACTGGTTGCAGTACGGCCAGACCGAGCATGCGGCCGTGGTCGGCCAGGGACAGCCGGCGGGGACGGCGGCCGGTCAGGACAAAGCCCAGGCCGAATAGCCCCGTGGCCAGGGAAAAACGGATACATACCAGGGTGAATGGGCCCATCTCGGCCAGCACGATTTTGGTCCAGACATAGGATAAGCCCCAGGCGACCAGGGTGAGCGCCAGGGCCATGGTCACGGCGAGCGTGGTGTTGCGCATGCGGAAAAAGCCTCCTTGTGCCGGTACGGCGGCAGGGGGCTTGTGGCATGGTCGGGGGATAAAGGATTGGACGAAATTGCGCCCGGACCAGGCAGACTAGCGCGCCAGGGAAACGGGTTGCGCCTGTTGGTACTGGCCCGGGGTCGCCCCGACCAGGGGCGTGAACGTGCGGATGAGATGGCTTTGGTCGGCAAAGCCCACTTCCTGGGCCACTTGGGCGGCAGGGTGGCCTTGTTCCAGGAGTTGCCTGGCCGCCAGCACGCGCAGCTGATTTTGGAAGGCATGGGGCGGCAGACCGCGCCAAGCCTTGAAGCGTCGCAACAGACCGGTCGGCCCGAGATCGACGAGCCCGGCCAGCTCGGCCAGAGAGACGTTTTCCCGGAAATGCGCGCGTAGATACGCCTCGATCCGTTCGAGCTTCCGGCCATCGCTTCCGGACGGCGGCCGCTGCGACGCCTGGCGGCCGGGACCGAACAGCGGCGCCAGGGCTTGGTGGAGCAGGGTTTCTTTTTCCAGTCGCGAGGCCGACCGGCCCATGGCCCGGAACAGGGCGACCAGGGCTGCGGAGCGCTTGCGTGACGTGACCGCGTACGACAGGAAGGTCGGGTTCTCGGCCAGGTCGGCGACCAGCGGAAGCGCCTCCGGCGCCAGGTAGAACATGATGTAGCCAAGCCGCGTACCGGCCACCGGGTTGCAGGCATGGGGCTGGCCCGGGCCGATGCAGGCCAGAGAGCCGGCTTCGATGCGGGCGGCCTTTCCCGAGAGCCGGACCGTGGTCGCCCCGGAAAGCACGAGTCCCACGCTCCAAGCCTCGTGGATATGCAGGGCAAAGGCTTGCCGGCGGTAGGCGGCCATACGCGCGGTCAGGCCGGGCAGGTCGGGATCGGTACGGTGTTGCAGGATATCCGGGGCAAAACGGCTGCGGTTGGGCATGGAGTGCGGATAGTCCGCCTCCTGGACCAAGTCAACGCCGGGGCTCTTTCGACGGAGCCTCGGACAGGGCAAAGGGCACCGTGAAAGAAAAGACGCTGCCTTTGCCGTATGCGCTGGCGACCTCTATGGTCCCGTGCATGGCCTCCACGGTCTTGCGGGCGATGGCCAGGCCCAGGCCCGCGCCGCCGACGCGGCGGGTATGGCTGCCGTCCACCTGGCGGAACGGTTCGAAAATCGCGGACAACTGTTCGGGCGTGAGCCCGATGCCGGTGTCGGCCACGGCAAAGCGCACGCTGACCGCTGCCGTCCCGTGTTCGTTTGGCAGGGCATCCGGGCCGGGTTCGCTTTTGCCGACCTCCACGGTGACGCCGCCGTGCTCCGTGAACTTGATGGCGTTGCTGACCAAGGCCATGAGGACGCGGCGCGTCCCGTCCGCGTCGCCGAACACCAGATCCGGCAGATCCGGGGCCAAACGGGAGGTCAGAGAAAGCCGTTTGTGCGTGGCCAGGCCGGCCAGGGAATGCCCGACACCATCGAGGATGTCGCGCAGTCGAAAGACGGCGCTTGGCGCCGGTGCGGCCTCGTTTTCGAGTCGGGAAAAATCGAGGATGCTTTCCAACAGGCTGTGCAGGGATCTGGTCGCTTCCTGGAGGGTTCCCACCAGCTCCTGCTGCTCCTCGGACAGGGATGTGTCGGCAAGCAAGGTGGTCATACCCAGGATGCCGTTTAAGGGAGTACGGATTTCGTGGGACATGGTGTCCATGAACTCCCGCTTGAGACGTTCGACGGCCAGGGCCGCCTCTTCGGCCAAGCGGCGTTCGGTCACGTCCTCCATGAGCCAGATCGACCCTGCTTGGGGGCGGTCCGGGTAGAGGAGCTGGCCGATGATGCGGCAGAAAAAATCCGTGCCGTCGACCCGGCGCATGGGCCAGATCACATCCACGCGTTTCCCCTCGGCCAATTGGGGATAGTGCAGACGGCCGAATCGTATAAAGGAGTCGTTATCGGGATAGAAGAGGGCCGTGGATTGTCCGGCAATGGAGCCGGTTGGCCTGGCAAACAGGGCGTGGAACCGGGGGTTGGCCCACTGCACCACCCGTTCTACGACGAAACTGATGCCGATGGGACTGTTGTCCAGGATGAGGTTGAGGGTCCGCACGGTTTCCGCCAGGGATGTTTCCGCCTTGCGCCGCTCCCTGATTTGTAGACGCAGCTTGGCGTTGGCCCGGCGCAGACGCATGGTCCGGTCGGCCACCCGTTGTTCCAGGGCGACGCGAACGAGCTGTCCGTCAGATTCGTTGCGCTTGCTGTCGCTGATGTCGCGGGCCGTGCAAAAAAGTCCCACCACCTGGCCTTGGGGGCCGCGCACCGGGCTTTTAAGGACTTGCAACCAGACCGGTTGTCCCCGAAAGTTCACGCAGTACTCGAAGGTTGCTGGCTGTCCCGTGGACAGGACCTGGCGATCGGCTTCCTGGTGGCGGACAGCTTCGGGTCGGGCAAAGAGTCCATAATCGTCCTGGCCGACAATGACCTCTCGGGGGAGGTCGACGAGCTCCTCGAAGGCTCGATTGACCATGCGGTAGATTCCCTGGGCATCCTTGAAAAAAAAGAGATCCGGCGAAGCGTCGAGCAAGGCTTCGAAAAAGGGTGGGGACGGGGGCAAGGAATCCTCGTGCATCATGCGGTATTACGGCATTTGCATCCGGTTGGCCAGTGGGGGAGTTGGGCAGGCATGAAAAAAGGACCGCCTCCGAGAGGGAGACGGTCCTTGGAATGGCCATGCGGAAACGCTAGTTTAGATATTTGGTGGCCACCCAGCCGACTTGGCCGCGACCATAGGCCCAGACATGGGTCCAGCCACCCTCGATGCCGAGGATNTGNACCTGTTCNCCGGCATACAGCGAGTTGAGGATGCTGCATTTGGTGGACGGGCAGGTGCGCAGGCTCANGCCGTTGATATTGACAATGGCATAGGCGGCATTGACCGGAATGGGGACGCAACCGTATCCGGGAGACCAGTAAAAGCCCTCGGCGCAGGGTTGCGGTGGCGGGGGAGCGGTCGTTACCACGCACCCTGTGACGGCGAGCAGGGTCGCCACGCCCAGCACCAAACAGTAAGCCCATATCGATTTCATGGTCATCCTCCCGCCGTTTGAGCCCGTACGATCGCATGCGGCCAACACCGCTTCCCCGTCGGTCGCCTTGGGCCAGGTCTTTTGAAAACCAGTATTGTTTCCATGATTAACATCGCCCTGGAGGCGAGGTCAACGCGATTTCCGACGAAATGCGGCTGCCTTGACTCTTTACATCGGGCGGTGTGAAAGGCTAAAAAGATTCTTTTCAAAATTCCATGGGAAGTCGTTTCGCAAGGATAATGCCATGCCCCAGCATTTCTTGACCATTTTGGATTTGAACCCGGATGAGGCCGTGCGCCTGCTCGATCGGGCCGCCACCATGAAGGCCGTCGATTACCGNAGCGAGCTCTTGCAGGGNAAAACCTGCATTCTTGTCTTCGAAAAGGCCTCCACCCGCACCCGCGTCTCCTTCGAGGTCGCGGTGCGCCATCTCGGCGGTTGGCCCATCTTCATGACCCAAAACGATTCCCAGCTCGGCCGCGACGAACCCATCCGCGACACCGCCCGGGTGCTGTCCCGCTACGCCGACTGTCTGATCGTGCGCACCTACGGCCACCACAAGCTCGAAGAGCTGGCCGGGCATGGCACCATTTCCGTGGTCAATGCCCTGTCCGACGAATACCATCCCTGCCAGATCATGGCCGATCTGCTCACCATGCGCGAGCATTCCGGCACCCTGGACGGGGTGCATCTGGCCTATATCGGCGACGGCAACAACATCGCCCATTCCCTGATCAATGCCGCCGCGCGTTTCCCCATCCGCCTGAGCATTGCCTCGCCCAAGGGGTACGAACCGTCCGCCGCCATCGTGGACAAGGCCCGAAGCCTTGGCGCCGCGATCACCATCGTCAACGATCCGGCCCAGGCCGCCACCGGCGCCAATTACCTCTACACCGACGTCTGGGCCTCCATGGGCCAGGAAGCCGAACAGGCAGCCCGGGCCAAGGTCTTTGCCGGGTACCAGATCAACGACGCCCTGCTGGCCGTGGCCGCTCCGGGCTGCAAGGTCCTGCACTGCCTGCCCGCCCACCGGGGCGAGGAGATCACCGACGCGGTCATGGAAGGCCCGGCCTCCATTGTCTGGGACCAGGCCGAAAACCGCCTGCACGTCCAGAAAGCCATTTTGGAATGGATTTTCACCAAGGCCTGTTGACGCCTTCTTCGCCATAAAGGACAAAACGCCATGAGCACCATCAAGAAAGTCGTCCTGGCCTATTCCGGCGGCCTGGACACCTCGGTCATCCTCAAATGGATTCAGAAGACCTACGCTTGCGAGGTCATCACCGTGACCTGCGACCTGGGCCAGGAAGAGGAACTCGACGGCCTGGAAGCCAAGGCCCTGCGCACCGGCGCCACCAAGGCCTACATCGATGACCTGCGCGAGGAATTCGCCCGGGACTTCGTCTTCCCCATGCTGCGCTCCGGCGCCATCTACGAAGGCCGCTACCTGCTCGGTACCTCCATCGCCCGTCCGCTGATCGCCAAGCGCCTGGTCGAAGTGGCCCGGGCCGAAGGCGCCCAGGCCGTGGCCCATGGCGCCACCGGCAAGGGCAATGATCAGGTGCGCTTCGAGCTGGCCACCACGGTCCTGGCCCCGGACCTGCGCACCATCGCCCCCTGGCGCGAATGGGATTTCGCCTCCCGCACGGATCTGATCAATTTCGCCAAGGAAAACGGCATTCCCGTGCCTTCGGACAAGAAGGGCTCGGACCACAGCATGGACCGCAACCTGCTGCATCTGAGCTTCGAGGGCGGCGAGCTGGAAGACCCGGCCAACGAGCCCGGTCCCGATACCTATTTGCTGACCGTGCCCCCGGAGAAAGCCCCGGATACGCCGGAATATTGCTCCATCGACTTCGAGGCCGGCGATCCCGTGGCCATTAATGGCGAAAGCCTGTCCCCGGCGAGCCTCATCAAGGCCCTCAATACGTTGGGCGGCAAGCACGGCATCGGCCGCATCGACATGGTGGAAAACCGCTTCGTGGGCATGAAGTCCCGGGGCGTGTACGAAACTCCGGGCGGTACCATCCTGCACATCGCCCACCGCGACCTGGAAGGCATTTGCCTGGACCGCGAGGTTATGCACCTGCGCGACGGGCTCATCCCCAAGTACGCGGAAATGGTCTACAACGGCTACTGGTACGCCCCGGAACGACGGGCCCTGCAAGCCATGATCGACGAGGGGCAAAAGCGCGTGACCGGGACCGTGCGCCTCAAGCTTTACAAGGGCCAGGCCTATCCGGTCGGCCGCACCTCGCCCAACAGCCTGTATAATCCCAAGCTGGCCACCTTCGAGAAGGATGAGGTCTACAACCAGGCCGATGCGGCCGGTTTTATCCGCCTGGTCGGCCTGCGCCTGCGCGGCCAGGGTCTGTAGGCGAGGGGGGAGGAGGGCGCCTCCGGCGGCCAGGAGGGGATGCTCTCCCCTCCTGGACCACCCCACGCGAGGCGTTTTTGCGAATTTCCTTCAGGCTGGGGCCGGAAACGGTGGCACGCAGGCGTGTTACGTCTTGACGCCAACCCGGTTCCGGCCCCATGTTGCGGTCACGGTTTTTGCGATGTTCCCCGCTGGCGCGGGGATGATTCGTTGTGTGCCAGGTTATGTGAAGACGCATAAAAGTGGTTCCTGCCAGTCGCGGAAAGGATCTTTTGCGAAACCAGCAGTTGTAAGGATCATCCTTGCGCGGGAGCGGGCGACAACCGTTAAGAGTTTTTTGGGGAGGGTGGGGGCCCGGGGGCGGGAACCCCTTTTTTGCAAAAAAGGGGTTCCCGCCCCCGGTTCCTCTCCTATCAATCCCGGAGGGGGGCGAGCATGTCCACGAAAATGTGGGGCGGGCGGTTCGGCGAAGGCACCGGGGCCTTGATGGAGGCCTACAGCGAGTCCGTCTCCTATGACCGGCGTATGTACCGGCAGGATATCGCCGGCTCCAAGGCCCATGCCCGGATGCTCGGCAAGCGCGGCATCCTGACCGGCGACGAGACCGAGCGCATCGTGGCCGGGCTCGATCAGGTCCTGGACGAGATCGAATCCGGCGTGTTTCCCTGGCGGGGGGAGCTCGAAGACGTCCACATGAACGTGGAGCAACGTCTGACCGAGCTGATCGGGCCCCTCGGCGGCAAGCTGCACACCGGCCGCAGCCGCAACGATCAGGTCGCCCTGGACTTCCGGCTCTACGTGGCCGAAAGCCTGGAAACCTGGTCACGCCTGGCCGGGGAGCTGATCGGGGTTTTTCTGGCCCGGGCCGCNGAGCACAAGGAAACCTTGCTCCCGGGCTGCACCCATCTCCAGCCGGCCCAACCCGTGAGCCTGGCCCAGCACCTGCTCGCCTATGCCTGGATGCTGCGGCGCGACTGCGAGCGCATGGACGACGCCCTGCGCCGGGTNAGGATCTCGCCCCTGGGCGCGGCCGCCCTGGCCGGCACCACCTATCCCCTGGANCCGGCCATGGTCGCCCGGTCGGTGGGCTTTTGCGGCGCCTTCGGCAACAGCATGGACGCCGTNTCGGACCGGGACTTCGCCCTGGAGGCGCTTTTTTGCGCTTCGCTGGTCATGGCCCACTTGAGCCGCTTTTGCGAGGAGATCATCCTCTGGGCCAACCCGAATTTCGGCTATGTCGCNCTGCCCGATGCCTACGCCACCGGGTCGAGCATCATGCCCCAGAAAAAAAATCCNGACGCGGCCGAACTCATGCGNGGNCGGGTCGGCCGGGTGTACGGTTCCCTTATGAGCCTGCTCACGGTGATCAAGGGCCTGCCCCTGACCTACAACCGNGATCTCCAGGAAGACAAGGAACCCTTTTTCGACGCCGACGACACCGTGCGCGCGTCCCTTCGGGTCATGGCCGGCATGCTCGGCGCNCTGGTTTTCCGGCCCGAGCGCATGCGTCAGGCCCTTGGCCAGGGNTATCTCAACGCCACGGAGCTGGCCGACTATCTGGTCGGCAAGGGCCTGCCTTTCCGGGACGCCCACCATGTCACAGGCCGGGTGGTGGCCCAGGCCGAAGCCAAGGGCGTGCCCCTCGAAGCGCTGTCCCTTGAAGAATTGCGTACCTTTTCCCCGGACATCCAAGAGGATGTCTTTGTCGCCTTGCGCTACGAACAAGCGGTGGCCAGACGCAACGGACCCGGCGGTACCGGGCCCGAATCCGTGGCCGCCCAGATGGCGGAACTCACTCGATGGCTTCAAAAACGCTAAATCTCCAGCTTTCGGTCCTTTCGGCCATAAGCGGNATCATCGACAAGGCGCTGGACCTGGAGCANTCCCTCCAGGACATCCTGCGCATTCTGGCCGAGACCCTGACCATGAAGCGGGCCGCCATCACCCTGGTGGACCGGGGCACGGGCAAATTGTCCATCCGCGTGTCCCAGGGACTGACGGCCGAGGAGAAAAGCCGCGGGGTCTATGACCTCGACGAAGGCGTCACCGGCCTCATTTTCCGGACCGCCAAGCCGTACGTGGTGCCCGACATCCGCAAGGAACCGCTTTTTTTGGACAAGACCGGTTCGCGCAAGATCGAGCGGGACCGCATCTCGTTTATCGGCGTGCCCATCATCCTCCACGGCCAGGCCATCGGCGTGCTCAACGTGGACCGGCTGTTCGGCGACGAGGTCTCCTTCGAGGAGGATGTGGCCTTTTTAAGCGTCGTGGCCACGCTCATTGCCCAGTTCATGAGCCTCAACCGCAAGTTCGAGGCCAAGGTCGANGACCTCAAGCGCGAGAACGTTTCGCTCAAGTACAAGCTCTCCCAGGAAACCCGGGGGCTTTATATCGTCGGCAAAAGTCTGGCCATGCAGGAAGTGCAGCGCCAGATCGAAAAGGTCGCCCCGACCAAGGCCACGGTGCTGCTGCTTGGCGAATCCGGCACGGGCAAGACCTTGATCGGCCGCATCATCCACGACCTGTCCGAGCGCAAGGACTATCCCTTCATCAAGGTCAACTGCGCCTCGATTCCGGAAAACCTCCTGGAATCGGAGCTGTTCGGCTACGAGAAGGGGGCCTTTACCGGGGCTGACACCACCAAGCCCGGCCGGTTCGAGGAGGCTAACAAGGGCACCTTGTTCCTTGACGAAATCGGCGAGTTGCCCCTGGGGCTCCAGGCCAAGCTGTTGCGCGTGCTCCAGGACCGGGAATTCGAGCGGCTCGGCAGCAACAAGACCCGGCAGGTGGATGTGCGCATCCTGGCTGCCACCAACAAGGATCTGGCTTCCCTGGCCGAGGAAGGGTCGTTTCGGCCCGACCTCTACTATCGGCTCAATGTGTTCCCCTTGCAGGCGCCGCCTCTGCGCGACCGCAAGGAAGACATCCCGAGCCTGCTCATTCATTTCCTCAACAAGGTCTCCAAGGAATACGCCCGCAAGCTGTCGTTTTCCACCGAGGCCCTGTCCGTGCTCAGCCGCTACGATTGGCCGGGCAATGTCCGGGAGATGGAAAATCTGGTCGAGCGCCTGGTCATCCTGGCCGAAAACGAGCGCATCGACGCCGATCTCATCCGGCCCTACCTGACCATTTTTTCCCGAGAGGATGAGATCGAGGAGTTGGGCGGGGAGACCGAGTCCGCGCCATCGCTCAAGAGCCTTGAAAAATCGGTCATTATCGATGCCCTGCGCCGCAGCGGCGGCATCCAGCACAAGGCGGCCCGGGAACTTGGAATCACGCCCCGCCAGATGGGCTATCGGGTCAAAAAATTCAATCTGGAATCCCTGGTGGCCGTGCAGCGGGTGAAAAACCGCTGACCAGAGCCTTTCGGCCCGCCGCACCCAGGCGGCGGGCCGTTCCCCTCCATCCGTTTCCACACGCGGCGCCTCCCCTTGGGGGCGCGGTCTTCTAGCGCGTATTGTCCCGGTACACCCGGTCCAACGTCTCGAACAGGCGGCCCCGACAGGCCTCGAAATCGCCCATCAGGCGTTTGGCGTCGTCGATACGCCCCTGGTTGGCCAGGCCCACGATCTCCTTGGCCAGGGCATGGACCCGTTCGTGGTGCGCGCCGATTTCCCGGAAGGCGGGCAGATGCCCCAGTTCCGAATGCCCCTGGGCGTCGTACCATTGGCCGAACACGCATTGGTGGTGATTGGCCACCTTGGTGGTTTCGAGCTGTTCATGGCCTTCGATGACGCGGATTCGAGCCGGGCGCGCGCCAGGCGCCAGTGGCGGTTTCTGACCGCGGCGATATGAAGGGGGGCCGTTTCCGGACCAGCGTGCCGATGTGTTCGGTCCCATGGCCCCGTAGCCAGATGGCCGTTTCGCCGGGTGGCCGGAATGGACCTGGCAAGGATCCGGCGGGCATGTCCGCCGATGGTTGTTGGCCCGTGGGGTGGTCCGCGGTGGGGCAATTGGCCTTGGGTTGGCGAGGGTGGAGTCCCTGGCCCCGCCCGATCCGCAATGGGTGGCGGCGGAGGTTGGCCGTATCGGCCAGATGATCCGGAAAAACTATCGGTCGTGGCCTGGGAAGTGTTCTCGTGGCGCTGGAGGTGGGGTAATGACCAGGTTCCCTTGAGTTCGTCCAGATGCCCGTGATGGCGCTTACTTCCCGGCTCGAATCGAGCATGGCGCCACATGAGTTCGCTCGGGTTGCCGGCGTTTGCTCTCGCGCCACGGGCCCAGGCTTCGCTTCACGGGTTCCACGGCTGTTCGGTGCTTTTCACGTTGTTGCCGGCCATGGTTTGGATGGCCCGGTGGATGGACTGGCCCACGTCCCGGGTGGCGGCCCATGGTCTTTTCGGCAAGTTTGCGCACCTCATCGGCACCACGGGCAAATCCCCGGGCGGATTCCCCGGGCCCGGGCCGCCTCGATGGCGGCGTTAAAGGCCAGCAGAT
>JGI20225J20221_1001519_pt1 | contig 43060 bp, 47 predicted proteins | sample BioMet4_FD_20221 | JGI IMG/M metagenome (IMG submission 20221) | reverse complement strand
AGCATCGCCATTGGTCAGGTCGTGCTTGATCCAGCGGGCGTTGAGGCAGGCTTCGTTCATGCCGACCAAGCCGATGGTCGAGAAGTGATTTTTGAAGTTGCCAAGGTAATGTCTGGTGTACGGATAGAGTCCGCCATCGAGCATCGCGGTGATGGTCTTGCGTTTGATATCGAGCGATCGGGCCGCGACATCCATCAAGCGATCGAGCCGGGCATAGAAATCGGCTTTATCAGTCGCCAAATAGGCCAAGCGTGGCATGTTGAGGGTGACGACGCCAATTGAGCCAGTCGATTCGCCGCTGCCGAAGAAGCCGCCGCTCTTTTTGCGGAGTTCACGAAGATCAAGCCGGAGACGGCAGCACATCGAACGGACGTCGCTCGGTTTCATATCCGAGTTGATGTAGTTGCTGAAATACGGAGTGCCATACTTCGCGGTCATCGTGAAGAGCAAACGGTTGTTTTCCGTATCGGACCAGTCGAAGTCTTTGGTGATGGAGTAGGTCGGAATCGGGTATTGGAAACCACGCCCATTGGCATCGCCTTCGATCATGACTTCGATGAAGGCTTTGTTGACCATTTTCATTTCTTCGGCGCAATCCTTGTATTTGAACGGCATTTCTTTGCCGCCAACAATGCAATTGAGTTCGGCCATATCATCCGGGACGGTCCAGTCCAATGTGATGTTGGTGAAAGGAGCCTGGGTGCCCCAACGAGATGGGGTGTTGACGCCATAGATGAACGATTGAATGGCTTGCTTGACCTCTTTATAGGTTAAGTTATCAGCTTTGACGAATGGTGCGAGATAGGTGTCGAAGCCGCTGAAAGCCTGAGCGCCCGCCCATTCGTTCTGCATGATGCCGAGGAAGTTGACCATTTGGTTGCAGAGGGTCATCAGGTGATGGGCCGGTGAAGAAGTGATCTTGCCAGGGACACCACCCAAACCTTCTTGGATGAGTTGTTTGAGCGACCAGCCAGCGCAGTAACCGGTCAGCATCGAAAGATCGTGGATGTGCATATCCGCATTGCGGTGGGCATCGGCGATTTCCTTATCGTAAACTTGGGACAGCCAATAATTGGCGGTCACCGCGCCGGAATTGGAGAGGATAAGTCCGCCAACCGAATAGGTGACGGTGCTATTCTCCTTAACGCGCCAATCGTTGACGTGCAAATAGTTATCAACGAGGGCGGCGTAATCGAGCTCGGTTTTTTTGATCTCGCGGAGCTGGGCGTGTTTTGCCCGATAATCCATGTAAGATTTGGCGACGCTGACATAGCCGGCTTGGATCAGGACGATCTCGACCGAATCCTGGATATCCTCGACGGCAATGTGATTATCGGCGACCTTCGGATTGAAGTTCGCGGTAACACGAAGAGCCAAAAGTTCAATCACATCATCGGTGACGCTTTTGTGCTCGGCGACAAACGCGCGGCTAATTGCGTTCTCAATTTTTTTGATGTCGAAGTCGACAACAGAGCCGTCTCTTTTCTTCACTTGTAACATGGTTATGGTGCCTCATTTCTCCGGGTGCCATAAGAGGGTAATTTCGTGGGTAATAAAACAACAATTCCCATAGAAATTGTCTTATGGAGGGGCAGCGAGCTGTTACGCCTTCACCGCCCTTGCGTGAATAACTATATAAGACTCAAATGAAATTTCAAACAAAATTGCTTTGGGCTGCAAACCAAGAAAAAAGAGGAATATTTCTCTTTTGCAAACGGGGTATTATTTCGGTTTTGGCGGAGGATTCATTCGCTTTTTTCTTGGGCGGAAATCCGCTTTTAATGACTAATTTATTTGGACAGTGTATAGAAAAAGAGAACGAGGTTTCGCTTCTATCGGGAAAAGTGATTTTTCGTTCGTGAATCTCGTTCTTAAAACGACCTTCGTTCCTCGAATTTACCTGCCTCTTTTTCGCCTGAAGATAATCTCAGTTTTATGGTCGTTTTCCTTCTTTTTGTCTTTGGCGCGCGCGAAAGTTGTAATATAGGACACGTAGATTTACTTTAGGAGATTCTTTATGAAAAAGAATAAGGGATCAGAAAAAGTCGGTGGTGTTTGGGGCGAATTTAAAGTTTTCATCACCCGCGGCAATGTCGTTGACATGGCCGTCGGCGTTATCATCGGCGGTGCTTTCAGCGCGATCGTCACCGCGATGGTTAACATTTTGCTCAGTGTCTGCACTTGGGCGGTCCCAGGCGGTCTTAAAGGCTTGGTCACTGTGCTTCCGGCCGCCAATGCGGCTCAGGCGGGTATGGATCCCTCGATCGGCCTTGATCAGAGCTTTGACGCCAGCGAACTCCAGAGTTTAGCGGCAGCGCTTGCTGGCAAGGCTTATGCCGGCGGCGATGCGACTTCGGCGACCGTTATTGAAGCCCAAAAGAACGCCATCGTTAGCAAATACACCTTGCATGGCACCACCTATTTCTACAATGGTTCGGCCATCATCGATTGGGGCACTCTCCTCAATGCGATCATTTCGTTCTTGATCATCGCTCTTGTTCTTTTCATCATTGTTAAGATTGTCGCCAAAGCTCAGGCCGCCAAGGCTGAGCTTTTAAAGAGAGCCCAAGAAGAATACTACAAGGTTCATCCGGAAGAGAGACCGGTGCCGGTTGATCCGGGCAAACCCGCTCCGACCGAGATGGATATTCTCATTCAGATCCGTGACGAATTGAAGAAGCAGAACGCTTCCGCTCCTGAAGCGAGATAGTTTCTAGAAAGAAAAATTTATGGACGTGGACCCCACTGTAATTCTTGGCTGGATTGCGACAAGTTTGACGACGTTTTCCTTCGTTCCTCAAGCCATCGCTACGATTCGCTCGAAATCCACGGCGGGCATTTCTTTAGGCATGTACATTCTTTTCGTTGCTGGTGTGGCGATTTGGATTGTCTACGGTGTCTTCATGAGCGTCACTGTCGGTTTTATGAAGGGATTACCGATTTGGGTTGGCAACGGCGTCACTTTGTTTTTCTCTTCAATCATCCTTGGTTTCAAAATCCACAATGTCTGTATAGGCAAAGAGCCCTTAAGCAATCGGAAGAGTGAAAAGAAAGATCGGTGATTATGTTGCGTCGTGTCCCTTTTGAAAGAATTGAAAACTTCCGTGATGTCGGTGGCTATGCCTCCCGTTATGGCGAAACCTCTTTTGGTGTACTTTATCGCTCGGGCACTTTATCCGATGCGACGACGAGCGATCTCGATAAGTTGGCAGGGTTAGGCGTGAAAACCATTATCGACCTTCGCGATGACGAGGCTAAGAAACTCCAAAGCGATAAAACCTTAAACGATGGACGATTTGCGGAGATATTGCTGCCGGTGAATGGCAATGGCCGCGTGCCGAAAGACCATGCGGACCAAGTGGCGAGTTATCTCGAGATGATTGAAGAGCCTCTTTCGGCTCGCAAGATCTTTTTGGCGATTGCTCACGCTCTTAAGCCTGCGGTGGTTCATTGCACAGCGGGCAAGGATAGGACGGGGATCTTCGTTGCTTTGGTTCTTTTGGCCAACGGCGTCCCTTTTCACGACGTCAATGCCGATTATATGCTTTCGTTCCCTTACCTGACTCGGATGAGTCGGTTAACGATGGCCAAGTATCCAGATTTTCCCAAGACTGTTTTGATTCCTGACGTCACTTTTCTCAAAGAAGTGATGGACGTTTTCTCTAAACGCTATGGCAGCGTCGACGATTACTTCCATACGATCGGAATCTCCGATGATGATATTTCCCTGCTCGACAATTTGTTGGGTCAACAAGAAAAAAGTTGCGGTGCCGTGGTGTTTCACGAGGGAAAGATCCTTGTCGAGCATATGGCCAAAGGCCACTATTCGATTCCAAAAGGCCATGTTGAGAAGTGGGACAAGGACGATGAAGCGACGGCCTTACGGGAAATCAAAGAAGAGACGGGGCTGAGTGCCAAGATTCTCTCTTCGGAAACTTGGAGCATCGATTATTCGGCCAAAGAAGGCGTTGCGAAGCGAGTCGTTTTCTTCGTGGCCAGTTCTTCGAAAACCAAAACCATCGTCCAAAAAGAAGAAGTCAGCGAATGCTATTGGCTTTCGCCCGACGATGCGATTCGAACCGTCAGCCACGATAGCGACAAGAAAATTATTGCGTGGGCCTGTGGTGTCAAAGCGACGATAAAAGATTGATGAAACGGCCTCTACTTTTGGCCAATTGATTTTTGAATGTGGCGGGCATAAGCCGAGGCGACGTTGACCCCAGTGACTTTTTCAATGCCTTCAATGAAGGCGTTGGAGTTAACTTCGCAAAGAATTGGCTCGCCTTTGGGCCCGATCAAAACGTCGGCCCCGCAATAGTCTAGACCCAAGATCGAAGCGGCTTTTTCAGCCATCGTAATAAACTCCGCAGGGATTTTGACTTTTTCCCCCGTTCCCCCGAGAGCGACATTGCTTCGGAAATCGCCTTGGTGATTCACCCGCTTCATTCCCGCAACGAATTTGCCACCGACAACGATAATCCGATAGTCCATTCCTTGACTAGAAGCGATGAACTCCTGGTAGAGTCGTGGGGCGAAGCGGTGGACATTTTCAAAATCGATGAGCTCATTATGGCTCTTAAGGAGATAAACTTTTGCTCCTAAACTGCCATAGTTCTCTTTGGCAACCAAAGGATAGGGTAGCAAACGTTCTACCTCTTTAACGAAATCCGGCGAGGAATTCAATGAATAGTTCAAAGGCCCGGAGATGGTCTTAGGCATCCAGATTCCTTTGTCCGCCAAAGCCATGTGAGTTCGCATTTTATCATCGCAAAGTTCGATTGCCCGTGCCTGATTGAAAAGACGATAGCCGCGATGCTCTAGCCCATAAGAAGCATAAAGATCTTTATCAAGGTAAAGGACGAAGTCGGCTGGAAGGTTTTCGCCAACCAAATCGCCAGAACTATCAAGATAGGAAAAAATTTCGGAATTGGTTTTCTTTTCGAGACCGATTCCAAGTTGATTGAGTTCTTGGCTCATCCGCACATAAAAGTGTTCAGCCCCAGGCAAGATGTCGTAAGCGTTCAAAATGCAGATACCGCGTTTGTTCATGCGGTAATTATAATCTCAGGCAGGAATTATGAATAATGACATAATTATGGTAAAATAATGTCATGAACAGAATTCAACCGATTTCCACCCTGCGGGATACCGCAAAAATTGAAAAACAATTAAAAGAATCTCCCGAGCCAATCGTTCTTACCAAAAATGGTTATCCTGACTTGGTTGTTCTTTCGCCGGAGCAATTTGAAAATCTCCAGCAAAAACAGTCTATTTCATCCATAAAATCCCTTTCTTCTTGTTTGGAACGGCCGACGTTTTCCACGACTCAAGATCAACCGCTAGGCCTGGTAAAAGTCCGTTCGGCCTCGATCAAAGTTCACGTGGCGGGCGTTGAAGAAAACAAACAGGCGATCTTGGCGGAAGTTAAAGCAGCGGAAGAGGCGAATGTCAAGGTTCTGGTCTTGCCCGAACTCTGTCTGACTGGTTATACCTGCGGCGATCTCTTTCTCAGCAAGTCCCTCCAGAAAAAAGTCGAAAGCGCCGTTCGTGAGATTGCCCTTTGGAGTAAAGATCACCCCATTCTTTTTGCTTTCGGCGCCCCTTTGACCCAAGCAAATTGTCTCTATAACTGCGCAGTAGTGGTGCAAAATGGAGCGATTCTGGGAGTCGTTCCCAAAAGTTATCTCCCCACTTATGGTGAATTTTATGAAAAACGCCATTTTACCCCGGCAAATGGAGAGAATGGAATGATGGAAATCGATGGGACCTCCGTTCGCTTTGGCAATAAACTTCTCTTTGTCGATGCGAATTATCTGCCTTTAAAGATCGCGGTCGAAATTTGTGAAGATCTCTGGGTGCCCAACACCCCTTCGACTGCGGCCGCCTTGGCGGGAGCGACATTGATTCTTAATCTTTCGGCCTCCAACGAGGTGGTCGGCAAGAAAGAATACCGAGAAAATTTAATCAGCGCTGCCTCTTCGCGCCTTTGCGCAGGCTATCTTTATGCTGACGCCGGTGATGGAGAAAGCAGCACTGACCTTGTTTTTGCCTCTCATAATTTGGTGGCGGAAAACGGGAAAATCCTCGCGGAAAGCCCCTTGTTTAAGATGGAAAACGCCACAAGCGAGATTGATTTGGAGCGACTTCTTGCTGAGCGAAGAAAAATGAATACGTTTGGCAATGTTGGCGAAGCAGAATTCCTGAAGGTTCCCTTTTCCCTCTCTCTTCCTCGCCTTGAGAGATTGAGCCGCCATTTCTCGCGCAATCCGTTTATTCCCGAAGGACCACAAATCGATCTTCGTCGGGTTAGTTTGATTTTTTTGATGCAAGCAAAGGGCTTGGCCCAACGCCTTGAAGCCATCCATTGCTCTCACGCCCTCGTTGGTATTTCCGGCGGACTAGATTCGACTTTGGCTCTCCTCGTGGCCGTCGAAGCTTTCAAACTCCTTCATTTGGATCCGAAAGGGATATATGCCGTGACGATGCCGGCTTTTGGCACCAGCGAAAGAACTCACAAGAACGCCAAAGATCTTTCCCACGAACTGGACGTTAGCTTTGAAGAAATCAAGATTAAAGACACGCTTCTGAGCCANTTTAAAGACATCGGCCATTCGCCTGAGGATCATAACCTAACTTATGAAAATGCCCAAGCTCGCGAACGAACCCAAGTGTTGATGGATCTCTGCTCTGAGCGAAATGCCATCATGGTGGGAACGGGCGACCTCAGTGAACTCTGCCTCGGTTGGACGACCTTCAATGGCGACCATATGTCGATGTATGGGGTCAATGCTTCGATTCCNAAGACCNTGGTCCGCTACCTTTGTGAAGGCTATGCCCTTCTTCATCCCGAGGTGGCATCTTCCCTCGACGATATCATCGCAACCCCGATTTCGCCCGAGCTTCTCCCAACCGACAAGCAGGGCCGGATCGCTCAAAAAACCGAAGACAAGATCGGCCCCTATGAACTGCACGATTTCTTTATTTATTACTTTTTGCGCTTTGGTTTCTCGCCGAGCAAGATCTATTACCTTGCCACCCAAGCTTACGAAGGCGTTTATGACCATGCGACAATCAAAAAATGGCTTCGGGAATTCTTTATCCGTTTCTTCCATAACGAGTTTAAGCGGAGTTGCTTGCCTGATGGGGCAAAAGTGGGGACGGTAGCCATCTCGCCCCGCGGGGATCTTCGGATGCCTTCAGACGCAGACGCTACGGATTATTTGAGCGAGATTGACGCCTTGTCTTATTGAATCATCCAAAAGACCTGGCAAAAAAACGCGCAAAAATGCGTGTTTTCTAATCCAGATAAATTTCTTCGACGCTGGTGAAGCGCTTCGCTACTTCTTCGCTTGGGTCAGCATAGTTTTTGATCATGTCGAGAATCACCTCATCCGGCACCCATTTTTCGGGATTTCGCTGCTTGTTCCGCATCAGGCAGAGGGTGTAGTCATGAAGCTTCATCAGCTTAAGCTCTTTCTTTTCAAAAAGACCGAGGCGATCGAGAAAGTAGAGACGGCGATCATCTTCGAGCATCGTCGTATCCAATACGACGATAACGTTGAGATTCGCTTCGCCTAACGCTTTGGCCTCATTGACCATCGCTTCATAAACCAAGCTCTTATCACGAACTCCATTTTTGTCTGTCGGGGAGACCCGATAAGAGTTGGTCAGGCGTTTCCGGGTTTCGTCGCTCGAGATAACGTGGACGTTCTCTTCGGGGTGGTTTTGGCGGTAGGCTTCACAATAGCTGCTTTTGCCGATCCCAGCTGGTCCCGCCACGAGGATTAATTTTTTCATGCGAGTATTCTTACGGATTCCCTAGGGAAACAAAATTAAAACATGGTTGAAAGAGGTTACATCATTTTTTGCATTTGGGGCGGGCGTCTTTTTCTTTCTGTCGATGATATTCTTCCACCAGTCTCGCTCCTTTGCCGCCTTCCTCGTGACAAGCACCTTTTCCCGGATGGAAACGCGGTCGGAGAACAAAGAAATAAAGAACGAGAAGAACCATCAACAACACGATGGCTAAAAGCACGCCATCGACCACGCTGACTTCGATATAAGAACCGCTTATCGCGCCGAAGCCATCGATGCTTGGAAGTGACCAGCCCTCGATGCTCCATCCAAGAAGCCCGATCAAAGTCGAGAGGGTGAAGGACCACAGTAATTCGACACCGATCGCTCGAAAGAAGGCCTTGCGAGAGCCGAGTTCCTTTTTCATCGCCGCCAAAGCGCCGAAGCAAGGCAAAGAAAACATATTAAAGCAAATGAAGCTATAGGCAGAGAGAGGATTGGTGGTGAAGAAGGGGAAAGCTTTGAGAATATCTCCACCGGCAATGACGCTTAAGGAAGAGACGACTTGTTCCTTAGCGATCAAGCCTTGGAGAGCAGAGACCGTCGCGCCCCAAGAATAGTTGCCGCCCCAAGCGGGAATAAAGAGGAAGGCGATGACCTTGCCGACCCCGGCCAGCATCGAAGAGCCGATATCGGAACCATTGCTTTCCGCGTTGAGAGTGGTTGGGCCGACATACTGCCAAGCCCAATTGAAACGGGTCAAAACCCAGACGCTGAAAGAGCAGAGGAAAATGACGGTGCCCGCCCGTTTTAAGAAGGAGACGGACTTGTCGTAGACTTCACGCCAAGCGTAGCGTTGATTGGGCCATTTATAAGAAGGAAGTTCGCTGATGAAAGATGTTTCATCAGCATTCTTCCTCAGGTGTTTCGCAATCAAGGCAGTAATTAAGATAATGAGGATGGCGAGGAAATAGACGCTGAGGGAAACGACCCAACCAAAGCCAGGGAAGATCACGCTGCTCAAAAGGGCGATGATTGGCAATTTGGCTGAGCAGGGGATGAAAGGCGTCAAAGCGATGGTCAAATTCCGTTCCTTCTCGTTCTCGACGGTCCGGGCACTCATGACTCCGGGCACCGAGCAGCCCGATCCGACGATAAAGGGGATGATTGATTTACCCGATAAACCGAATTTTTTGAAAATTTTGTCGAGGAAAAAAGCGATTCGGTTCATATAACCGCTGGCTTCAAGAAAAGCCATGCAATAGAAAAGGACGATGAGCTGAGGAAGGAAGTCGATGACGGAAGCCACGCCGGCAATGACCCCGTTTTGAACCAAGTCTGCCGACCAAGTGGAACCGCCCGAGGAAACGATGAGGGAGGCAAGCCCTGGGCCTAGACCTTGACAAGAAAAGGGGATTTCCCACTGGAGAATCGAGATTGAGGTCGAGCCATTGAAAAGAGCATTGATAAAGTCGCCCGTCAATGAGCCGACGAGCCCGACCGAAAGGAAATAGACAAACGCCATGATTGAAATAAAGAGTGGAATGGCTGCCCATTTATTGAGGAAAATTTTGTCGAGTCTATCGGTGATGGATTCTGGCATTTCTTTTTCGGTGCAGCAATCGCTCTTGATCGCGGTGACGAAGTCATAACGCTGATCNGCGATAATTTGCTCCGCGTCCATGTTGTAATTGGCTTCAATCGCACGCACTTCGTCTTCCGTCGAACTGTTGCTCAAGGCGTGGAAGTAGGGGTCACGCTCAAAAACCTTGACGGCGGCGAACTTCGGATTATGGGCTTCTTCGAGCTCGTGGTTGAGATCGCCTTCAATGTGGTCGATTTCTTTCTGAACGTCCTCTGCATAGATTTTTAAGTGGGAATTGCGGAGATATTTGTTGTCGCGGATGGTTGAAATAAGTTCGCCAATTCCCTCGCCCGTCTTGGCAGAAATGCGGACGACCGTTAAGCCTAAGCGGGCTGATAGTTTCGCCACGTCAATGCTGATGCCATTGGCTTCAAGAATATCCGCCATGTTGAGGGCAACGATAACGTCGGTGTTGAGTTCAGCCAATTGAGTGGTGAGATAAAGCGAACGCTCAAGGGCGGTGGCATCGATGATGTTGATGATAAGCTCCGGATGGCTATCAAGGCAAAATTTCCGGGTAACTTTTTCTTCATCGGTATAAGGCGAAAGCGAATAGACCCCCGGTGTGTCGACAAGGAGAAGGTCGTTGCCGCCTTTGATGAAACCTTCCTTTCGTTCGATTGTGACACCAGGCCAGTTGCCGACCGAGGCGTTCATGCCTGTCAAAGCGTTGAATAAGGTCGTTTTGCCAGCATTTTGGTTTCCGACGAGACCGATGGTCTTAGTGTTGTCCATTTTTTTCTCCTAAGACTTGAATATCGATGCCCATCATGTCTTGGCGGCGCAAGGCAAGTTCATAGCCCCGCAGTTTAATGTCAACCGGGTCGCCTAAGGGGGCGATTTTCTTGACTTCGACAACGACGCCTTTGGTGATTCCCATGTCTAAAAGGTGGCGGCGCAAGGCAGCATTATTGTTATGGAAATCGATTACGATGGCCCGCTGGCCTCGTTTTAAATCGCTGAGATGACCATAGTCGCCAGGCTTGAGATTCAAGCGGTGCGGATGTTCGTCTGGAATGGACATAGAGCAAATCCTCCTAGAATGTTAACCGAGGTTAACTTTCCGATAACTATAATAATGGAGGAAGAGTTGACCTGCAAGGGCATCGAAAAAAGAAAGTGCTTTCTTCTTTAAAAAGAGGAAAATAAAAAAAGATGAAAAAAACTAGCAAAGCAATTGAAGATTACCTCGAAGCGTTTTTGATGCTCGAGGAGAAAAAAACTCCGCTCGACATTTCTTCGGTCGCTGCCTTGCTTAAGGTGTCGATGCCTGCCGCCTCGCAGATGGCCAATGAATTGAAAGCATTAGGCTATATCGAGAAAAAGCCCTATAGCGATATCGTCTTAACCGAGAAGGGGCGCCTGTTGGCCAATATGGTTTATCATCGACATAAAATCCTTTGCCGTTACCTCGAGTCGATCGGAGTTAGCGCCGATGTGGCCGAAGCAGATTGCTGCCAGATTGAACACGTCATCTCCGAAGAGACCTTTAAGGCTATCGAAAAGCAACTCGATGGCAAAGAATCAGATCAGTTTTAGCCCTCAAAAAATTTACAATGTTCAATTTTAGAAAATTATTTATTCGGTAAAAAGCCAACTTATACTAAAAATGGAAAAAGAATCTTGATTCATTTCCAAATAGAATCATAATTTTTGCGTTTATTAGGTGTGGAGGGTCAATACATGACAGCAAAGTACACCAAAAAGGATATTCTCGACATGGCGAAGGCGGAAAACGTTCAGTATGTTCGCCTTCAATTTACTGACATTCTCGGTACGATCAAAGCAGTCGAAATCGCAGTGGGGCAACTCGAGGATGCTTTGGATAACAAGATTATGTTCGATGGCTCCTCAATCGAGGGCTTTGTCCGGATCAAGGAAGCCGATATGTATCTCCGCCCCGATCTCTCAACTTGGATGATTCTCTCCTTTGAGGACTCGAGCCATGGTAAGATTGCTCGTCTCATCTGCGATGTGTATACTCCGTATGGCAAGCCATTTATCGGTGACCCTCGCTATATTTTAAAACAAGTGGTTTCGATGATGGAAGACGCGGGTTTTGCGGCCCTCAACGTTGGATTTGAACCGGAATTTTTCTTGTTCAAACTCGATGAAAAAGGCAATCCGATCATGGATCCNATCGACCAAGCTTCNTATTTTGATNTNNNCCCGGTCGANGGTGGCGAATANGTCCGCCGCGANATNGCNCTNGAACTNGANAANTTAGGCTTTGTCATTCANACNGCNCACCANGAAGTCGCNCCNGGCCANAANGAAATCAACTTCCGTTTTGCCAACGTCTTGCAGGCATGCGACAATGTTCAAACCTTCAAGCAAGTTGTCAAATTCATCGCTCATAAAGATGGCTATTTGGCTACCTTCATGCCGAAGCCTGTTGCTGGCATCAACGGCAGTGGCATGCACACCAACTGCTCGCTGGCTGATAAAGATGGCCGCGATATTTTCTACGACGAAACCGACCCGATGAAGCTTTCGCTTGTCTGCCGCAAATGGATGACGGGTATCATTAAACATGCCCGGGGCTTTGCCTTATTGACCAACCCGATTGTCAACTCCTATAAGCGCTTGATTCCTGGCTATGAAGCCCCTTGCTACGTTTGCTGGAGTGACGCCAACCGTTCTTCGATGATTCGGATCCCGGCCACGCGCGGTCAATCGACTCGCTCCGAAATCCGCTGCGTCGATGCGGCCGCCAATCCTTATTTGGCCCTTGCTGCCATCTTGGCGGCCGGCCTTGAGGGCATCAAGACCACCAAAGACGAGGAAACCGTCAAGCCGGTTTACGATAACATTTTCTCGTTGACCCCAGAGCAACGCGAAGCCCAAGGCATTCCGAATATGCCAGATAACCTCCACGAGGCGATTATGGAATTCAAGCGGGATCCTCTGATGGCGGAAGTCCTCGGCGATCACGCCTATGGCAAGTATCTCGAAGCCAAGGAGATTGAGTGGGATCAGTATCGAACCAAAGTTACCCCTTGGGAACTCGCGATGTATCTCGCCAAATAAATCGAGGGGTACGGCTCAGGACTAACTGAGCCGTTTTCTTTTAGGGCTTTAGTCCCGTTTGGTTTAAGATAAGGACATGCGAATTGCAGTGATTGGCGCTGGCGCCTCTGGTCTCTATGGCGCGATAGCTATAAAAAAGAAACACCCCGAGGCCGAAGTTACTGTTTTTGAAAAGGAAGCCAAGATTGGTCGCAAACTTTATGCGACAGGGAATGGACATTGCAATCTTTTGAACGCGGCGGTGGCGGATAAAGACTTCAATCACCCTGATTTTTTAGCCTCCTATTTATCCCGTTATTCTTTCGCCTTTTTGAAAAAGACATTGACCGATTGGGGCATCTTGACTTGGCAGGAGGGCGATTACGTTTACCCTCTCTCTTATAGCGCGCCAACCTATGTCGGCTTATTAAGCGCCTTGGCCATGAGCCTTGGCATCCGTTTTTGCTTAGGGGTTCGTTTGATGGATTACGAACTCAAAGGCACGAAGATTCTGTTAAAAGTCTCAGCAAAACCCGCCTCAATTGATCTCTCCTTTGATAAACTTATCCTTGCTTCTGGCGGTGAATCAACCCCAAAACTTGGGAGTGACGGTTCGCTATATCCCCTCTTAAAAAAGCATAGCTATTCGCTTGTGAATCCTTTGCCCGGTCTCGCTCCGGTTAAGGTCGTCCATCCTGAAACGCTCAAAGGGCTAAGCGGTTACCGCCATGAGGCTAAGGTATCCCTGCTTTCGTCCGCTGGCAAAGTTCTTTATGAAGAAGAAGGCGAGGTCCTCTATCGGGACGAGGGTTTAAGCGGGATTGTCGTTTTTAACGTCGAAAGTGTCTACTGTCGCCTTTCTTGCCCTGCGAGGAGCGAGCTGAGCCTTGATCTTTTTCCCGAATTTTCTTTCGAAGAATTGGCAGGGCATCTCCAAAAGAGTTATCAGATCAATCCGACTTTTTATGGCGACGCTTTCTTCCCTGAGGAAGTCCAAGCCCATTTTGGTTTTGGCGGAGTAAAAGATTTTCTTGCCCTGGCCAAACGTCTGAAAGACGATCGCTACCTTATCAAGGGCAGTGAGGGCTTTGAACACAGTCAGGTCACGGTTGGTGGCTTAGCTTTAACCGAGGTGAAAGCCACGTTGGAGTCGCGGAAAGAACCTGGGGTTTATTTCACCGGTGAAGTCCTTGATGTCGATGGCTTTTGCGGGGGTTTCAATTTGACGTGGGCTCTTTTGAGCGCCTTGATTGTGAGGGATAGTTTATGAAATTCGTTGTGACGAACTTACTTTTGCCCCTTGAGGCCAATGAAGAAGAACTGACGGTCAAGATTGCCAAGGCGATCAGACTCGAACCGTCTTTCTTTTCTTATCGTATCCTTAAACGGTCAATCGATTCGCGGAAGAGCCAAGTCTCCTTTGTTTATTCGGCGGTGGTGGAGTGCTCGCGTTACGTTTCGGGTCGCAATGTCTTGCCCTACAAAGAACCCGAACCCGTTTTGATTCCCAAAGTCCATCTTTCTCAACGGCCAATCGTGGTCGGTTTTGGCCCGGCTGGCATTTTCGCCGCTTTAGTTTTAGCTCGTTCCGGCGCCAAACCGATCGTGCTTGAACGTGGCAAAAAAGTCGAAGAACGTTCCCGCGATGTCGAACGTCTCAAAAAAGAAGGCATCCTCAATCCTGAAAGCAATATTTGCTATGGCGAAGGCGGGGCTGGAACGTTCAGCGATGGCAAACTCAACACCGGGGTCAATGATCCCCACTGCAAATTTGTACTCGATGAATTCGTGAAACATGGGGCTAAAGAAGACATTCTGAGCGATGCGCTTCCCCATATCGGCAGTGATTATCTCCAGAAAGTGGTGGAGCGTTTCCGTCGGGAGATCGAAAGCTTAGGCGGCGACATTCTCTTTGAAAGCAAATTAACCTCGCTTCTTGTCAAAGGGGACCACGTCGAGGGCGTGCAGTATGTTGACAAAGATGGCAATCCTCATCAACTGCGCGCTGATGCCGTCTTTTTAGCGCTTGGCCATTCGCCGAAAGAAACGATGGTAGCCCTTGAGAAAAGTGGACTGCGACTCGAACCGAAGGATTTCTCGATCGGCATACGCTTAGAGCATCTCCAAACCGCGATTGACGAAGCAAATTACCATCAAGCAGCCGGATGCAAAGGCTTGCCGCCTTCCTCTTATAAATCGGTGGTTCANCTTTCGTCGGGTCGGACTCTTTATTCTTTCTGCATGTGTCCCGGTGGCTATGTCGTCAATTCCTCTTCCGAAGAAAACAGCGTCTTGACCAACGGGATGAGCAATAACGCCCGCGATGGGAAGAACGGCAACGCTGCTCTTTTGGTAAACGTGGGCGTCAAAGATTATTTTCACGGGCACCCCCTCGATGGCTTTTTCTACCGCGAAGCCCTTGAANGAAGCGCGTTTTGCAGGGATAAACCCTATTGTGCCCCAGCGGAGAAAATGGGCGATTTCCTCAAAGCAAGTGCTCCGACATCCTTTGGGAGAGTGCAGCCAACTTACGAGCCGGGCGTCTATCTCTCCGACCTTGGGAAATTCTTGCCGCCCTTCATTGCGGATAGCCTGCGGGAAGGGCTTCCTCTTTTAGCCGGGCGGCAAACTTTCTATCAGGACCCCGAAGCCGTGATGACGGGTTTTGAAACCCGCTCCTCTTCGCCCGTTCGGATCCCCCGAGACGCGAATGGTGAGAGCAATCTTCGCGGTTTGTTCCCCTTGGGCGAAGGCGCTTCATATGCCGGGGGCATCACCTCGGCCGCCCTCGACGGGCTCAAAATCGCTTTGGCCTTCCTCACCCGCTGAACTTTCGTTCTTTTTCACGTTTCTAGGCAAAAATATCTGTTCTTTGCTAACCCGCGATTGACTATCTTTTCAAGATAGACTTAAATAATGGGGTTGCCGTAGGCATTCGTTTTCGAAGCCTGTGGTCTTAGAAAGAGGTTTCTTTATGAAATATTCCAATACGGCTCGTGTGTTGTCCTTCCTTTTCCATCTGATTCTCGTTTTGGCTTTCGGGGTTCTCGGCGTTTATTTCGGTTTCTTCGTTGTTCCTTTCCATTTTGATTCGGGCATCAAGATGAATTTCATGAACGATTTCATCAATGGTTTTGCTCTTACTCTCGACATCGAATTAGCGGTCTTAGGCCTTTCGGTTTTCGTGATTAGCCTTTATGGTTTGATTCAAGCGATTAAAGGCTTATTAGCCCCTTCGGATGATAAGGTCATGGTCAAGGCCTTCACTGCTTTTATTGGCGATGGCTACATTGTTTCGGCTTTCTTCGCCGCTTGCGCTTTCCTTTATTTCGACCCGATTGCCAACAACAACATGGCGTTTGCCATCGTGATGTGCGTCCTGCTCATGATTATTTTCCTCATTGCCACCAACATTCCGATGTATCGCCTCTTTGAAGGCAAGGAAACCACCGCAGAATTAGTCGGCCTTTCCTTGACCGCTGCGATCGGCCTCGGCTTCATCGCTTTGATGAACGCGGCCGCTTGTGTCAACTGCTTGATCGTGATGAGCCATATGGCGTTTACTGGCGATGTTCAGTTCGCCCTTCAGCTTGGTGTCGCTGCCGTGACTAATTTGATTGCCGCAGGCTTTATGATTGCCGCAGGTGCAGTCATCGGCAAGAAAGGCGCCGCCGATAAGAAGGCGGTTGCACTTGGCGGTTATTTTTCGAGCGGTGCGTTCTTCTTCTTCGGCGTGGCCTTATTGAGCGCCGGCGTTATGGACCTCGTCTGGAAAGACAAAGCCTACCACCTCGACAGCTTTTCGGCGGCCTTCACCGGTTATGGTTATCCCAGCATGGCGATCACCTTGGGCTCCTTGGCCCTTATTGGCTCAGTGATTTTTGTAATCGTGGCCTACAAAGATAGCAAGAAAAACGCGGTCAAAGCCTAATACGATTTTTTATTAACGAAGAAAAAATCGGCTCAGTGTTGGGCCGATTTTTGTTTCTGTTCTTTGAGTGCCTCTTTCGAGAGGAAGTTGCGGATAACGCGGTACTCGTTATAGTAAGCCAATGTTGGGGCGTCAGGCTCTTCCATTTCGGCGAGGAGCCGGGCCATGGCATCGGCGGGGACGATTCGTTCTCTTTCCCGCATCTGGTTCTGCAAGAGACAGATGTCGTAGGGGATGTCGAAGCGAACCAAGACGTGTTTCTCGAATTTCGGGGTTAGTTGCGCGTACATCCTGCGGTACTTATTCTGCAAGTTGGTCGCGTCGGCGATCACGGTGACGTTATCCATTGTTTCGGCGTAGTGGTTGATCCGCTCCAAGAAGGTATCCCACACCCGTTTCTCATCGCGGAAATCATTGACAGCTCCGAAGAATTCCAGTCGAATTTCATCAGAGGCGACAATGTAGGTGCGCTCGTGCTCTTTTTGGTATTTCTTCGCCCAAGTGGATTTGCCACTGCCGGGAATCGCTGAGAGCACAATCAGGGTCCGCATAAAGAATACTATATTCTTTCTCGCCAAGCCGAACAACGACAAAAACGGAAACTTATTTCACTAGGATTTTCTTTAATTCTTTCTTTTGGAAAAAGGTCGGAAAAGCGAAGGCCTTTTTCTTCGATAATAACCTCGCTCCTTGCTGCCTTATTCATCGAGGAAGTTTGATTCATTTTTTGCCCCAAGAAAATCCTTGCAAAAGCCCAACCAATTTCCTTCACGCGTGCTAAAAATAAGGATTAAGATAAAGGCATGAAATCCCTCTCCAAACTTTTTCGCTATGGGCCGGGCCCTTCCTCTTCGCACACGATTGCTCCAGCGATTGCCGCCCGAGCGTTTAAGGAATTGGCGGAGAAACAGACGGTTGATCGCGTCCGAGTGACCCTCTATGGTTCGTTGGCCTTGACGGGGCAAGGACACAAAACTGATTTGGCGGTCATCGAAGGTTGCGCTCCTTATCCGGTCGAGGTGGTTTTCGAGGCTTCGACCCGAGTCGTTCACCCGCTGTCGCTTTGTTTTGAGGCTTTCCGTTCTGGTGAAATGGTTTTGGCCCGTCACTACGCTTCTCTCGGCGGTGGCGAAGTGACCTCGATTGACGATGAATCGGTTTGTGAAAAAGATATCTACCCCTATCGCAGCCTTGAAGAAATCAAAGCCTACATGGCAAAAAACAAGATTGCGACGATGAAGGACTTTTGTCTTCTTTACGAAGACCCGAGCATCGACGCTTATCTGCTTGATGCCTTGAAACGAATGTTTGCCGCGATTGAGCGGGGTCTCCAAAATGAAGAATACTTGCCCGCCAACGATAATCCGCGCCTCCATTGGAAGCGCTGCGCCAAAGGCATCGCCAAAGCTGCTGAGAAGATCAATGATCCCGACGCCAAGCGAGAGATGCTAATGAGCGCCTACGCCTTTGCGGGAGCCGAAAATTCGGCTTCCGGGGCCGAAGTGGTCACGGCACCCACCTGTGGGTCCTCGGGGGTTTTGCCAGCGATTTTGTACTTTGAGTATCATAATTTGGGACGGAAAATCGAAGACGTGCGCGACGCTCTTTATACGGCAGGCGTCTTTGGCAATTTGGTGAAGCAGAATGCCTCAATCGCAGGGGCGATTGGAGGCTGCCAAGCCGAAATCGGTACCGCCAGCAGCATGGCCGCCGCCGCTCTTTGCGAGCTCGAGGGGCTTTCGCTTTATCAAACCGAATACGCTGCTGAGTGCGCGATGGAACATTTTCTCGGCCTTTCTTGCGATCCGGTCGATGGCTACGTTATCATCCCTTGCATTGAGCGAAATGGAATGGGGGCCCTCCGAGCTTACGACGCTTACCTCTATGCCAAATACATCGCGCCCTTGCGAAAGAATCAAGTCAGTTTTGATGATGTGGTTGAGGCAATGAAACTGACAGGTGATTCCTTGGCCTCCGCTTATAAAGAGACCGCCGAAGGCGGCTTGGCAGAAATCTTAAAGACAAAAAAATAAAGTTGAAGGGCACATCTTCTCTTTTTCTGTCTATTGATAAATGAGGACGGTTGGTCCCCAGCAGCTTCTTCCTTCCGCGGTTATGGGACGCGGAAGGCGGAAAGCGATAATTCCGGATGGACATGCGTCGAGTAAAGAGTATCATTTATCGGGTAAAATCTTTTAACGTGTTCTTCCTCTGAACCACGTATAAAAAACAAGGAGATCATTCTTATGACCAAATCCGATTCGCTCGTGAAAAAAATCGCCGAGAATGCCATCATCGCGGCGATTTATTTAGTTCTAACGACCTGCATTCCGGTCTTCCAGTATGGCCAAGTTCAATTTCGGATTGCTGAATTCCTCGTCTTGCTTTGCTTTTGGCGCCCCGATTTTGTTTTCGGGGTCACCATTGGTTGCCTTTTAGCGAATTTCTGGAGTCCGATGGGTTTCATCGACGTCTTCTTTGGCACCAGCGCTACTTTGCTCTCTTCGCTCATGATCGCTTATCTTTCACCTCGGCTGATCGTCGCGGCCGTCTATCCGGTCTTGGCCAACGCCTTCGTGGTCGGAGCGGAACTCTATTACCTCCTGCAACTCCCTTTCTGGGCCAACGTCTTTTATGTCGGGGCGGGCGAAGCGGTGGTGATTCTGCTCTCCTACTTCTTGTGGATGAGTCTCTCTCGCCATAAATCTTTCATGGTCGCCATCCATCCTCTTCGCCATCAAAATATCCATTGGTAAAACGCAATCGAAAGGGGTTTTGCAAGGTTTTTCTTTAAAAAACCGAGGCGGGCATCCGTTATCTTTTGCCTTATCCCTACGCAAGATTTAAAATGACACCGCTTATGAGCAATAACAACTTTTATCTTGAGATCAAACACGTCGACAAAGAAACGGGGGCCCGCTATGGCTTCCTCCATACGCCGCATGGCACCGTTGAGGTGCCGATGTTCATGCCTGTCGGGACGTTAGCGACTGTCAAATGCCTCTCGCCCGAAGAGATCAAAGCCCTCCGCGCGGGTGTCATCCTTTCCAATACGTATCACCTTCATTTGCAGCCGGGCGAGAAGATCGTCCAAGAAGCGGGCGGTTTGCATAAATTCATGAATTACGATGGCCCGATTCTCACCGATAGTGGTGGTTTCCAGGTCTTTTCGCTCCAGTCGCAGCGCAAGATCAGCGAAGATGGCGTCGAATTCCGCAATGACCTCAACGGCGATAAGGAATTCTTTACCCCGGAGAAAGTTATCGAAATCGAAGAAGCCCTCGGCGCGGACATCATCATGTCGTTTGATGAATGCATCCCTTATCCTTCTGATAAAGAGTATGCCAGAGCCTCGACCGACCGTACCCTTCGCTGGGCGAAGCGCGGCCTCGAGCATCACGTCCGAGAAGACCAAGCGCTCTTTGGCATCGTCCAAGGCAGTTCCTACCGTGATCTCCGCGAGTATGCGGCCAAAGAATTGGCCAAGATGGATTTCCCTGGTTATTCGATCGGCGGGACCTCGATCGGCGAGCCGAAAGAAGTTTGCCTTCAGATGGTCGAAGACGCTGTCCGTTATCTTCCGCTCGACAAGCCCCGTTATCTTATGGGGGTTGGCTCCTTGGACTACATCCTTGGCGGCATTGAACGCGGAGTCGATATGTTCGACTGCGTTCTCCCAACCCGGATCGCCCGTCATGGGGCGCTCATGACTTCCCAAGGTCGCGTCAACATCAAAGGTGCCCAGTATAAAGAGGACTTCACTCCGCTTGACCCCGAATGCGATTGCTACACTTGCGCCCATTACACCAAAGCTTATCTGCACCACCTTTTCATGACTAACGAGGAATTCGGCAAGCGACTCAACTCGATTCATAACATTCGCTTCCTCATTAAGATGATGGAGGGGGCTAGAAAGGCGATTCAAGAGGACCGCTTCAAGGCATATAAGGATGAAATCATCGCCAAATATGGCGACGAAAGAGGCTTCTAATGAATATCGAATTATTTGACTTTCAACTTCCGGAAGAACTGATTGCCCAATCGCCGGCTGAAAAACGGGATGAATGTCGCCTGATGGTGATCAACCGGGAAAAGAAAACAATCGAGCATAAACGCTTTCATGACATCATCGACTATTTGAAGCCGGGCGATGTTTTGGTCCGGAACAATACCAAAGTCATTCCTGCCCGCCTCGTTGGCGTCAAAGAGGATACTGGGGGCAAAGTCGAAGTGCTTTTGCTCCACCAAATCGAAGGCGATGTTTGGGAATGCCTAATTGGTAACGCCCACTCGGTCAAAGTTGGCTCGATTTGCTCNTTTGGTGAAGGCCAATTGAAGTGCACCTGCGTCAAAGTTTTGCCCGAAGGAATTCGTCACATGGAATTCCATTATCAAGGNATCTTNCTNGAAGTCTTGGANCANCTCGGNCANATGCCGCTNCCGCCNTANATNAAAAANCANTGCGNGAATAACGATGACTATCANACNGTCTACGCCAAGGTNCCCGGNAGTGCCGCNGCNCCGACNGCNGGNTTNCATTTNACNCCNGANCTTTTNGNAAAACTNCAGCAAAAGGGCATCCAAATCGTCGATATCACCCTCAATATCGGTCTCGGGACTTTCCGGCCCGTCAAGGTACAGGACACTAAGGATCACGTGATGCACAGCGAGACATTTGACGTCTCAAAAGGGGCAGCCGACGCCCTCAATAAAGCCAAGGCGGAGGGCCGACGAATTATCGCCGTCGGCACGACCTCGGTCCGTACCCTCGAAAGCGAATATGCGGCCAAAGGTTATTTCTATCCGACCACGGATGAGGCAACCGCCATTTTCATTCAACCGGGCTTCGCTTATCAAGCGGTCGACGCTTTGATCACCAACTTTCACTTGCCCAAGAGCACCTTGGTGATGCTCGTTTCGGCTTTCATGGGGCGGAAGTGGACCCTGCGTTGTTACGAAGAAGCAATCAAGGAACGGTATCGTTTCTTCTCTTTTGGTGATTCAATGTTCATCTACGGGGCCTACGACTATTCCCACAATCTCGAGGACTGAGATGCCACAGACCTATATCAACTATTACCAAAAATCCCTCACGGAACTTGAAGAACTCCCAAAGGATAAGAAGCCTAAGCTCCTGCTCCATGCCTGCTGCGGGCCCTGCAGTTGCTTTCCTTTGACTTTCCTTTGCCCGCATTTTGAAGTGACGATCTATTTCAACAACTCCAACATCTATCCTCAAAGTGAGTACGAACGCCGCCTAAGCGAACTTCAGAAGTTCCTTGGCTATTTTGAGCGGGACTATGGTTATCACGTCGATTTGATTGTGACCGCTTACGATAACGAAACTTATAACAAAGATCTCGAGCCTTACGCCGCCCTCCCCGAGGGGGAAGAACGTTGCTTGATCTGCTACCGAAAACGGATGGGTGAAGCCTATGACTACGCCGAGAAAAATGGCTTTGACTATTTTACGACCGTTATGACCATCTCAAGACAAAAAGACTCGCAAATCCTTAATAAAATCGGATCCGAGCTTGAAGCTCAGCATCCGAAGACCAAGTACTTTTATAGTGACTTTAAGAAGGCCAAAGGTATCGATATCGCCCGCGAAATGCGAATCCATTACGATCTCTACAACCAGCTCTATTGCGGCTGTAAATTCACCTACGCCAAAGGGCTGGCAAAGGCGAAAGAAAAAGGAATCGATTGGAAAGGATGACCGTAGACGAGCAAGGCAAATTGCATCTNTTAGCTTCGTTGGCTTACGAATTCAACGCGGCCGGGCTTTGCTGGAGCTTGGGTGCCTCGTGTTTTCTTTATCTCAAAAAGATCGCCCCGACTTTCCATGATCTCGATTTCATGATGGCGCTTGCGGATGTAAGGAAAGCGGAAGCGATTTTAGCGAAGCGGGGCCTCAAGCAGCCCGAACGCTATGACCAGACAAAATATGGTACCAAGGTGTTTGTTGAATACGTGGTGGAAGGGGTTGATGTCGACCTGATGGCTGACTTTTCGATCATCAAAGGCGGCAAAGAATATCCGTACCCGCTCTTTCCAGAAGCGATCGTCGAATGCTATGACCTGGCTGGGATAATGATTCCTTTCGAATCCCTGTTGGTTTGGCGCGAGCGCTACGCCCTCATGGACCGCAAAGAAAAAGTCGCGATGATCGATGCTTCCTTGAAACGGTAATTTAGGCGGCCATGACGGGCCGCTTTTTTCTTGGGGTTGATCTGCGGGCGAATCCTTTGTCAAAAGTCGGGGTCAAAAATACGGATTTTTAAAGGAGCGATTGAAAGGAAAATTGTGCACAATGCACAAAAAATTTAAGGTTTTAAAAACAAAAGAAGGCCTTTTTAGCGCCAATGCTCACTTTCTGGCGATTCTCGGGATTTCATCGAAAAAAATGTTGCGATTTTTGTTGACTCGCACGTACGTGGGGGAGTATAGTCTTCATCGCTGGCGTGTGCATTGAGGCGTGATGTTGCTGACACACCCGAAGGCGTTGTCAAGCCCGGGCTTAGTCAGGGAACTCATGCGGAACACACGGCCAGAAGCCTGAAGAAATCTAAAGGAGGAAAATTCATGGCGAAACAACAAGTCCTGCGCATTCGTTTGCAGGCCTACGATCACANTGGCCCGCTGAGATGCGAATCCATTTACGACCTTTATAACCAAGCTGTATTGTGCGCTGCTAAATACACCTTACGCCAAGGCGCTTAGCGAAAGCCAAAGAAAAGGCCATTGATTGGAAAGGGATAGCCTATGGGATGAAGAAGAAAGCTTGCCCCTCCTAAGGAAGATTGCTTCAACGCGTTTACCCAAGCTCAGATCAGCTGGGCCTTAGGCGGCGTCCTGGTTTTCTTTATCTCCAAAGGAATCGCCTCCGACTTTTCATGATTTGGATTGATGGCTCAAAGAGGCGGATTGCCCCCCGAAAGCCGGTGGAAATTCCTTCTCTTCGTTGCGTCAGCGTTTCCCCGAGATTTATTTGATCGGGTCGTTTATTGGGACCGCCCTTTTTTGCCCTGAATTCGTCATTGAGGGCATCGACATCGTATGATCGCCGGCTTCTCCATCTATCGCTTCGGGGGCGTCGAGCATCGTTATTCCGGTTGGACGAAAAGCTCCATTGTTGGCTTCGCTGGCATTTGAAGGCGCAAAAAGCACCCCGTCGAATCCCTGATGGCTTGGCGGGATTGCTTTCATGCTTTTATTTGCAGGCTGTCGAACAAGCGTCGCCCGATGATTCGATGCGGCGGATCCTTTTTACTTTATTAGAAGCAGCAAGGCCGATGCCTATTACCGCGACGCTTACACGGTTTGCAGGTTCGATAAAATAGTTCAAGCGCTTTGGCTTTTTGAAATTTTTTGCCGTTTCTGGCCTTTCTTTTTTCGCATTTGCTTGTTTCAGCGCTTTTTTTGCGGGCTTTTTTCCGCTTAGGGTCAAAAGTTGGCTTTTTGTTGCCCTTGTCGAGTTTATTAAAGAACTTGTGCCCCGCATGCACAATAAAGATCGATAAAAGGTTTTTAGCCATCGAAGGCGCTTTATTTTTGCGGTTTTTGGTCATTTTTTGAGCCCATTTCTTTTCGATACTTCATCGAATTATTTTTTTGCGAATCTTGTTTGACTCTCCACACTACGCGTGGGAGTATTATTCTTTCATCCGCTTGCGCCGTCTGGCGATTTGAGGTTGTGATGTTGCTGACACACCCGTAGGCGTTGTCATTAATCCCGGGCTTAGTCGGGAGAACTCGCCACGCGGAACAGCAGGAGCTGAGAAAAGGCCCTGAAGAGAATTCTCAAGGAGGAAAATTCATTGGCGAAACGACAAGTTCAATCTGCCGGCATTCGTTTGCAGGCGCTTACGATCACAAGATCCTCGACTTAGCGGTTGAGAAAATTCATCGACGTAGCCAAGAAGACCGGAGCTAGCGTTGGTTGGGACCCATCCCGCTTCCGCACCGAAAAGCAGGTTTACACCGTTCTTCGCGCGCTACCTTCAAGTACAAGGATAGCCGCGAGCAGTTCGAAATCCGCACGCACAAGAGATTGATCGACATCGTCAATCCCACGAAAGAAACCGTTGAGGCCATCCGGAAGCTTGATCTTCCGAGCGGCGTCGACATTGACGTCACTGCGAAGTAAGGAGGATCACCATCATGAAATCCATTATCGGAAGAAAAATGGGCATGACCGAGGTCTTCGCTGCCGATGGGACCATGTATCCTGTCACCGTGATCGAGGTTCTTCCCAACGCCGTTGTGGCGAAGAAGACCAAAGAGAAGGATGGCTACGAAGCGCTTCAGATCGGCTATGAAGACAAGGCCGAACGTCATACCAACAAGTGCGAACTTGGCATCTTTAAGAAAGCCAACGTTTCGCCGAAACAGCACCTCTATGAATTAAAGGGCGATGAGATCTATGCCAAGAACATTGGCGAGACCCTCACCTGCGACCTCTTCAAAGCGGGCGACGTCGTCGATGTGATCGGGACCACCAAGGGTCACGGTTATAGCGGCACCATTAAGATGTATGGCCACACCATCGGCCCAAAAGGCCATGGTTCGGGCTACCATAGACAAATTGGTTCGTTGGCCAACAACGGCCGTACCAATAACCGGGTCATTCCGGGCAAGACGATGTCGGGCCATTGGGGCCCACAACAGGCGACCATTGAGAACATGACCATCATCGAGAGCAACCCGCAGAAGGGCTACATTCTCGTTAAAGGTGGCGTTCCTGGCACCAAGAAGTCGATCGTGATGATCCGCAGCGCCATTCTCGCCCAGTTCGCGAAACCGGTCGTGAAGCCGCTCATCGATATTCCGGCCAAGGAAGCTGCCGATAAGGCCAGCGCCGAAGCCGCCAAGAAAGCCGCCGAAGAAGCCGCCGCCGAGAAGGCTGCGGAAGAAGCGGCAAAGAAAGAAGCCGAAGAAACTGCGAAGAAGGAAGCTGCTGCTGCCGCCGAGAAGGCTGCGGGAGAAGCTGCCGCCAAAGCCGCCGAAGCCAAGCCTGCTGAAAAGCCAGTTGAGGCTCCGAAAGCGGAAGAAAAGAAGGGAGAATAACGATCATGGCTGATACAATCACCCTTCCGGTTGTTAATCTCGCCGGAGAAAAGACCGGAACCATCGCCTTAAGCAAAGAGGTATTCGGGATTGCTGATAAAAACGAACAGGCCGTCCATGATGCCGTCGTGACCCAACAGGCCAACGCCCGTCAGATGACCGCGAAGACGAAGAAGAGACATGAAGTCGCCGGCGGTGGCAAAAAGCCGTGGAGACAAAAGGGAACCGGCCGCGCTCGCGCGGGATCGTCCCGTTCGCCGCTCTGGGTCGGAGGTGGCAAAATCTTCGGACCGGATGGCAACCAGAACTACACCGTCTACCAGAATAAGAAGGCCCATGCGCTCGCGCTCAAGACCGTCCTCTCACAGAAAGCCATCAAAGGCCTGATCGTGGTCGATAGCCTTGCCCTCAAGAGCATCTCAACGAAAGCCTTCGCCAAAGACCTGACCGCCATCAAGGCGGAAGGCAAGACCCTTGTGATCGTCCCGGAAAAGAACGACAAGTTGGTCAAGAGTGCCCAGAACATCGCTTCTGTGACTCTCCGCGCCGTCAACGACATCAGCGTCTACGATGTCCTTGATGCCACGAACATCGTCATCAGCAAAGATGACGTTAAGACCCTCGAAGGAGGACTCCAATAATGGCTGACGAAAAGAAAGAAACCGCAGTGGCCGCGAAAGAAGCCGCTCCGAAAGCCAAAAAAGCCCCGAAGGCTGAAAAAGCCTTGAAGGCCGAAAAGGCTGAGAAAGTTGAGCAAGCTCCGAAGGCCGCTGTCAAAGCGGACGAGAAGAAAGCCGTTGCCCCGGCCAAAGCGGACGAGAAAAAAGCGATCTTCGCCGAACCGATCAAGCACGACTACGATGTCATCTTCGATCCGCACATCACCGAGAAGAGCATGGCTCTCCTCCAGAATGCGAACAAGGTGACCGTCAAAGTGGCAGCCAATGCCAACAAGACGGACATCAAAGAGAGCTTCCAGCGCTTATATCAAGTCAAGGTTGTCGATGTGAAAATCATCAACGCGCGTCCGAAAGCCAAGTCGAGAGGCGGCCGTTATCAAGGCTTCGTCTCCGGCTACAAGAAAGCGATCGTCAGCATTGCCAAAGGCAGCGCAATCGATCTCTTCAAAGCGTAAGGCATCACCCGTTAAGGCCTTATATCCTTAATAAAGAATCCACTATAGGAGAAAAAAATGGCAATCAAAAGCTATCGCCCGTACACCAAGAGTCGTCGCGAAATGACGACCATCAGTTACGAAGGCATCACGAAAACCACTCCTGAAAAATCATTGTTAGCCCCGAAGAAGCATTCCGGCGGCCGCAATAATCAGGGGTGCATCACCTGCCGCCATGTCGGCGGGGGCAACAAAAACCGCTATCGGATCATCGACTTCCGTCGTGATAAAGACGGAATCCCGGCGACCGTGGCGGCCATCGAATACGATCCGAACCGGACTGCATTCATCTGCTTAGTCACTTACGCTGATGGCGAAAAACGTTACATCTTGGCGCCGCAAGGCCTCAAGGTTGGCGACAAGATCGTCAGCGGTAAGGCGACCGATATCAAAACCGGCAACTGCTGCGAACTTCAGTCCATCCCTGATGGCACCTTCGTTCACAACATCGAGTTACAGCCGGGCAAAGGCGGCCAGATGTGCCGCGCGGCCGGAACGAGCGCTCAGGTGCTTGGCACCGATTCCGGTTACGTCATGCTTCGTCTCTCTTCGAGCGAAGTTCGCAAAGTCTTAGCCAACTGCCGTGCGACGATTGGCATCGTCGGCAACGAGGACCACAATCTGGTCAACCTCGGCACCGCCGGTAAGAAACGTCATCTCGGCATTCGTCCGACGGTTCGTGGCTTCGTCATGAACCCGTGCGACCACCCTCATGGTGGCGGCGAAGGCAAATGCCCTGTCGGCCGTGATGCACCGCGGACCCCATGGGGCAAGAAAGCGCGAGGCGTCAAGACTCGTCGCTTCAAGAAGAATTCAACCCGTCTCATCATGAGACGTAAGAATGATAAGTAAGGAAAGGAGATCGAACCATGTCACGTTCTAGTAAAAAAGGCCCGTTTGTGGATGACTACCTTCTCAAGAAGGTTGAAGCCGTTCAGAAATCCGGCAAGAAAGAGATCATCAAAACTTGGTCTCGCCGTTCGACCATCTATCCGGCTTTCGTCGGACTTACGTTCTCGGTCTACAATGGCAAAGAGCATATCGCCGTTTATGTCACGGAGGATATGGTGGGGCACAAGCTCGGCGAATTCGCGCCGACCCGTACTTTCTCCGGCCACCATGGCAACAACCTTGGCGATCAAGCTGCCGCTGCAGGCGCAGCCGCCCCNGCGGNCGCAGCCAAGAAGTAAGGAGTAATTTATGGCAGACACCAAAAAGAAAACCGTGAAAGCGACTCCCGAAACCGCCGCTAAGAAACCCGTCAAAGCCCCCAAGGNCGAGGCGGTCAAAGAAGAGCCGAAAAAGGCCGAACCCGCCAAGAATGCGGAGCCGGTCAAAGCCGAAAAAGTCCAAGTCAAAGAAGCCATGGCCTTCAGCCGTGACGTCCGCGTCACTCCGCGCAAAGTGCGCTTGGTGATCGACTTAGTCCGCGGCAAGAACGTCAACGAAGCCCTAGCGATGCTCGCCCGGGTCAATCGTGCCGCTTCTGCTCCGGTCATTAAAGTGATCAAATCCGCTGCCGCCAACGCCACCAATAACTTCGGTCTTGATGGCAACAAGCTCTATATCGCCGACATCGAGGCCGCCGATGGCGTCCGGATGAAGCGGTTCGAGCCGAGAGGCAAAGGTTCGTCCTCGCCGCTCATCAAACGGTGCTCGAACATCACCTGCACTGTTAAGGAAAGGGCGTAAGGAGGTCACTCATGGGACAAAAGATTAATGCCGTTGGATTCCGCATTGGCGTGAACCGCGGGTGGGAAGCCAATTGGTTCGCTTCCAAGAAAGACTATGCGACGTTCCTCGGCGAGGATATCAAGATTCGCAAATACCTTGAACCCCAGCTGAAAGAAGCCATGGTCTCGCACATCGACATCGCTCGTGAAAAAAGCGACAAAGACAACAACGTCGTCATCACCGCTTACGTCGCCCGTCCGGGCGTCGTGATCGGTCAAGATGGCGCCAATATCGCCCGGATCAAAAAAGAACTGGGCAAGATCGTCAAGACCGGTACCCTTCGCATCGATATCGTCGAAGTGAAGAATCCGGATTTGGATGCCACCTTGATCGGCAAATGGATCGCCGGCGAGCTTGAAAACCGCCAGTCGTTCCGTTCGACCCAGAAAAAAGCCATTCAAAGAATGAGAAAAGCCGGTGCCGCTGGCTGCCGTACGCAGTGCCAGGGACGCTTAGGCGGAGCGGAAATCGCGCGCCGCGAAGGTTATAAAGAGGGCGTNGTTCCTCTNGAGACCCTTCGCGCCGACATCGATTACGCCCACATTGATGCTGCCACCGCTTATGGTCGGATCGGCGTCAAGGTGTGGATTTGCCGCTCAACCAATAAAAATGGCGTGAAGAAGGACGAGAAGGCCGAACGGGCTGCCTCGGCTTCGAACGCTCAGCAAGGAGGTAGCGACAATGCTGCAACCAAAGCGCGTTAAATATCGTCGTCCGCACGGACTGAAGTACGATCGTCCTGCCCACAAAGGCAACAACGTCGACTTCGGTGAATACGGACTTCAGGCGACCGAAGGATACTACGTCACCGATCATCAGATCGAGGCCGCTCGTATCGTTCTCGCCCGTTACACCGACCGGGCTGGCAAGATTTGGATTCGAATCTTTCCGCACATGGCCAAAACGAAGAAACCGGCTGAGGTCCGTATGGGCTCCGGCAAAGGCAATCCAGAGGGTTGGGTCGCAGTCGTTCACGAGGGCACCATGCTCTTNGAGATCGGCGGCATCGCCGATAACCTCTGCATCGAAGCCCTTCATCAGGCGGGCTTCAAACTCCCGGTCAACACGAAAGTGGTGAAACGGAGTAAGGCTCTCTCCGAGGCTGAAAAGCTGAAGATGGAAGCCCAACANGANTCNTCNCTTGACGCNATNAAGGCCGAGGATGCGCTNGAGAAGACCACGATCTCCGACACCGGCAATGAGACGCCGGCTGAAGGCGCAGCCCCTGCTGAAGGCGCTGCCGCTACCCCAGCCGCTGCGGCTCCGGCTGCTGAAGCTGCGAAATCGGCTAAAGAAGGAGAGAAGAAGTAATTATGGAAATCAAAGANTTACGGGANCTCTCCCCGAAAGANCTCGACGCNAANATCGCCGAGCTNCGTCAANAANNNGTTCGAANTNTCNCGCCAAAANGCNGTNGGNCAANTNGAGCATCCNGANCANATCAANATNATCCGCAAGGATTTAGCCAAAGCCGAGACCGTGAAGCGTGAGCGCGAGCTCCAAATCAAGGCCCCGAGCGCCAAGTAAGGAAAGGAGAATCACCATGGAAAGAAATAACAGAACAACCTTCCAAGGGGTTGTGACGTCGATCAAGATGAACAAAACCATCGCGGTGACGGTTTCGACCAAACGGAACGATCCTCTTTACGCGAAGCGGGTCGGCTATTCCAAGAAGTACTACGCCCACGATGAGAAGAACGAAGCCAAAGTTGGCGACGTTGTAACCATCATGGCATGCCGTCCGATTTCAAAGACCAAGCGTTTCCGGCTTGTCTCGATTGACAAGCACGCGATTGCCGCCCAGGCGGCGGCGGAAGCGGAAGCGGCCCTTGAGAACAAGGAAGGCTCTGCCGAAGTCGTGAAGCCGGTTGAAGCGTCGAAGGCTGAAGAAGCTGCCGCGCCGAAAACCGAGAAGAAATAAGGAGAACGTCAGCAATGGTCCAGAATGAAACAAATCTCGTCGTCGCTGATAACTCCGGCGCTCGTATCGTCCGCATCTTCCGCCAGTACGCTGGCGGACGCTGCAAGACATCGACGCTTGGCGATATCGTGATGTGCGCCGTCAAGGACGCGATGCCGAATGGCAAAATCAAAAAAGGCCAGGTCGTCAAAGGCGTCATCGTCAGAGTGAAGCACCCGGTCCTCCGCAAGGATGGCTCGTGCATTGCCTTCGATGACAACGCNGTNGTCCTCATNGANGCNGATGGNAACCCCGNTNGGAACCCGTGTCTTCGGACCGGTGGCCCGCGAACTTCGCGATAAGGGTTATATGAAAATCATCTCGCTCGCCATCGAGGTGTTATAAGGAGATAACCATGAACATCAAAAAAGGCGATAAGGTGATTGTTCTCTCCGGCGATGACAAAGGCAAGGTCGGCGTGGTCCAAAAGGTCTACCCCGAGCTCAACAAAGTCGTTGTCGAAGGCGTGAACGTCCACAAAAAGCATAAGAAACCGACTCAGGGAACCCCCGAGGGCAGCGTGCTCGACATCTATGTCCCGCTCGATGCCTCGAAAGTCGCCCTCGTCGATCCGAAGAGCAAGAAAGCGACCCGGGTCCACATTAAAGTGGTCGCCGGCAAGAAGGTTCGCGTCGGCAAGTCCGGCGAGAGCCTCGATAAGTAAGGAGGATAGCGATTATGGCAGATGAAAAGAAACCCGTAGCCGCTAAGGCTCCGAAAGCGGAGAAGGCCGTNAAGGCTGCTCCGAAGACTGAAAAAGCTGTCAAAGCCGAAGCCCCGAAGGCGGAAGCCAAGGCTGCTCCGAAAGCCAAGGTNGAGGCCCCAAAGGCCGAAGCCAAAGCTCCGAAAGCGGAGAAGAAGGCCGCCAAGGCCGAGAATCCCGACAAGTACGAGAACCGTTTGATCAAGAAATACCACGACAGCGTGGTGCCGGCCTTGATCAAAAAATTCGGCTACACCAGTGTCATGCAGTGCCCGAAGCTTGAGAANATCGTCATCAANATCGGCGTTGGCGATGCCACCCAGAACGCGAAAGCGCTCGAAGACAGCGTCGCTGAGCTCGCGACCATCACTGGCCAGCACCCGGTGACCACCAAAGCCAAAAAGTCCATCGCGACCTTCAAGGTTCGTGAGGGCCAGGCGATTGGCTGCAAGGTCACGCTCCGCGGACTCCGGATGTATGAATTCTACGACAAGCTCGTTTCGATTGCCCTCCCGCGCGTCCGCGACTTCCGCGGCGTCAGCAAGAACGCCTTCGATGGACATGGCAACTACACCCTCGGCGTCAAAGAGCAGTTGATCTTCCCGGAAATCGATTACGATAAAGTCAGCAAGATCCGCGGCATGGACATCGTGATTGTCACGACCGCCCAGAGCGATGCGGAAGCCTTCGCCTTCTTACAGGAGATGGGCATGCCGTTCCGGAAGTAATCGGAAGGAGAAAATCAATGGCAAAAACCAGTTTAAAGATCAAACAGAGCCGTCCGCAAAAGTTCAGCACCCGTGAATACGCGCGCTGCCAGCGCTGCGGCCGTCCCCATGGCGTCATCCGCAAGTTTGGACTCTGCCGCATTTGTCTCCGCGAGCTCGCCCACAAAGGCGAAATCCCGGGGATGAAGAAGGCTTCGTGGTAAGGAAAGGAGACTTAAACACATGAATGCAGATCCCATCGCAGACATGCTGACCCGTATTCGGAACGCCAATGCGCTCCATTACGACACCGTCTCCATGCCTTATAGCAAGATGAAAGACGACATCGCCAAGATCCTGAAGGACCAAGGCTACCTCGTCGATATGTCGATTGAAGGCGACGGCGCCGCCAAAGCGCTTAGCCTCACCCTGAAGTACGGCCCGAATGGCGAGCACGTTATCTCAGGCCTTAAGCGCATCAGCAAGCCGGGCTTACGGGTCACCGTCCAAGCCGACAGTTTGCCCCGAGTCCTCCGTGGACTTGGCATCGCCATCATTTCGACCAGCAATGGCTTGATGAGTGACGCCCAGGCGAGAAAAGCTCACCTCGGCGGTGAAGTCATCTGCTACGTCTGGTAAAGAAAAGGAGAAGAGAATTTATGTCACGAATTGGATTTAAACCCATTTCTCTTCCGAGTGGCGTCACCGTTACCATCAACGGGAACGCCGCTACCGTCAAAGGAGCCAAAGGCGAAGTAAGCGTCCTCATCCCTGAGGATGTCAGCGTCGAGGTGAAAGACGGAAAAGCTCAGGTCAAGATCCTCGATCAAGAGAATCTGCGCCAGGGCAATGAGAATGAAGGTACCGTCGCGAGCAACCTGAAGAACGCCATCCATGGCGTCACCGCCGGTTGGAAGAAAGAACTCGAGATTGCCGGCACTGGCTATCGCGCCCAGATGAAGGGCAAAGCCGTCAGCATGTTCTTAGGTTATTCCCACGAAATCGAAATTGCCCCGATCGGCGTTTACACCAAGATCAGCGTTCCTGATGAAACGCATGTCACGGTCGAAGGCGTGGATAAGCAAGAAGTCGGCCAGACCGCGGCGCTCATCTATGATAGCCATCGGCCGGATGTCTATGGCAACAAAGGCGTCCACTTCAAAGGCCAGCATCTGACCAAGAAGGTCGGCAAACGCGCTGCTGCGACCACCGCTGGTGCGGGCGCCGCTCCGGCGAAGAAATAAGGAGGATGAACCATGATTCAGAAAGAATCGCGCAATAGCATCCGCGAACGTCGCCACGAGCGGGTCCGCGAAAAAATCACGGGGACGGCAAGTTGCCCCCGTTTGGTCGTCTTCCGTTCAAATAAGAACATCGAAGCGCAGATCATCGATGACGTGAAGGCTACCACCCTCGCCGCCTCGAGTTCGGTCGCGCTGAAGATCAAAGTCGGTGGCAACTGCGAAGCGGCCGCCGAAGTCGGCAAGGATCTGGCGGAGAAAGCCAAGAAAGCAGGCATCACCAAAGTCGTCTTCGATCGCGGTGGTTACGCTTACCATGGCCGGATCCAGGCCTTAGCCGATGCCGCGCGTGAAGGAGGGCTCCTCTTCTAAGGAGAAAACACAATGGAAGAAGAAAAGAAAGTTGTCGAAGCTCCGAAAGCTGAGACCGCCGCTCCCGCGACGAATGCCAATCACTCGAATGGCAATCCGGTTTATGAGCCGCATGGCTCGAAATCGTCTAGCCGGCCGGGCGACCGCAAATTCGGTGACCACAAAGGCCGGCCGGGTGAGCGGAGAGGTGGCCGCGGTGGCTTCCGCCGCGACGAAGATGAATACCAGGACCGCGTTGTTGATATCAACAAAGTCTGCCGTGTCGAGATGGGCGGCAAACATATGCGCTTCGACGCGCTTGTCGTCATCGGCGATGGCAAAGGACACTATGGCTTTGGCTTAGCCAAATCCGGCGAAGTCCCAGATGCCATCAAAAAGTCGCTGACTGCCGCCAAGAAGAAGCTCTATCCGCTTCACATCGCGAAGGGCAACACCATCGCCCATGAAGTGAAGGGCACCTTCGCTGATACGACCGTCTTCCTCAAACCCGCTCCGGCGGGCACCGGNATCATCGCCGGCGGCGCCGTCCGCGCGATCCTCGAACTCGCGGGCATCAANAATGTCTTCTCCAAAGTCTATGGTTCGCGCACCCCGATCAACGTGATTCGGGCCACCCACGCTGGACTTCAGAGTATGAAAGAATACGACAAAGTCATGGTCCTCCGCGGTCTCAAGACTCCGGAAGAGATCAAGGCGATGCATCCGGCAGCCCCGGCGGCCCAGAAACCGTTTGTGAAGCCGGTTGCCCCGAAGACTGAGGGAGGCAAGTAATTATGGCCGATTCATTAAATAATCTCGTGGTGGTGGAAGGCTCGAAAAAAGAGCACTTCCGTCGGGGCCAGGGCTTAGGCTCAGGCAACGGCAAGACCGCCGGCAAAGGCCAAAAAGGCCAAGGCGCGCACGCCCACACCAAGAAGCATGGTTTCGAGGGTGGCCAGATGCCGCTTGCTCGTCGCTTACCGAAGTTCGGTTTCAAGAACCTTGGCCGCGTTGAGTATGCCGTCGTCAACCTCGAGTCGCTCAATCGTTTCAAAGATGGCACCGAAGTCAGCGAAACGCTCCTTCGCGAAAGCGGATTGGTGAAAAATACCACCGATGGGGTTAAAATCCTTTCCAAAGGCAAACTCGCCAAGAAGTTAGCCGTCAAAGTCCACGCCTATAGCAAGTCGGCTCAAAAGGCCATTGTTGACGCCGGTGGCACCGCTGAGGTCATCAAGTAATGAAAAAGTTCGTCTCGATCTTCAAAAACAAAGAAATCGTCAACCGTATATTCTTTACGATCATGGTTCTTTTCGTCCTGAGGATTGGGGCGGCCATCACCGTTCCGGGTGTCAAGGTCGATCAGGCGAAGATGAACGAACTCATCTCCTCCGGTTCCTCCCTGGCCCTTATGGACCTCTTAGGCGGCGGAGCCCTAAGCTCCTTCTCCGTGTTTGCCCTAGGCGTCTCGCCTTACATCACGGCCCAGATCATCATCCAGCTCCTTTCGAAAGACGTGCTCCCTGCCCTTACCGAACTGAGTAAGCAAGGCGAGTACGGCCGGAAAAAGACCGAGATGGCGACTCGTTACCTGACCTTGCTCTTAGGAGCGGTTCAGGCATATGGCATCATCAAGACGATGGAGAATTCAAGCTACATCTCCTTGACCTTGAAGAGCGATTTCTTCACTTACGCTTATATTGTTACGATCTTGCTCGCTGGCGCCCTCCTCACCATGTGGCTGGGCGACCAGATCACCGAGAAAGGCTTAGGAAACGGCATCTCGGTTATCATTTTCGCGGGTTGCGTTCGGAGCTTGCCGACCCAGATCTCGAACGCTTGGAGCAAGTGGATCACCAACAACGTGAACCACGGGCCGAGCGAGATGGTCAAAGGCAGCTTCCAATTCACCCTCTATATCCTCGCTATGATCTTCATCACGGGCTTCGTGGTCTTTACGGAACTCTCGAAACGAAAGATCCCGGTCCAACACGCCGGCAAAGGCGGCGCGAGCGTCTCGATGGCGCGCGCATCCTTCCTCCCCATCAAAATCAACTCGGCTGGAGTCATTCCGGTCATCTTCGCGGCTTCCATCATGTCGGCGCCTTCGATCATTGCGTCGTTCATCAGTGCCGATGCCGCTAAGGCAAGTTGGCTCAATATCTTCAACTACAACGAGACGTTTACGATGGACTGGTTCAACGGCACCCATTGGAAAATGGACTGGGGTTGGCTCATTTACCTCGCGCTCATCATCGCCTTCACCTTCTTCTATGCGGAGATGGAGATCGATCCGGAGACCTTGGCGGACAACTTCCAGAAGAACGGTTCCTACATCCCGGGCATTCGCCCAGGCAAAGAAACCGAACGCTATGTCGGAAAGGTCTTAAACCGCGTCACCTTCATCGGCGCGATGGCACTAGGCTTCATTGCCTCCTTGCCGATCATTCTGGTCTGGGCCGACGCTTTCGATGGCGACAACACGCTCGCTATCGGCGGCACAGGCTTAATCATCATCGTGGGCGTTGCGCTCGAATTGAACGCTCAAATCGACGGCTTATTGGCTGGCAAGAGTTTCGATCAAGTGAGAGAGGGCATGTAAACCATGTTGAATATCATCTTAATGGGTCCCCCGGGTGCGGGCAAAGGCACGCACGCGCAGTGGATCGCAGCCGATTATCAGATTCCCCACATCTCGACGGGCGATATGTTCCGTGAGGCGATGGCGAGCGGCTCGGAGCTGGGCAACCAGATCAAAGCGATCGTCAACCGCGGCGACCTTGTGAGCGATGAGCTCACCTGCGCTCTCGTTAAGGAACGGCTCGCCCGTCCCGATTGCGAAAAAGGCTATCTTCTCGATGGTTTCCCCCGGACGATTCCCCAAGCGGAAGCGTGGGCGAAGATCAGCAAAGAGATTGTCCGTGAGGTCAACCTCGTCATCAACATCAGCTGCCCCGATGAGGAACTGGTCCGTCGGATTTCAACCCGCCGGGTCTGCCCCAAATGCGGCGCCAGCTACAACGTCGTCTCGATGAAGCCGAAGAAAGAAGGGATCTGCGACGTCTGCGGATCCGCTCTCATTCAGCGGAAAGACGATAACGAAGCGAGCTTAAAGATTCGGCTCGCCAATTACTACAAGAGTACCGCCCCGCTTCTCGATTTCTACAAGAGCAGTGGCGTTCTCTATACCTTCGATGGGATGGCTGGAGCTGCAAAGCTCAAAAAAGAGTTACAGGCTCTTCTCGCCGCTCATCGATGATCATCATCAAAAGCCCGCGCGAAATCGCGTTAATGAAGCAAGCAGGACATCTTCTCGCCCGCGTCTATGAGGTTGTTGGCCCCCAGGTTCAGCCCGGGGTGTCGACGATGGAGCTCAATGACATCTGCGAAAAGGTGATTCGTGACGGTGGGGGCATTCCCGCCGAGAAAGGTTACGGGGGTTTCCCCGCCGCCATCTGCGCTTCGGTCAACGAGGTGCTCGTCCACGGGATTCCTTCGCCGAAAAAGATCCTGAGCGATGGGGATGTCGTCTCGCTCGACATTGTGGTCCAGTTAAATGGCTACATGGCCGACGCCTGCCGCACCTACCCCGTCGGAATCTGTCCCGAAGCGAAGCTCCGTCTCGTCCGTGTGACGGAACAGTGCTTCTGGAACGGCGTGAGCAAAGTCAAAGAGGGCGTGCACCTTGGCGATGTCTCTCACGCGATCGAAGTGACCGCGAAAACGAATGGCTACAGCGTTCCCTTAGAGTATACCGGACATGGCATCGGGAGCGACATGCACGAAGACCCCTACATTCCGAACTACGGCGAGGAAGGGACGGGGCCGATCCTCAAAGCGGGCATGACCTTGGCGATTGAGCCGATGGTCATGATGGGCAGAAATGCCCTTCGCACGCTCAAGGATGGTTGGACCGCCGTCAGCAAAGACGGCCTGAGCTCAGCCCACTACGAAAACACTCTGCTCGTCACCAAAGACGGGTACGAGATCTTGACGCAATGAAAGGAGATAGCTCTATTGAGTAAAGAAGACTGCATCGAAGTCGAAGCGACGGTGTTGGAATGTTTACCCAACGCCATGTTTAAGGTGAAGTTGTCCAATGGAGCGGTGGTCCTCGCCTGCGTTTCGGGGAAAATACGGATGCATTACATCCGGATTCTTCCCGGCGATCGGGTCACCGTGCAATTCTCACCCTACGATTTAACACGCGGGCGTATTACCTTCCGCTACAAAAACTAACGGGACTCACGTTCCCCAAAGGAGAAAAAACTTATGAAAGTTAGACCGTCCGTCAAGCCGATCTGCGATAAGTGCAAGATCATTCGTCGGCATGGTGTCGTTATGTGCATCTGCCCGAATCCGAAGCACAAGCAGAGACAAGGTTAATTAATTAGAGGAGAAAACAAAAAGATATGGCACGTATTGTCGGGGTTGATATCCCCAATGAAAAACGCATCGTGGCCGCCCTTCCGTATGTCTATGGCATCGGCGCCTCGCTTGCGCGCAAGATCTGCAAAGATGCGGGTGTCTCNGAAGACATCCGAGTCAAGAATCTGACTGANGAGCAGTTGGTCGCGATTCGCGCCCAGGTTGCCAAGTACAAGACCGAAGGCGATTTACGCCGGGAAGTCGCGCTCAACATCAAACGTCTTGAAGAAATCGGATGCTACCGTGGCATCCGTCATAAGAAAGGCCTTCCGGTTCGCGGACAGCGGACCAAGACGAACGCCCGCACTCGCAAAGGCAAGCGCAAGACGATCGCCAACAAGAAGGAAGCCACCAAAGGCTAGAGCATAGGAGGCTAAATAACAATTATGGCTGATGAAAAAGTCGCTGCCGCGCCGACTGCTGCAACCGCAGCTGCCGCCCCGGCCGCCGCTCCTACTAAGGGTAAGAGCAAATCCACGAGCGCCCGTAAGAAAAAGGTGAAGCGTAACTTCACCAAGGGCGTCGCCCACATCCACAGCACCTTCAATAACACGATCGTGACCATCACCGACGAAAAGGGCAATGTCATTGCCTGGAGTAGCGCAGGCGCCCTCGGTTACAAAGGCGCAAAGAAGTCGACTCCGTTCGCAGCTCAGCTTTGCGCTGAAGCCGCTGGCAAGAACGCCTTTGAACAAGGCTTACGCCAGGTTGATGTTGATGTCAAAGGCCCGGGTCCGGGCCGTGAATCCGCCGTCCGGGCGTTAGCGACCACGGGATTACAAATCCTCTCGATCGCCGACACCACCCCCATCCCGCACAATGGTTGCCGCCCTCCGAAACGGCCGAGAGGCTAGCCGCTTAGCCGAGCCTAGTAGGGAAACCATTTAGGAGGTAATTAATCAATGGCCAATACGAATGATGTCAAAACGGACGAACTTCGCTTGCCTGATCCGTTCCAACCAATCAACTTCAAGATCGATGTGAACGACGAGAAGGAGCATTATGCCCGCTTCGTCGTCGAACCGCTCGAGCGAGGCTTCGGCCTCACCGTCGGCAACGCCCTCCGCCGCGTCTTGCTGAGCGCCCTTCCCGGCGCCAGCGTCTTCGCGGTTGAGATTGAAGGGGTCCGCCATGAATTCAGCGCCATCGAAGGCGTCGAAGAGGACGTGACCGCCATCATCCTGAACCTGAAGGACCTTGTCCTGAAGATCGATGACAAAACGAACGATGTGAAACGCTTAGAGGTCGATTTCAAAGGCCCGGGCACTCTCAAGGCCTCCGACCTCGTCTTACCGGCTCTCGTGAGCGTCGTCAACAAAGATCTCGAGATCGCCCACCTCAATAAGGAAGGCCACCTCAAGATGACGATCTATGCCGCCAATGGTCGTGGCTATGTCACGAGCGAAGCGAACAAGGTCGAACGGAAGATCAACACGATTGGCGTCATCTCGACCGACAGCAATTACAGCCCGGTCGTCAAGGTTGCCTATGCGGTTGAGCCGACTCGGGTCGAACACGACAGCAAATTCGACAAACTGACCCTCGAAGTCACGACGAACGGATCCGTCAAACCGCACGAAGCGGTTGCGATGGCCGCCCAATTATTGGTGGCTCACTTCAATGAGTTCACCAAGCTCGACGACGTCGTCAAGAGCTACAAGTTGGTCAAAGAAGAAGTCAAGACCGAAGAGAATAAGTACCAGGATATGATGATCGAAGAACTCGATCTCTCAGTCCGGAGCAATAACTGTCTCAAGCGCGCTTTGCCAAACTAAAAAGTTAAAAAAAAGTTTCCCCGGAAAGAGAAGACCAACCTTGAAAACTTTTAACCCCCGGACCCTTGTTTTTTTTTTTTTCCCAAAGCCCGCCGCCCCGGGAAAAAAAGGAAAAAAAAGTAAAAAAAGCGGACCGCAACCCCCGCCCCGCCCCCAAGCCAAAAAAAAAAAAAACCGGGCCGTTTTAAAAGGGCCCCTTTTTTTTTACCCCCTTTTGCAAAACCAAACCCTCGGCCCCCCAAGGGAAAAAGAAAGAAAAGGGGCCTTTTTTTTTTTTTTTTTGTTAAAAAAAAAAAAAAGCAAACCAAAAAAAAAAAAAAAGGGCCCGGGCAAAAAAAAAATTTTTTTTTTTTTTTCGGGAAAAAAAAAAAAAATTTGGCCCCTTTTTTTTTTTTGGGGGCGGCCCTTGAAAAAGGGAAAAAGGCCAAAAAAATTTTTTTTTTTTTTTTTTTTTTTTTTTTTTTTTTTGTTTCTTAAGCCCCCCCTTTTTTTTTTTTCGCAAACCCAAAAAAAAATTTTTTTTTTCCCCCCCGGTTTTTTTTTTTTTTTTTGGTTTTTTTTTTTTAAAAAAAGGCCTTTTTAAAAAAAAAAAAACCCGCCCCCCTAAAAAAAAACGGCGAAAGGGCAAAAAATTTAAAAACCCTTTGTTTGAAAACAAAAAAGAAAGAGGCGTTTTATTTTTTTGGCCCAAAAAAAAACACGGCCCCGGGGGGCCGACCCTTAAAAGGTTTTTTGGTCGGGTTTCTTTTAGCCCTTTTTGTTTTTTTTTTGGCCCCCCCTGCCCTAAAAAAAAAAACCCCTAAGGGGTGAAAAAATTTTTTTTTTTTTTTGTTTTTTTTTTTTTTTTTTTTTTTGTTTTTTGGTTTTTTCGCTTGGGCCCCCTTGCCCTAGAAACCTTTTTAACCCCCGGTTTTTTTTTTTTTTTTTTTTAAAAGCCGCCCGCCCCGGGGTTTTTTTTTTTGGGAACCCCCCCCTTTTTTTTTTTTGGCCCCCTTGTTGCCCGTTGATTTAAAACGACATTTTTTTGTTTTTTTTTTTTTAAAAAGTTTAACAAAAAAAAAAAAAAAAGAGGGGAAAAAAAATTTTTTACGCCCTTTTAAATTTTCCGGGGGGGCGGCCCCTTTCCTTTTGGGGGGTGATATTTTTTTGTTTTTTTTTTCCCCCCCCTTTTAAAAAAAAAAAAAAAAAAAGGGGAAACCCCGCCGTTTTTTCTTTTTTTTTTTTTTCCCCTTTTTTTTTTTAAAAAAAAAAAAATTTTTTGGGTTTTAACGGTAACGCCTCAGCCGGAAAGAGGAAGTACGACCGCAACCCGCCACACAAAGGGCGAAGGGCTTTATCTTGCAACCACTCGCAGTAGGGCTCAAAGCACAAAGCGCATCCGGAAATTTGCTGGCGCCTGAAGGGCGAAGCAATTTTCTAAGGCTTCGAAAAAAAAATGTCCCGGTTTGTAGCTACGGCTACGCCGAAGGCAATTAAAAACTGAACTAAAAAAGCGTTTGAAAAAAACGAAGAAAACTAGGGTGGTCGGGTTCTAGCTTTGCTGCTACTAGTGATTTGTTGTTCGCTGCTGCTAAACCGTTAGCGGGGTTGGACCCTTCGCCTCGGTGATAGACGATTTTAGTACAAAAAAGAGCGAAACTTTGAAGCCCCTTATTCGCCGCCTAAAGGTTTTTTGATATGTTTCCTTTAAACAAAAAAAGGGCCGTTCTTCTTCGCAATGCTTCTCATGGTTAACTGGGGGGGGTGAAGGTTGGGCGGGCCGGGTCTTCCCCAGGCCAGGAAAAAGTGTTCTTTTCCGTTCAGGTGTTGCAAAAACCTTCTATCCGAAAAAAAACTATAGGTTTGTTTAACAGTGTAGTGGTATCTCGCAGGCAGGAGTTCTTGAAACTCTAGTTCTACCCGGCAGTTAAGTATCTGGTTCTTACTAAGCTTTAGGAAAAAGTACGATCCCTCCCCCTTTCAAACCCTACGCGCGTTTTTCGCTTAAGGAAGCGGGAGTAAAGAAAGGTGCGTTAAAGCGGGGTTCAACAAGTTTTTAGTTTTTTCGCCTACCCGTCGCTCGGGGTGGGTTCTTGAAGCCCCAGGCGTCCCGTGAGAAACAAATAAAAAAATACCGTTCCCGTCCAGAAAGACGCTAAAGAAGGTCCTCCAAGCGGTGTAAAGAAAGGATCTCGGCCGGCAACGCTTAGGGCAAGTGACCTCCCGAGTATTTCCTTCCCTAAAGAGAGAAAGAACTAAAACCCCCCTCCCTTGCAAATATCCGTCCAGCAGGACAGCCGAAATTTCACCACAACTGTAAAAGAGGGGCTTACAAGATGAAACTCCTTCTGAGCAAACTTAAGGGGATTTGCCTTCATTTGACCGTCAAAGAGCGGCCCGCTGTTACTGCCCTTCAGGTGTAGCCGATAAGCGCCACCGAAAGGTGGGCGGCGTTATTCTTGGTTTTTCCTTCTAGCTCGGCTTATAAGGCAGAAACAATTTAGGAACCCCGCTCCAAGAGGGTTGCGTTAAGGGCAACCTATTTCCTTCTCGGCTTTCTTGCGGGTAAAACGGAGGTTAAGAAAAAAAGCGCACCTTGGCGGTTTAAGTTCGCGGCTTAGGCGGGCGCATATCCGCTACAACTACCCTCTATTCTGCTTTCTTTGTACCTCTCGTCGAAGTTTGGGTATCCGTAGGCGGTTAGCGAAGCCCCGAAACCAAAACCCAAAGCACCAGCTACAGGCCGTTATATTTTTAGCGGGTAGCAAGAAAGTAGCCTAAGTGGAGGCGATTATCTTATTGTATTTTATATGCAACATATTATGTAAAACCTGGTTTTCTTTTCGGGGATGGGATTGCCTAATCTCGCTCGTCCTAGTTGTCTTGCCGGTTTGCTCAAAATCAGTTTGGGTGAACTGCTCAAGCTGAAGCCGGTAACCAAGCGGCGGAACGCTCGCGGCTCGAAACATTGGCCACCCACATCGGTGGTAACCGCAAACGTTTTGAAGCCCGTGGCTAAAAGGAAAACTTCGTCCGAAATTAGCTCCCGAGAAAGCGTGGTAACCGGCAGGTGCTACGTTTGTGTGTTGAATGCCTCATATGCCTTCGCCGAAAGCCGCCGCTCGTTCGCCTTGCCCATAAGAGAAACCGGGGTCGGGGCTGGGTCGAAATTCGCGACTTCCCTCTAAGTTGAGGCCGCACCTGCGGGCTCGCGACCTAAAACTTTGGGCTTGGTAAACTGCTACTCGGAGCGAGTGCTGCAACGGCCCTCGTACGAGGAACAAGGAAGCTCCGCCATATGTCCCGCGGGGAACTTCGCCTTGCGGCCGCGAACGGCACTTGCAAGAAAGAAGAAAACGGTAAACGTCTGTACACAAATAAGAGGATGCGATAAGCCGCGCCTTCACATCGTGGCTAAAGCGTCCGGTTGAAAAGAAACTGGGAAGAAACCTTCGCTGAAGAACGGGCCCAAATGCCTGGAAGGAAGTAAGAGCAGGAGCGAGAAAAACTCACTACGAAGGTACTGACCACCCCTCTACGGGCGCGGGCGAATTCCCGTC
>JGI20225J20221_1000963_pt2 | contig 43336 bp, 39 predicted proteins | sample BioMet4_FD_20221 | JGI IMG/M metagenome (IMG submission 20221) | reverse complement strand
GAAAAGGCCACCGTGTTGGTGGCCGGTTCCCAGTCCCAGATGCCTTCGGTGATGCTGCGCAGGGCCAGGGCATAGCGCTCTTCGCTGAGGCGGCGCTGGTTCTCGGACCGCAGCAGGCCGCGGATGTCGCGGAAGATGCCGAACATGATGTGGCGGCCGTTTTCTTCCATGGCCAACCCGGAGATTTCGCAGGGAATCGTTGTGCCGTCAGCCCGGACAAGCTCGATACGCTTGACGTCGGCGAGGCCCGACTGACCGGAACTCCGGAAACTGGCCCTAAACATGGCCGCGTACCGTTCGCGCTCCAGCGGCGGGTGGAGCATGGTGTGGTGCTGGCCAATGATTTTTCCCGCCGGCAGATCGAGCAACCGGCACCCCGCCTGGTTGACATCCAGCAAAAGACCGGTCTCCACGTCGGCCACGAACACGGCATCGGGAATGGCGGTCAAAAGGGCCCGGTAGAGGGCGTGACCGTTGGAGGTCGTGGGCAGTCGCCCCGGCGGAGGTTTCGCAGAGTCACTCGAAGGTAATGGCGATGAGGCGGCTGGTGAGGTTGGAAGACTATCGGCTGACTTGTTCTTCATAAGGGCGCTAGGGATCGTTCTCTACGGACAAGGGGAGATCAAGCCGCCGAGGAGAAACACGGAATGACTGTAGCCGGTTTTTCTCGGAAAAACAAGTTAATCAATGGCACGTTTGCAATCTTTCAGGGAAGGGGCACGAAGGGAAAAGGTCCGGCTGTTGCGGTAACGCGGCTGTTGGGCAGGCCTGACGCGATGCGGCCGGTCCTGCCGCAACAGGATGTTCCATGTCGGAAGGCGGTTCCACTGCTGGCCGGGGAAAAACCTAACGGCGCGCTTAGGGACGTTGCAAGACGGCGGTGACGCTGATGGTAATGCCGCCGCGGGCCGCGAAGTCGCCGGTCACTTCCATTTCCAGGGGCTGGCAGGCGGCGACCAGATCGTCCAGGATGCGGTTGGTGAGGGTCTCCATGAACGTGCCCTCGTCCCGGTAGCTGAACAGATAGAGCTTGAGGGACTTGGATTCGATACAACGGGTGTCCGGCACATAGCGGATGGTGATGGTGCCGAAGTCGGGCTGGCCGGTTTTGGGGCACAGGCTCGTGAATTCCTCGCTGCGAAAGGTCACGGTGTAGCGCCGGCCCGGGAACGCATTCGGGAAGGTTTCGAGCAGCTCGGGGCTGACGGTCTTGGGGTAGCACGTGGCCCCCTGACCCAGGGTCTTGAGATCGCGGACGTCGTCCACGGGCGGCTTGGACATGGCTGGTTCCTCCGGATTGACATCGGTCGGCGGCCTTCCTACGGTAACCTTCCTTGATGCGCAATGCCAGGGGAGCAGTCATGTCCGGCCAGTACAGCATTCGTGTTTCCGGTTCCGTGAGCGCCGCTCACCGCCCTGCCCGGGCATCCCGGGCCGTGCGCGGGCCATGCATGGGCACAACTTCGAGGTGGTGGGCCGAACTTGCGGCCGGAGGCGGCTTGTGGCCGGGCATGGTGATCGATTTCCTCGTGGTCAAGGGGGCCATGGATACGATCCTGGCGAGGCTCGACCATGCCTGTCTCAACGACAATCCCGAACTCGACCCGCCCACGGCCGAGGTCCTGGCCGCCTGGATCTTCACCCGGCTGACCGAGGCCGTGGCCGATGACCGGGTGCGGGTGACGCGGGTCACGGTGGAGGAAAGTCCCGGGCTCGTGGCCAGCTACACGGAGCGGCCGTGAGCCTGGCCGTTCACGAGATTTTCGCCAGCATCCAGGGAGAATCGAGCTTTGCCGGCTGGCCGTGCGCCTTTTTGCGCCTTTCGGGCTGCAATCTGGCCTGCTCGTGGTGCGACACCGTCCACGCCGCCGAGCGTTCCACGCCCTACAGCCTGGAAGCGGCCTTTGACGCCCTGACCGCCTTTGGCTTGCCCCTGGTGGAACTGACCGGCGGCGAACCGCTTTTGGCCCCGGAACTGCCGGCCCTGGCCGCGCGTCTGGCCGATGCAGGCCGGACCGTGCTCGTCGAGACCAACGGCAGCCTGGACATCTCGGTGCTCGATCCCCGGGTGGTGGCCATCATGGACATCAAATGTCCGAGCAGCGGCATGGCGGATCGCAACGACTACGCCAATCTGGACCGGCTGCGCCCCCGGGACGAGGTCAAGTGCGTGCTAGCCGACCGCGAGGACTACCTGTTCGCCCGGGAGGTGACCGCCCGGGTCCGGGAATGCCGGACCGTGCTTTTTTCCCCGGTGACCGGCAGCCTTGATCCGGCCGAATTGGCGGCCTGGATGGTGGCGGACAGACTGCGGGCCCGGCTCGGGCTGCAACTGCACAAAATCATTTGGGGCCCTGACACCCGGGGCGTGTAGCGGACAGGGAAGGCGTCCCGGCCCTTTCGACGGGGAGGTCTCGGCCACAGTGTCGGGATTCCAAAGGGCAGAGCCCTTTGGCCGCCGGAGGCTGTAACCCCCTCGCATTTACAGTATTTCAGGAGTTTGCTCATCATGACGACGGCGCGTAAGGCGGTGGTGCTTTTTTCCGGCGGGCTCGATTCCACGACCTGTCTGGCCGTGGCCAAGCGGCAGGGGTTTGCGCCCTATGCCGTGAGTTTTGCCTACGGCCAGCGCCACATCGTGGAGATCGAGGCGGCCAGGCGTGTGGCCGCGGCCATGGGCGCGGCCGCGCATCTGGTGCTGCCCCTGCCCCTGGGCCAGATCGGCGGTTCGGCCCTGACCGCCGACATCCCGGTCCCCAAGGACCGTTCCCTCGACGCCATGGGCGAGGGCATCCCCATCACNTATGTGCCGGCNCGCAACACGATCTTTCTGTCCCTGGCCCTGGGCTGGGCCGAAGTGCTCGGCGCCTCGGACATCTTTATCGGCGTCAACGCCCTGGACTATTCCGGCTATCCGGACTGCCGACCCGAATTCGTGCGCGCCTTCGAGACCATGGCCAATCTGGCCGTCAAGGAAGCGGTNGAAGGCCGGCTGCGCATCCGGGTGCGCACGCCGCTTCTGCGCCTGAGCAAGGCCGGCATCGTGCGCCTCGGCACCCGGCTCGGCGTGGATTATTCCCTGACCCATTCCTGCTATGATCCGAGCCCCGAAGGCCTGGCCTGCGGCCATTGCGACAGCTGTTTGCTGCGTGCCAAGGGCTTTGCCGAGGCCGGCCTGCCCGATCCGACCTGCTATGCGGGAGGGGAGAGGGGCGCGTAGGGGCGGGGAAGGAAGAGACGCCTCCGGCGGCCAGGAGGGGAGTCACTCCCCTCCTGGACCACCCCGAAGGGGGCCGCGACGATTTTGATGCGCCCGCAGGGGCTGTGAGAAGGAAAAGCTTTATGCCAGGGAATGACTCCCCTCCCCGGCGGAGCGGGGAAGGCCGCGGCCACGATCGCCCGGGCTAGCCGCTCAGCCGGTTCCAGGCCGACACGACCAGGGGGGCAAAGCCTTTGGCCTGGGCCACGGCGTCCAGGTGGACGAGGCGGATGGGAATCAAATCCACGTCGCAGGCCATGCCACTGTCCACCATGTCGAGAACGAGCAGGTAACGCCCGCACGTCGAGCAGGTATGGATGCGCTCGCGTTCCCGGCCGGCGGCCATGAAAATCTCGCGTTTGTTGTGGTCCGTTTCGCCGCAGACCGGGCAGACGAGACGGGGAAACCGCCAGACATGGCCGCACAGGGAACAATGCAGGCCGAGTCTCCCGGCCTTGGCGATGAGAAATTCCGACTGTTCGGTTTTTTCCTTGAGCATGCCGCAGTCCGGCGCGCCGCCGCAGACCGGGCAGGACGGCCGTTGCCACAGGGCATCGTCCACCAGGGGCGAAAGCGTGGACGCGGCTTGGCGCAGCACGGCCGCGACCAGTTCCCGGGTCAGGAAGACCAGGGCCTCCAAGGGCAGGCCCAGAGAAGCGGCCAGGGGGGCGAGCCGGTCGTCGCTGGCATCGAGCAGGGCGGCGAGAATCCGCTCGGCCAGTCCGGGATCGCGGGAGAGACCGATGGCCAGCCGTTCGCAGGCCGGAGCCAAAGGGGGGAACAGTCCGGCCATGGCCGGCAACATGGTCCCCGAAGCGGCGCATACACCCCGGACGAGCACGGCCGGGTCCAGATTCGCCAGCAGCGGCCGACCGGCAGCCAGGGCTTCGGGGTCATAGTCCAGGCTGATGGGCCAGTCCGGGAGCCTGGAGGCGGCGTCGCGACGCAGTTCGATCAGGGCGGAGAACCCGGCCACGAGCTCGGCGATGTCCGGCGGCAGGGGCGCATCCGGCACATCAGGTCGCGTGAACGTCATGTGGGGCATTTTCATCGGGAGTCCTTCCGGGGAAAGAGGCTGTCCCTCCCAGCGGGGAGGGACAGCCTGGAATCAGGGAATCCGACCAGAGGCTGTCGGGCACATCGTTTCACGTCACGCCGCCATCTTCCTGGGGCGGCTACCGGGAGGCAACGCTTCCCGGCTGTCAGGGGCGTGGTTTCGCCGCACGCCGTCAGCCCCGCATCCGGTTGACGGGCCGGGCCAGCATGGCCAGGAACGCCTGCCGGGTCAGGGGCGCGGGATTCACCCGGCGTTCGGCGAACTCGTAATACAACTTGCGCGGTTCGGTCACCAAATAGATGACGCTGACCTCGTCCGCGTCCAAGACCTGGGCCTTGGGATGGGACGCCTTGACCTTTTCCAATCTGGTTTTGGCCAGTTGGAGCATGGCGTCACGTTCGCCGAAGTTCATGGTTCCGGTGCAGCAGGTCTTGACGCAGGCGGGGATGAGCCCGGCCTGCTGGCGGTCGATGCACCAGTCGCATTTGGTCAAAAGGCCCGTGTCCTCGTTGCGGCGTGGGATGTTGTAGGGGCACGCCTCGCGCACCGCCTGGGCCTGGTCGATGCTGAGCTTTTGGGTGACGTCGGTATAGATGACGGCACCGGTGGCCTCGTCCTGGAGGATGGCCCCGGGGATAAAGGAGTCGGCCACGTCCTTGCAGGGCGGGTTCACGCAATGCCGGCACTGGTCCGGGAAAAAGAGCCATTTGACCTTGCCATCGATCTTGTGCTCGGAAAACCGCACGAGTTTGAAGTTGAACGGGGTGAGGTCAGGCGGGTTTTGATGCGTGCCGCGCTGACGGGTGGGCACGGCCACATGCTCGTGCCATTCCTTGCAGGCCACCTGGCAACCCCGGCAGGCCGTGCAACGGGAGGTATCGATAAAAAACGCCTTGGGCATGGCGCGCTCCCTTCATGGTCCGGCCGGGGAGGGGGACTCCCCGGCCGGTTCGCGGTTCAGATGGCAAGCTCCGTCACCTTGTCGGCCTTGCGCACGTTGACCAGACAGGCCTTGTACTCCGGGATGGTGGTGTTGGGATCGCCCACCGACACGGTGAGTCGGTTGGTGGCGTCACCAACCCCCGGTGTGGTCCAGCCGAAGCAGAACGGCATGCCGATGAGGTGCACGGTTTTGCCCTTGATGGTCAGGGGCGTCATGCGCACGGTGACCATGGCGATGGCCTCGACCTTGCCGCGCAGGCTCTCCACGAGGATGGGATCGCCGTTTTTGATGCCCTTTTCCTTGGCCAGCGCATGGCTCATTTCCACATAGAGCTGGGGTTCGGCCTCGAGCAGGGGCGGGGTGTTGCGGGTGTCGCCGCCACCGCACCAGTGCTCGGTCAGGCTGTAGGTGGTGAGCACGATGGGGAAGCGCGGATCGGCCGGCTTGGCCAGCTTGTCCATGTCGCTTTCGATGACCTTCATGCAGGGGTTGTTGAGCTGCTTGGAGAACGGGTGCGAGGTCACCGGTGTCTCGGCCGGCTCGTAGTGTTCCGGGAAGGGCCCGTCCATGCGGCCGGGGCCGTAGAGTTGGCCATGTCCTTCGGCCTGCATGATGAACGGGTACTTGCCCTTGGGATCGGCCATGGGCGGCCAGCCGCCGTCGGGCACGTCGCCCACCCACTTGCCGTCTTCCCAGGCGATGACCGCCTTGTCCGGGTTGAAGGGCTTGCCGTTCACATCCACGGACGCGCGGTTATAGATGATGCGGCGGTTGACGGGCCAAGCCCAGGAGTAGTTGGGGAACAGCCCGATTTTCGCCTGCATGGGGGTCTGCTTGTGGTCCCGGCGCTGGGACAGGTTGCCGGCCGGACCGTAGCAACCGGTATAGAGCCAGTTCATGGAGGTGGTGGCGCCGTCGTCGGTCAGGGCGACAAACGACGGAACCTGGTCGCCCTTCTTGTACTCCTTGTCACCCACCTTGGTGTCCCGGGTGAAGTGGCCGTTGATATCCTTGGCCACGCGGTCGGCGTCGTATTCCGGGTACCAGTCCAGGTTGAGGATGGGTTCCGGGAAGGTGCCGCCTTCCTTTTTGTACAGGTCCACGACCCGCTTCATGATCTCCACGACCATCCAGCCCATGGAATGGCTGTCGCCCCGGGGCTCGCAGCCCTTGTAGTGCCACATGAGCCAGCGGCCGGAATTGGAGGTGGTGCCGTCCTTTTCGCCGCGCTGGCAGGCGGGCAGGAGGAACACCTCGGTCTTGATGGCTTTGGAATCGAGGCCGGGCTGGCGCCAGAACGAGGCGGTCTCGGTGTCGTGGACTTCGCCCACGGCCAGCCAGTCCAGGTTTTGCAAGGCCTTTCGGACCTTGTTGGTGTTGGGCATGGACTGGGCCGGGTTGTGGCCGAAGACGAAGCCGCCCTTGATGTGCCCCTTGTACATCCGGTCGACGATGTACAGGCTGGCGTAGTCCACATGGGGATCGACCTTGGGCAGCCAGCCGTAGCCGAACTCGTTTTCGGCCGTGGCCGCGTCGCCGAACCAGGACTTGAGCAGACTGGCCATGTACTTGGGCCGGTTGCCCCACCAGTTGGCGCTCTTGGGATCGCTTGTGACCGGGGTGTTGGCCTTGTTGTACTCGGCCAGCGTCGGCCAGGTCGTGCTCGGCACCGGCAGATAGCCGGGCAGGATGTGCCACAGGATGGCATGGTCCGTGGAGCCCTGGACGTTGGGCTCGCCGCGAAGGGCGTTGATGCCGCCGCCGGCCACGCCGATGTTGCCGAGTAAGAGCTGGATCATGGCGGCGAGCCGGATGTTTTGCACGCCCACCGAATGCTGGGTCCAACCCAGGGCGTACATGATGGTGGCGGCCTTGTCCGGCTTGCCCGTGGCGGCCACGGCCTTCCAGACCGTCATCAGGTTGTCCTTGGACACGCCGGTGATGGAGGACACCTTGTCGATGGTGTAGCGGGAATAGTGCGTTTTGAGCAGCTGGAACACGCACCGGGGATCCTTGAGGGTCGGGTCGCGGCGCGGCACGCCCTTGTCGTCCTTGGCAAAGGCCCACTTCTTCTTGTCGTAGCGCTTGGTGGCTTTGTCAAAGCCCGAGAACATGCCGTCCTTGAAGGCGTAGTCCTTGCCCACGATGAAAGCGGCATTGGTGTACTCCACCACGTAATCCTTGTGGTGGCTTTCGGTCTGCAAAATGTAGTTGAGCATGCCGCCCAGAAACGCGATGTCCGTGCCCGAGCGCAGGGGCACATGGAGGTCGCAACGGGCGGAAGTGCGGGAGAACTTGGGGTCTACGTGAAAGACCGGGGCCCCGGCATCCTTGGCCGCGAGCACCCACTTGAAGGAAATCGGGTGATGCTCGGCAGCATTGCTGCCCATGATGAGAACGGCGTTTGCGTTCTTGATGTCAATCCAGTGCTGGGTCATCGCGCCGCGTCCGAACGACTCTGCCAGAGCCGCTACAGTGGGCGAGTGTCAGATACGGGCCTGATGGTCGAGATGGACGACCCCCAGGCTTCGGAGCATCTGATGGCTGACGGCGCATTCTTCGTTGTCCATCTGGGAGGTGCCCAGCTGGAACAGGGTTTCGACGCGGTTGACGGTCTCGCCCTTGGCGTTTTTCTCCATGAAGTCGCGATCGCGGGTTTCCTTGACCCGGTGGGCGATGCGGTCGAGGACGAAATCCCAGTCCTTTTCTTCCCATTTGTCGCTGCCCGGCGCCCGGTAGCGGGGCTTCAGCACCCGGTGATTGCTGACGTGCATGGCATGGAAGGCCGCGCCCTTGGCGCAAAGCGCGCCTTCGCTCACCGGATAGTCCGGATCGCCTTCGGAGCTTATGAATTTACCCTCCTTGACGAACATCAGGATGCTGCACCCGCAGGAGCAGAACGGGCAGGTGGACTGCACCTCCTTGGCGCCCGCGATGCGCAGGGTGGTGGCATAGGCCATGGCCTTTCGCGGGGACAGGCCCAGATCCCCCAGGCCCAGGCAGGCCAGCCCGGCCCCGGTCAGTTTTAGGAATCCTCTCCGGGAAATGCCCATGAGACCTCCTTTTTTGCACCGTTCCGTTTGTTGCAGACCACGGTGTGAACCGTTTCCTTTCCGGGTGAGACACACCATTTTATAAAAAACGGGGAGACCGGCGGGCAAACAAAATCGTGTTGCTCAAGTTTTGGCACCGATTGTCATCTATCAATCCGTAATGGTGGATGATTAAAAGATGGAAAGCTGAAAAAAATACCAATTCTGTTAATCATAATAGAAGTGAAACAGGTCAGAAGAACGTGCCGGAGTTGACGCGCCCGGGTATTGTGGGCATCGCCAACAGCGGTTGGCAAAAAGCTGCCGACGGAGCGCAAGGAGGCGTCATGTCAAGCGAACCCCTGGAACTGCAGTCCGTCTCCGAGGACGTGGCCCGGCTGCGCCGGGAACGGCCCCATGCGCGAGCCTTTATCGATCCGTTCGTGGGGCTGTTACTGGCCCGGCCCGGACTCGTGGACAAGCTGGTGGAGACGGCCAGGCGGACGCCGGATACGCCGCCGGACACCTCCCGGCTGGCCCTGGGCGCCAGCCTGGAAACCCGGGAGGCCTTGCCCCTGAACGAGGCCACGGTGCGGCGCGTGTTCGATGCCCTGCACCAGGTGCTCACCCAGGGGTTTCCGGCCGTGCGCACGGATCTGCTCAATATCGGCCTGGTAGCCATGCACAAGGAAGGCTTTCTGCTTGAAATGGTCCGGGATACGGTGGCCGACCGGGGAAAATTCGTATTGCGCACGGCCCATGCCCTGGGGGTGGAAGCAAAATCCTTGAGCTTTTGGTGCATGCAGATGCTCGCGCCCATCGCCATGGCCCGGGGACGGGTGCTCAAACCCTTTGTGGAAGGCGCGACCTGGAATCGGGGCTATTGTCCGGTGTGCGGCTCCTGGCCGAGTCGGTCCCGGGTCAAGGACGGGGTGCGGGAAATGACCTGTTCGTTTTGCGCCACGACTTGGCGCTTCACCGCGCCGCAGTGCCCGTTTTGCGACGCCGTCGGCTTCCGGGGCCAGGTTTACGCCATCCCGGGCTTTCCGACGGAGCGGGTGGTGGTGTGCCAGCGCTGCAACCACTCTCTGGCCGAGATCGAAGGCGATCCGTGGCCCGGCATGTCGCCGGAGGTCGCGGCCCTGGCCCTGGTGCCCCTTGAACTGCTCGCCCGCCAGCAGGGCCACACCCCGGCCGGCATGGACTGGCGCCAGACCTCCTGGACCTAGCGTCCCGACCACTGCGCCTTTTGGGGCTTGGAGCGGGTCGGCGCGCGCCGGGCCGGCCGGTCTTTCCGTCCCGACCGGCCGGTCAGCCGGGGGGAAGACAAGACCGCATTTTTTTCGTATACTTTCTTCGTAGCATTTGTTCGTCCCAGGCCCCGCGCCGTTTCCGGCCGTTCTCCCCGTCTTCCCGTCCAGCCCGAGGAGTCCCATGCGCGAACGCAAAACCGCCATCCTGACCTACGGTGACAAGACCTTCGAACTTCCCGTCCTCGTCGGCTCCGAAGGCGAGGTCGGCATCGACATCACCAGCCTGCAAAAGGACACCGGACTGCTCACCTTTGACCCGGGCTACGCCAACACCGGCTCCTGCCAGTCCTCCATCACCTTTGTCGACGGCGAAAAGGGCATCCTGCGTTATCGCGGCATCCCCATCGAGCAGCTGGCCGAACGCAGTTCGTTTATCGAAACCGCCATGCTGCTCATCTTCGGCAAGTTGCCGAGTGCCGAAGAACGTACGGCGTTTCGCACCCAGCTCTCGGAGCACGAGCTGCTCCACGAAGGCCTGCTCCACCATTTCGACGGGTTCCCGCCGGGCGGCCAGCCCATGGCCATCCTGTCGGCCGTCATCAATTCCCTGGGCAACTACCACCCGGAATTGTTGCAGATCCAGAGCATGGACGAATTTACCCTGGCCGTGGCCAAGCTCATCAGCAAGGTGCGCACCATCGCCGCCTTCAGCTACCGCAAATCCCTGGGCCTGCCGTTCATGTACCCGGACCCCAACCTGTCGTATTGCCGCAATTTTCTGCACATGATGTTCTCGCTGCCCAACCGGGACTACGAGCCCGTGCAGGCGGCCGTGTCCGCCCTGTCGCTTTTTTTAGTGGTCCACGCCGACCACGAACAGAACTGCTCCTGCTCCACCGTGCGCATGGTCGGGTCCACCCAGGCCAATCTCTTCGCCAGCGTCTCGTCGGGCATCTGCGCCCTGTGGGGGCGTCTGCACGGCGGCGCCAACGCGGCCGTCATCGAGATGCTCATGCGCATCCGCGACAACAATCTCAAGATCAAGACCTTCCTGGAGCAGGTCAAGCGCAAGGAAGTGCGGCTCATGGGCTTCGGCCACCGGGTCTACAAGAACTTCGATCCGCGCGCCCGGGTGCTCAAAAAGGCCGCCCACACCCTGCTGCTCGAAACCGGAATCAAGGACCCGCTCATGGAGCTGGCCCGGGAACTGGAGGAAGCGGCCCTCTCCGACGACTATTTCAAGAGCCGCCGCCTGTATCCCAACGTGGATTTCTATTCGGGCATCATCCTGCGGGCCCTGGGCATTCCGGTCAACATGTTCCCGGTCATGTTCGCCATCGGCCGCATGCCCGGCTGGATCGCCCACTGGCGCGAGGAAAGCCTTGATCCGGCCACCCGGGTCCACCGGCCGCGTCAGCTCTATGTCGGTCCGCCCCGGCGCCCCTACGTGCCGCTGGAAGACCGTTAGACGGGAATCCGCCCGCGTGCCGGGAGAGCGCCAGCGTTCCCCCGGCTCGCGTTGACTGCGGGCCGGCGTCCTGACCCAAGCGAAAACGCCGGCCAGGTGCCGGGCGGCAATGACAGCAGGGAGATGACAGGATGGCCGAGGTCGCGCTTTGGAAAGTGGCGGGGGCGTTGGGCTTTGGGATCGTGTTGGCGGTGGTGCTGGCCTTCGTGCTCGGGCGCGTGACCGAAGAACACCAGGGACGTCGACGCTTTCGGGCCCTGTTCCTGGGCCTTCTTGTCGTCTACGCCTTGGGCTTCGCGGCCCGTTACGCGCTGGTCGAGGTCATGCCGTAGGCGACGCGCTGTCGCCCCTGCCGGCTATTGCCAGGTGATGGTGAGGGTTCGGGTCCCCCACTGCCTGGCGCCGCAACGATCGGCACCGTAGTAGATGTCGATGGCCTTGGCATGGCGCTTGTGCATGAGGTCAAGGACCTTGTACTGGCCGGGCAGGCCTTCGATCTGGATGGCATCGCCGTATTCCAGTCCCTGGTCGAGCAGGTCCGGTGAGACGGCCACGGCCTTGATGTCCTCGGTGAGGGTATCCCCCCAGGCTCCACGTGTCGGGCGTTTGGATTTGCCCGAACATCCGTTGTAGGCCATGGCTTTGACCACCATGGTTTTGGTTTTGCCGCGTTTGCGAAACAGGAAATTCGGATCATCGAACCGGCCCAGGGCGGTATCTTCCTGGGCATTGTTCGCGGCCTGATTGAGGGCGGTCTTGGGAGAGTGCGTCCCGGCACAGCCGGTCGCGGACAACGATGTAACAAAGAACGCCAAAGCGGTCAGCACAATACGAGCATTACGCATGGGTCGCTCCATGCGGTGACCGAGATCCTGCGCACAAATGACGCTGGAGGCGGGGAGGCCAATCGACCCGGGGGAGGTCGACTCGGTCATTCCGCGGTGTGGAGTGGCTCGCGTGGGCGAGAGGTGCCAGCCCGCGCGCTCGCCAGCCGAGGGGCGGGGCATGGCGTCCGGCTATCCCGGACCATACAGTGCGTTGGCCTCAAAAAACGCCATTTGAAGGCGAGGCCAGAACGCCGTTATACCATTCACCGAGTCGGATGTTTTGTCAAGGCGGTTGCCGGAGAGACAAGGGGACTGTCCCGTCCTCCCGAGGGGGAGGACGGGACAGGGAAGGGCGGGAGATCAGCCGGCCCGGTTGGCGGTATCGTCGGCTTTGGGCGTTTCCGTGGGCTCGGTCGCTTGGGCCTCGGCGTGCTCGGGGTTTTCGGTCGTCCCGGCGGCTTCGGCCTGGGCGGCCGCCTCTTTGTCGGCTTTTTCCTGCTTGCGGGAACGGTCCACGAACCAGGACACCCAGATGCCCACTTCGTAGAGAATGCACATGGGACCGGCCATGAGGAGCTGGTTCACGGCGTCCGGAGTGGGGGTGAGAATGGCCGCCACGATGAAGCTTAAAAGGATGGCCCAGCGGCGGAACTTGCGCAGGGCCTTGGTCGTGACCAGGCCGAGGCTGGTCAGGAAGAAGATAAAGACCGGCAGTTCGAAAATGATGCCGAAGGCGAACAGCAAGGTCACCGCCAGCGAGAAATAGGCGCTGATGGTGGGCATGATGGTGATGTACTCGGACGCGTAGTCGACAAAGAACTGGAAGCCGAAGGGGAAGACCACGAAGTAGCCGAACAGGGCGCCGCCCACGAAACAGACCGCCGTGGCTATGGCAATGGGCACGATGAGCCGGCGTTCCTCCTTGTAGAGGCCCGGGGCCACGAATTTCCACAATTGGTAGAAAATGTAGGGGCTGACCGCGAAGGCCCCGGCCACCAGGGCCAACTTCATGATGGTGAAGAATTTTTCCGGCAGGGTGGTGGCGATCAGGGTGCTGCCCTTGGGGAGCACGTCGGTGAGCGGCTTGAGCAGGATGACCAGGAGCTTTTCGGCAAAGGCGTAGCAGCCGGCAAAGCCGATGCCCACGGCGATGAGGCAGCGCACGAGCCGGACGCGCAGTTCGGACAGGTGTTCGAGCAGGGGCGCTTCCTTCATTTCGCCCGCACCGCCGGCTGGGGCGGACTGGGACGGGGCCGGAGGCGCGGCGGGCGTCCCGTCGGCCACGGCCGGAGCCGCGGCAGGCGTATCGGACGTGCCGCCGTCCGCAGCGTCGGCCGGGGGCGTCGTCTCGTTGGTGCCGGCCGGCACGGGGGCGGCAGCGGTTTCCTCAGGGTCGTGTTTTTCAGGCGTATCGGTCATGCGCTCCTCGTTGTGGCGACAGGCAGTGCGAGCCAACCGGGGCAACCGGCCGCGCCGCGCCTTCGCGGTTACGGCAGGAAGCCTTCCGGGTCAAGGGGATGGCGGCAAATGGGCCGCTTGGCCGGGGTCAGAGTTCCACCTGCACGCCAAGCTCCACCACCCGTCCCGGCGGCAGGCTGAAGTAGGCCGTGGCCGGACGGGCATTGCGGGACATCATGGCGAACAGGGATTTGCGGAAGGCGGCCATCTTGGCCCTGCCCGAGGTGAGCAGGCTCTCGCGGCCCAGGAAAAAGGTGGTATCCGACGGCGGATCGATGGGGACGCCCTCGGCCCGGGCCCGCTGCATGATCTGCGGGACATTGGGGGTTTCCATGAACCCGTAGTGGGCGATGAGCCGGAAAAAGCCCATGCCCATGTCCTGGATGTCCAGGCGGTCGGCTTCGGCCACATAGGGCACATCGGCCGAGGCGACGCTCAAAATGACGACGTTGTGGTGGAAGATCTTGTTGTGCTTGTAGTGGTGGAGCAAGGTGACGGGCGCGCCCTGGGGCGACAGGGACATGAACACGGCCGTGCCCGGGACGCGCAGGGGATTTTTCTTGGCCACCTCGGCCAGGAACTTGCTCAACGGCACGGTTGCGGCCTGGGACATCTCGCGCAGGGCGGCGCGGCCGTCCTGCCAGGTCCCCATGGCCGTGACCACGAGCACGGCGATCAGGATGGTGAACCAGCCGCCGTCCGCCACCTTGAGTAGGTTGGCGGCGAAAAAGGCCAGGTCGAAAAGCAGAAACAGGGTCACCGGAGCCAGGACCCGGGCCAGGGATTGGCGCCAGGTATACCGGGCCACGCAGAAATAGAGGATGGAGGTGATGCCCATGGTGGCCGTGACCGCGATGCCGTAGGCCGCGGCTAGCCGGCTCGATTCCTTGAAGGCGATGGTTAGGCCGATGCAGGCCCACATGAGGGCGTAGTTGACCTCGGGAATATAGATCTGCCCTTCCATGTCGCTTGAGGTGTGCACGATGCGCAACCTCGGGCAGCAGCCGAGCTGGATGGCCTGCCGGGTCAGGGAGAACACCCCGGAAATGAGCGCCTGGGAAGCGATGACCGTGGCCATGGTGGACAGGGCGGCCATGGGATAGATGAGGGAGGACGGCACCAGGCTGTAGAAGGGATTGGGCGCGATGGTCGGGTCGCGCAGCAAGCCGGCTCCCTGGCCGAAATAGTTGAGCAGCAGGCAGGGGAAGACGATGGCGAGCCAGGAGTACTGGATGGGCCGGCGGCCGAAATGGCCCATGTCGGCATAGAGCGCCTCGCCGCCGGTGATGCACAGGACCACCGCGCCGAGCACCACCATGCCGTGCAGGTGGTTGCGCATGAAAAAGGTCACGGCGTGGACCGGATTGATGGCGGCCAGGACCTCGGGGGCGCTGGCAATGGCCCGGATGCCGAAGACGGCCAGGACCGTGAACCACAGGAGCATGACCGGCCCGAAAACCCGGCCGATGCCGGTCGTGCCCCGGCGCTGGACCATGAAAAGGCCGAACAGGATGAGGCAGGTGATGGGGACCACCAGGGGTTCGGCCGCGTCCGTGGCCACGTTGAGGCCTTCCACGGCCGAGAGCACGGAAATGGCCGGGGTGATAACGCCGTCGCCGTAGAGCAGGGCCGCACCGAACAGAGCCAGAAAAGCCAGAATCTTTCGATGATTCGGTGAAAGGTCCTTGGGCAGAAGCTCGAGCAGGGCGAAAATGCCGCCTTCTCCCCGGTTGTCGGCCCGGGTGATGAACAGCACGTATTTGACCGTGATGACCATGGTCAGGGACCAGAAAATGAGGGAAAGCACGCCAAGCACGTTGGCGGGCGTCACGGCAATGGCGTGCATGCCGTGGAAGCATTCCTTGATGGCATACAGCGGGCTTGTGCCGATATCGCCGTAGACCACGCCCAAGGCGCCGAGTGATAGCGTCATGGTGCGGGAAAGCGAACGTTCCGCAGGGGCCTGGACGTTCGTGCTCATGCCAGGCAGCTCCGGCGGGCACGGCGCTGGCCGGCCAGATCCGACCCATGCCGGGCGGGGAAGAGGCGATTTTTCTCTTGCATGGGTGGGACTAACCCTTGGGCGCGCGGCGAAATGCCTTGCGGTCTGGTTGTGCGCAAACGCGGTCCTTCCATAGCGTCCATGGTAGCGGATCGCAAGGCACAATGTGGGCGGGGCTTGCCCCGGCGGGCCGGAAGTGGGCGGTGGAGCCGGGGCACTGGGGAGTATGTCTCAAAATTGTCATTTTCGAGGCTGGATGGGCAAGGCGCGCCCGGCGGCTTCGTGGTAGAGCAGGCAGGAGCCCAGAATCGCAAACGGGTAGAGGAGCAGGTTGAGCAGCGGCACGAGCAGCGGCAGGCCAAAACCCAGCAGGAGCAGCGGACGCCTGGCCATGGCGCGCAAGCGGTCGGTAAACCGTGGCGCGTCCAGGCACAGGGAATAGTCGACAAAATCGTAAGCCAGCAGCATGGCCGCGGCCAGCGGGGCCAGGATCTGGCCGATCAGGGGCACGAAGACCAGCAGCAGGGGTACTGCGGCTACGAAAACGGCTTTTTTCAGCTCCTCGACCATGGTGCGCCACAGAGAAAGCGAGGGGGCTTCGGTCGCGGAAGCGCCCTTGGCTTCCCGGGACAGACGGTTGGCAATATGGTCATAGAGCGGCGCGGCCAGGATGTTGGCCGTGACCATGAACAGAAAATACATAAGGGTGAAGGCGAGCACGTAGAGCAGGTATTTGACCACGTGGAGATAGAGCCAGGCCAGGGCGGCCAGGAAAAAGCCCGTCGACGCGGTCTGGTCCGGGGTCCACAGCAGGCCGAGGAGCTGGTCGCTGTGGTCGGCGAACAGGGTAAAGCCCAGGGCGTACAGGAGGAGCGTTACCAGAAAAGGGATGGCGGTCAGGCCCAGGTAGCCCTTGCGGGCCAGGGCAAAACGGATGCCACGGGCATGGGCGGCCAGGCCCAAAAAAAAGTCGCTGAACATGGGGCCTCCGGTGGGCGGATGCGCCGGCCTTTGGCGGTCGGCACACCCGGCAGAGGGGTCAAACCTCGCTTGGCGCTTCGGGTTCCGAAGGTTCCTGTCCAAACTTGGTGCCGTGATAGCCCTCGGCCTCGTCCTCGGGCGCATGCCGAATCTGGGTTACCTCGAAGGGCATGCCCAAGGCGTCCAGGCGCACATGCTTTTTGGCTTCCTTGACGGCATGGGCCCNNGTTGTGGGCCATGACACGACTTATCCTCTCGCTTACATCTTTACGAAGAACCAGGGAAAGGTACCCTGGATTTGTCGCGAAAATAAACACGAAACTTTTTTCAATCTGCATCAACTCACAACCAAGCCAACACATAAAGGTTTTTTCCCTGGCCCAGACTGGTGCCCTCACCGTGACCGCACAGCACACGCCAAAGGCCCCCGCGTCTCCGCAAAGTCTTTCCGGAACCTGCTCTCGGGGCCCCTCCCGCTTGACGGCCCGGAGCCGGCCACTAGCTGGCGGAAAACGGACGCGAGGCGTCCCACATTGGGCCAACCCGGTGGCGGGGTGACGGCGGGTGCGGCCTTTTCTGATTCTCCTGGCTTTCCGCCTTTTCCGGCCAACCGAAAAGAACTTCAACAGGCCACCCTCTGCCTTGGGCCCTTTTTTAAAAGGAATCACGGCGGCGTTCACGCCCCAGGGCGGCGTTGAAACATGAAGGCGTCGTCTTTATTTCCCAACACCTCGGGGGGTTGACCATCGACATTGCGGACGGGCCAAGGGCACGCGGGGGGAGGGCGGGCCCCCCCGGGGGTTTTTTTTTTTGGAGGGGATGAACATGGGAAACCGGCGGCGCAATTTCTTTTTTCGCCCCTGGCGTCTTTCGGTCATGGGCCCGTGGACGGCTTCGGGCCGTGGACCCCCTGGTGGAACGGTTCTATGCCCAATATTCGGGCAATTTCCGACAACTTCCTCACTGGTTTCCTCTTCGCCATTGGCGGGTCCCGAGCCGCAGATTTCCCAACGTTACGGCCTGTGCCGGTCCGTGCCGGCGCGCAAGGCCACCAGCCAGCCGGCTCCTGCGCCGGGCGCGACCGAACACAAGTAAGCAGCCGGGTTGGCCGGCGTCCGGGTGTGGTTGTCGCGGGGGGCAGTCGCCGCCTGGGTGGTGGAGGGCAAAAAAAACGGGCCGGGGTGGCTTACCCCGGCCCGTTGCCGTCGGACAGATCACATCACCCTAGAACTTGTAAGTCAGACCGAAAGTCACCTTCCAGACATCGCCATTGTTGGCCCTGTTGTACAGGGAGTGTCCCCAAACGCTCTTCTGGAAGTCTCCATGAGCCCAGCCGGTCTCGATCATGGCCGTCAGGTTCTCATAGATCTGGTAGCTGCTGTCGAGGTTGATGCTCACCAGGGATTCGTTCCAGGTGAGGTCGCGGCCCATCAGGAAGTAACCGTTGGTGTTGTAGGACGTACCAAGCAGGTTGTTGATGTTCCGGATGGCAGTGGGAGAGTTGGTGCCGCGCATGTAGATGAAGCTCAGGCGATGCGTCAGCTTTTCAACGAAGGACATGTTGTTGAGAGAGGCACCGAGACCCCAGGCGCCAACCGGGTTGACGCCCATGTTGCCGTCCAGGGTGAATTCCTGCGAGCTGTCGAACAGGAAGTTGTTGCCCGGGCCCCAGTTGGGGACGACGGTGGGCATACGCTCGGAACCATTGCCCGTGGACTTGTCTTCACCGGTGGACCACCAGCCGAAGATCTGCGGGGTCACGATGTCCCAACCGGTGTACTCGGCGGCCAAGTCGACGAACCAACCGCTGCGCTTGCTGGACTTACGGTCGGCCATGGCACCGGCACCGTAGATCACGTCGGCGTAGAACTTCACCGGATCGAGGACGGTCAGCTCAAAGGCGCCGCCGAACCAGTAGTACGGGTTCTGGGCATTGTTCCACAGGTGACGACCGTTGTTGGCGGCCACGTACGAGCCGGCGGAAGCCAGGTTCTCACCCAGGTAGTTGTACATGCCGTAGGTGCCGACGTTGCCGTAGCCCACATCGCGACCGGCCACGGCCAGGGCCGCCCACGGGGTGGCCTTGAAACCGTCCATGGTGACCGGCAGGGTCATGAAGTACAGGTCAAGGTTCTGCGCGTAGGTTTCGCCAACAGCGCCAGCCCCATTCGACGTGAAGTCGTTGCTGTTCTGGACCATGCGGCTGAAGCCGGTCACGACCGAGAAGGTCTCGGGAATGATCGGGGTATTGATGACGAAAGCCGCGGCGCGGGTGCCGCCGAAGACCACGGAGTCACAGAAGATGGGGGTCTGCGGCAGGGAGAAGTCCTGGAGACCGGCAGAGATTTCCACATCGCTGTTGGGCCACTTGAACTGCAGGTAGGCCTGGTAGACCTGGACGCTGCGGTTGCTGGGGTTGGCGGCCACATAGGCACCGTGACCCCAGGTATCCTGGACACGCAAGCCCAAACGGAACTTGACAGCCTCGTTGGCCACGAAGTCGGTGCGCAGGCGGAACCGCTCCCAGATCTGGAATTTCTCTTCACGGGCGGTTTCGGTGGGGTCCCAACCGGTGAAGTTCCGGTGGCTCCAGAAGCTGCCGTAGATCATGGCATCGCCGGTCATTTTCACTTCCGTGGCCGCCCGGGCGCCGATGGCGGTGCCCACGACCAGGAGGGCCGCAACGGCCAACATGGTAAAACGTTTCATCATCCTTCCTCCTTTGCGGTGAAGCCTACTCATCCGACGGCTGTCGACCCAGGCGTAATTGGCGAAACTACGCCGAGGGTGACGCAGTTACGTTACGCGAAGTCGGCAAGGCGAGGCAAGGTCCATTTTTGCCGATTTCGCACATTCGACTGTTTTTTATATTAAATTTTTGTTATCTTCCCGNCTCCCCTTGACAGCAATCGCGCAGCCGAAGCTCAATCTCGGGTACACCGGAAAAGTACGTTATTTTAGGAGAATAAGCGATTCGCGCCAGCGTTCCGGTCCATTCCGGACCGATGGTGTCGGCCATNCGCCAGGCCTTGGCGCGCAAGGTGACACCCGCCTCGACATCGCGCACGGAAAGTACGACGTGATTGTCGCCGAACTCCCGGCGCGACACAACCGTGACCGGCGGTGAGGCGAAAACCGGTTCCGGATTGCCGCACCCGAACGGTTCGAGCAGGGACAGCTCCCGCACCAACGTGGCCCCGACCTCCCCGAAAGACAGCTCACCGTCCACTTTGAGCGAGGGTTGCGGCGCCACCGGTCCCAAGGCCGACCGGGCGGCCGCCTCGAAGCGCTCGATCAAAAGCGGCAGGTTTTCCGGCAGGATGGATAACCCAGCCGCTTGGCGATGGCCGCCGAAGCCTGCCAGCACGTCCTGGATTTCCGTGAGCAGGGCATGGAGGTCGCACTCCGGGATGGAGCGCCCCGACCCTTTGAGCAGACCCCGGGACGTGTCCTCGGTCAGGATCAGGGTCGGCCGGTAGCGGGCCTCGGCCACNCGCGAAGCCACGATGCCGATCACGCCCTGATGCCAGTGCGGACCGTACAGAGTCAGGCCGAACCGGTCCGGCTGGGTCTTGGCCTGGTCCATAGCCTCGGCCAGGATGGTGTCCTCCTCGGTCCGGCGGCGGGTATTTTCGGCATCCAAAATGGCGGCCAGGGGCCGGGCCGTGTCCAGGTCCGGGGCCAGCAGCAAGGCCAGGGCCGCGTCGGGCCGGCCCATGCGGCCGGCGGCATTGATGCGCGGGGCCAGGCCGAAGGTCACCTGGGAGGCGGTCAGGCTGGCCGTGGGATTGTGGCCGCAGACTTCCTTGAGGGCGTACACGCCGGGCCGGGAGGCTTCGGCCAAAAGCAGCAGGCCGTTTTTGGCCAGGATGCGGTTCTGGCCGCGTAGCGGCACCACATCGGCCAGGGTGCCGAGGGCCACCAGNTCGAGCAGGCGCCGNATGTCGGTGGNCTCGCCGGGAAGCAGGCGGTTGAGGGCCGCGGCCAGGAAAAAGGCCACGCCCACNCCGGCCAGATCCGTGCCCGGACCGCCGGNGGCAAGCTTGGGATTGACCACGACCTGGGCCGGCGGCAGCTCCGGNCCGGGCAGGTGGTGGTCGGTGACGATGACGGTGAGGCCGAGTTCCCGGGCCCGGNCCACCGCTTCCAGGTCGCTTATGCCGCAGTCCACGGTGACGAGTACGTCCACGCCGTCCCGGGCCAGNGTTTCGATGCCGGTGAAATTGAGGCCATAGCCTTCGCTNGTGCGCTCGGGCAGGTGCCAGCGCGGGGTAAATCCGCGNCCGCGCAGAAAATCCACGAGCAGGGCCGTGCCGGTGATNCCNTCCACNTCNTAATCGCCCCACACGGCCACGGACCGGCCGTCGGTCAGGGCCTGGGCCAGCAGGGGGGCGGCCTCGGCCATTCCGGCGATGGCGTCGGGCCGCATGAGATGGCGCAGCCCCGGGGACAGAAAGACATCCATGGCCTGGGCNGANTCCAGGCCGCGCCGCCACAGCAGGCCGGCAATGGTNTCGGAAATGCNAAGGCTNGNGGCCAGTTCCCGGGTCGTTTCCCGGGGAAGACCGTTTTCGGGCAANATCCATTGCTTGGACACGGGAACTCCAGGCCGCGACCGGACNTGCCGGCGCGGCGGATGCTTGAGCGTTCGTCAGGTCAGGGCCGCCGTGAACANGGCCGGATCGCGCGCGTCCAGGGCCGTGCGCGCGGCTTTCAGGGCGGTTTGGTCGGTCAGGCCCAGGATGGCCAGGGACGNCGCCTCCAGATCGATGCCCGGTGCCGGGTCATGGGTCAGCAGGCGCACGCAGGCATCGGCGCAGTTGAGAATCGCGCCGGGCGCGCGCGGCTCCGGGGCGGATTGGGGCGCGTGGTGCCAGTTGACGGGTTCGGTCAGGCTGTCGGGCAGATTCCAGGAGCGCAGCACCATGGCGCCGATCAGGCCGTGGTCCAGGCCGAAATGCCGGGTCTCGGCCTCGTGCCAGGGGAGATGCTCGGNCGCGGCCAGATCGGCTTGCGCCTGCCAATCCTCGGGGTGNTAGAGCGCCGTGACGAGCTTGCCAAGGTCGTGGAGCACGCCGGCGGTGAAGGCGTCGTCGGGGTCCATGGTGCCGGAAAGGCGGGCCAATTCCTGGGCGACCTGGGCCACGGCCACCTGATGTTCGAGATAGGGGNCGAGGGCGAAATCCCGGGGNAGGGGCCGGCGCGCGGCCAGGCCGGACATGCCCAGGGCCAGGATCAAGGCCCGGATTTCGCGCAGGCCGAGCACGGCCACGGCCCGGGCNACGTTCGTCACCTGGGCCTGCAAACCGTAAAAAGCGCTGTTGGCCAGGGCCAGCACCCGGGTGGACAGGCCCTGGTCGGCGCTGATGGCCGAGGCAATGGCGGCCAGGGGCGAATCTCCGCCCTCGTCGGTCAGGCGGAACAGCCGGGGAAGCAGATCCGGGGGAAAGGGGAGGTCGTTTTGAACGGCGGGCAGCTCCAGGAGGAAACGCTGGCCCCGGGTCTGGTTCATGAGGACGGTTCCGTGGCCGGTGGGGCGGCCTCGGCCGGGGGCTCCGGCAGCTGGCCGGCCTTGGCCAAGCCCTTTTCGGTTAAAAAGGCGGCGAACCGGCGCGATTCCTCGTGGTCCGGGTTGAGCTGCAAGGCNTTTTGNAGATATTCCATGGCNTTGGCATANTGCTTCTTGTCGAAGAAGGCCCGGGCGATNTTGAACATGAGGTTNTCGTCGCGTTCGGCCAGCTGCTCGGCCCGCTGGTAGTAGTCCAGGGCCTGATCGAGCATCTTGTTNTTGCGCAGGTTGATGCCGAACTCGTTGAACAGNTGCTTGTGGGAGCGCTCGAAGGCGCCGTCCAGCCGCACCAGNCGTTGNAAAATGTCGTCGGCCTTGTTGGTCTCGCCCCGGTCGAGGTAGGTGAGGCCCAGGCCGAAATTGGCCCGGATGTTTTCCTCGTCCACGGCCAGGGCCTGGCCGAATTCGAGTTCGGCACTGAAAATCTCGCCTTTGTCCCGGTGGCGTTCGCCTTTTTGGATGACGAGATTGAGTTCGCGCAGGCGGGGATAGACCGTGGAAATGTAAAATTCCGGTTCCGGAGAAAATTTTTCGAGCAGCTCCTCCAGGCCGATGCGCCGCTTGGGGCCCGAAGGGACATAGTTTTTGTTCAGCGGCTGGATCTCCAGCACGCCGGCATCGGCTTCCTCCACGAACCAGTACATCTTCTGGATGGTACGCCGGGTGGTGGTGCCGGTGCCCACCTTCTGGATGGCCTGGGTGGAGAAGATCCCCTTGATGCGATCACGTTGCTTGCCCGAACCGTCGCCTTCCGGGACTTGGGGCTGCTTGGCCGGGGTCTTTTCCGGGTCGTCGTTTTTCTGGCTCATGACAGTCGCACGCGTATCCTGATTTCAAGTATCCGGAAGCTAGCAGAAAAGGGGGAATACGGTCAACGTCCGCCGCCGGACTGGGGGGCTTTGCCAGGTGTCTCCCATTGGGCAAGCAGGGTGTCGAGCCACTCGGGATGGTAGCGCGGCCGGCTGGCCTCGGCCAGATACACGGCCCGCAAGGCGTCGTAAGCCACGTCCAGGTCGGTGTTTTCCACCCAGTAGTCGAACAGGGACGCGGCCGCCAGTTCCCCTGGCGCGGCGGCCAACCGGCGCGCCACCACGTCCGGGGCGTCCGTGCCGCGCGNNGCCAGACGCCGCTCCAGTTCGGCCCGGGACGGCGGCAGGATGAACACATANCCTCCGNCCCCGAGGCTCTGGCGCAGCTGGGCCGCGCCCTGGATNTCGATGTCGAACAGCANGTCCTTGCCTGCGGCCAGGGCCTGGCGCACCGGTTCGAGGGGCGTGCCGTAGAAATTGCCGTGGACCTCGGCCCATTCGGCCAGGCGGCCGGCCTCGCGCCAGGCGAGGAAATCCTCCCGGGACAGGAAATGGTAGTCCCGGCCGTCCACCTCGCCCGCGCGGGGCGCCCGGGTGGTGGCGGACACCGAAAAGGACAGATTGGGGAATGCGGCGCACAGCCGNTTGATCAGGGTGGATTTGCCCGTGCCGGACGGGGCGCAAATCACCAGGAACAGTCCGAGACGCTTACGAGGCGGCATGGTCGTCTTCTCCGGTGCGCAGTCGGGCGCTTAAGGTATCGGCCTGGATGCCCGACAGGATGACGTGGTTGGAGTCGGTGATGATGATGGCCCGGGTCTTGCGGCCCTGGGTCGCGTCGATGAGGCGTTTTTCCGCCCGGGCATCCTCGCGCAGCCGGCGCATGGGCGAAGATGTCGGGTTGACGATGGCCGTCACCCGCCAGGCCGCCACGAAGTTGCCGAAGCCGATATTGAGCAGTCCCGTTTTCGCCATGGCCGCCTCCGGGAGGTTGCGGTGAGGATGTTGCTGGAAAGGGCAGGAAGAGCGCCTCCGGCGGCCAAAGGGCTTACGCCCTCTGGACTCCCCGAGCGGACCGCGACGTGGTGGAATGTCGCTTGGATGTCCGGTCTGGGGTGATCCGAATGTAGGCAACCGCCAGGGGCACTTCCACGTAAAGTATTACTCGATGTTTTGCACCTGCTCCCGGCACTTCTCCAACTCGGCCTTGAAATCGACCACCACCCGGCTGATGTCCAGGTTCTGGGCCTTGTTGCCGCAGGTGTTGATCTCGCGAAACGCCTCCTGGATGAGGAAGTCGAGCTTTTTNCCGACTTCNCCGCCNTTTTGCGTCAGGGANGTCAGGCGGCCCAGNTGGCCGGCCAGCCGGGTCAGCTCCTCGGAGACGTCGAGCTTGTCGGCCAGGATGGCGGTNTCCTGGAGCAGGCGTTCCTGGGTCGGTTCCACGCCGACCTTTTCCAGGATGGCCNTGACCCGGGTCGTGAGCTGGTCCATTTTTTCCTGTTTGACNGCCGGNGCGGCGCNTTCGANGGTCTGGCGCCAGGTATCCAGACGCGCGAGGCGGTCGAGGATGTCCCGGGCCAGATCCTGGCCTTCCTTTTCCCGGGACTGGTTGAAATCGACCAGGGCCAGGCGCAGACCGTTTTCCAGGGTGGCCAGCAGATCCCGATCCGCCTCCGGGGTGTCTTCCTGCCACAGCTGGGTCAGGGGCAGCAGGCGGTTGAGGTCCGGAGTGAAGGTGACGCCCCGTTCCCGGGCAAAGCCNTCCATTTCNTCGAGCATGGCNCCGGCCAGNCCGCGATTGAGGGTGGCCCGCCANAGATCCACGCGCTTGGGCGCGAAATCGAGATGCACTTCGAGNCGGCCCCGGGCCACGGATGCGCGCACCACCCGTTCCAGGGCGGCTTCGCGCGGACGCAGAAACAGGGGCAGGCGCCATTTGAGATCGAGAAAACGGCCATTGACGCCGCGTACTTCCCAGACCTGGGTAAAGGCGTCGTTTTCCAACCGGCTTTTACCGTATCCGGTCATGCTTTTCAGCATGGTGTGATCCTCACTTTGCTTCGGCGTTTGGGGATGGGAGCTCCCGCAGGTCCTGACGATACCGGTCACGGATAGCGGTGAGCAACTCCCGCATGGGGGGAGAGGCATAGTCGGGAAATGTCCAGGGCAGGGTTTGCCAGGACCCGGCCTGGAAGACAAGGGTCAAATCCGCGTAAATCCCCTGGCCGAGATAGACGCGGTGGGTGAAGTTCTTGCCCGTGGCCAAAACGAGCCGTTCCTGGGTCAGGATGCCGGGATCGCAGTTGACCCGGCGCCGGCCGTCGACGTCGGCCAGACGCGCTTCCAGGGCGTTGGTCGCGAGCTTGGCCCGGACGAGGTCGTCCTGGGGCGCGAGCCGGGCAAAGGACACGAACCGGCGGAAGATGGGCGAACCGAGTTCCCGGTCGTAGTAGCTCGTGAAGTCGAAGGGCAAGGGCTCGGACACGAGGTCGGCCGGACCGAACAGGGCGGTCAGGCCGGACAGGGTCTCGGGCCACAGGGTGTCGAGGGCGGCCGACAGGACCGAGCAGACGCGCTTGGCCGGGGTCGGGATGTGGGGAATGCTCATGGCGCGCAGGCCTCGTTTTGGGGACGGACCAGGAGCAGGTCGCCGTCGCGGCCGCAGCCGGTCGCCCGGACAAGTTCCCCCAGGCTGCCCTCGGGTTCGGCCGTGAAGCGGCAGTCCACATATTGGCCGATGGTGCCGGCGGCCGGGGCCAGCCGTTCCAGGGCCACGGTGACCGTTTCGCCCGAAGCGGCCAGGGTGTTCAGGAAGCGTTCGGCCTGTCCCTGGGCGATTTCCCGCAGGGCGGCGGCCCGGGCGGTCTTGACCTCCCGGGGAAGCTGGCCGGCCAGGGCAGCGGCCCGGGTGCCCGGCCGTCGGGAATACGGAAAAACATGGGCATAACTCAGCGGCAGGGCGGCCAGAAAGGCGGCCGTGATCGCATGGTCGGCCTCGGTTTCGCCGGGAAAGCCGGCCATGATGTCGCAGCCGAGTCCCAACCGGGGCCAAATCCGACCGATGCCGTCCACAAAAGAGGACACGGCCCAGGCATCCCCCGGACGCCGGCCCATGGCCGTCAGCACGGCCGGAGCCGCGCTTTGCAGCGAGATGTGCAGATGCGGGCAGACCAGCCGGGCCTGGGCCAGGACCGTGAGCCCCGCCTCGGTGAGGATGGACGGGTCCAAGGAGCCAAGGCGCAAGCGCACCGTGTCGCCGTGGCGCGCGGCCAGTTCCCGGTCGAGGAGGGCCACCAGTTCCCAGAACGACAGGGGCGGGGTCATATCCCGGCCGAAATGGCCGAGATTGATGCCGGTGAGACCCAGTTCGCGGTGTCCGGCGGCGATGAGGCGCTCGGCCTCGGCCAGGATGTCCGCCACCGGCCGTGACCGGGACGCGCCCCGGGCCAGGGGCACGATGCAATAGCTGCAGCGGTGGGAACAGCCGTCCTGGATCTTAAGCAGGGCCCTGGCCCGATCGTAGCCGGACAGGGCCAGGTCGGGATAGGCCGGGCCGGCCGGCGTACGGGGCGGGGCCAACGGAAAGCGGGCCAAGGCGGCCTTGTCCGGCACCGGTACGGCACCCAGGGCGGCAAAACTTTCAGGGGCCACGGCCGCAGCGCAGCCCGTGACCACGACCGTGGCTCCTGGGGAGGCTTCGCGGACGAATTTGCGGGCCAGACGGCGGCTTTCGGCCGCGGCCCGGGCCGTGACCGTGCAGGTGCAAAGCACGACGAGTCCGGCCGCTTCCGGGGTCTCGGCCGGGACCAGGCCGGCCCGGCCCCAGGCCTCGGTCAAGGCCCGGCTTTCGTACTGGTTCACCTTGCAGCCAAGCGTCTGGAGGAAAAAACGATCGGAGCGGGTTTGCGGCATGGGGGCGGCATAGCAGAGGCCCGGCCCGAGGTCCATGACCCGGCCGGAACAAAGGTTGCTAAGTTTCTTCCAGGGGGAAATTCCTGCCCCGGAGGAGCCTTTCATGCGCAAGTATTTGCTTGTTTTGTTCGATATCGCAGTCCTGACCGGGTTCGGAGCCTATGTGGCCCTGACCATCTGGCGATTGCCGGAGGAAATGCGGCATCGTCTTTTTGCCGGCTCGCTCGGTTTGCTGGCCCGGGTCACGGGCATGACGGGCTAGACTGTTTATGGTGTGCTGGTCGTACTGTGTCCTGAAAAAAGGACAAAGAATGGTTTTTGAAGTTTCGTCCTGAAAAAAAGACAGTTTTTAGTATGTACTAACGTGAAATAAAAAGGAAAAATATTGGTCTGCTTCTTGAAAGAGAAAAGAATAGATTTCTCAGGATGGAAGCAAACCATGGCTCGAAGCATACCCACACAGCAATTCCAAGGATTAGGCTCCGTGCCTGTCTCCCCCGCGTTCGGGGGCAGGGATATGGAACGGGCTCTTTATTTCCGCGCACTGATGGATCTCGGCACCGGGGGCGTAGCCGGCATCGAAGCTGCCTTGGCCCGACACATCCGGGGCGATGCGCCATCCGGTCAGGCTGCAAACTGGTGTGGACGGTCCGCGCACGCCCATGAAGAATCCCTGTCCGCCTGGGGACGGGAAGTCCGGGACCCGGCCGCCTATCTGGTACGGGCCGAGCCGGGGAGCCGGGTGGCCGCAGTTGCGCGGCATCTCGCCGTGGCTCCGGAAAAGCTTATTTTGATGTTTGATGTAACCCGCCTGTTGGCGCAACCGACATCCGCCTTGGAGACTCTTGTTGCCGGCAAGCGGGCCGGTGCGCGCATTCTGCTCGACCATATCGATTTGGTGGACCCGCCGGCGCGGTTCATCGAGATGTTGCCGGCCGATATACTGCGCGTGACACCNAGCCGNATGCCCTGGCACTGGGAGGATGACCGGCGGGCGGCGACCATGCGATCGCTGCTCGGTTTTGCCGGAAACCTGCTCATGGACGTGGCGGTGGAGGGCGTGGACAGCGACGGGCAATGTCGGGCCTTCAAGCAACTGGGCGTGCGCTACGCCCAGGGAGGCTGGCGCAGGGATCATCTGGGTTTGCTTCCGGATCCGNTTCGGTTGTAACAACAGACGCATCACGAATTTCCTCTTCGCCTNTGGCGTTGAGGCAGCGGTGTGAGGAAGATCCGCCTGCCCTCGGGTCTTCCTCACTCCCTGTTGCGTGGTACGGTCCGGGCACCGATGCTCCCCTGTCGACAACACAAGACGTACGAGGCGACCCCAGGCCGGGGCCGCGATCAAGGAGTGCCCATGGACGACTTTTTTAAAGAAGCGTTGGAAATCGTCAAAGCCCAGGCCAGCGTGCGCACCATGACCGAGGCGGAAATTACCTCCATGGTGCGGCGGTTGGCCGACGAGATCCGGGGCATGGTGTCCGGTGGCACGTCGGGGACGGCCGATGGCGCGGGTGCGGCGCAGATCAACCCGAAAAAGGCCGTGCGCGAACGGACCATCATCTGCATGGAATCCGGCAAGGCCTTTAAAATCCTGACGAAAAAGCACCTGGGCAAGTTCGGCCTGACCCCGGAAACCTATCGGGAGAAGTGGGGCTACCCCAAGAACATGCCCCTCGTGTGCAAGGAACTGCAACGCGAGCGCCGCAAGAAGATGAAGGAAATGAAGTTGTGGGAAAAGCGCGTCAAACAGTAGCCGTGCGCCGGTCCTGACGCCAAAGCCCGGAAGTCGCTTCCGGGCTTTTTTCTTGCGCGGTCCCCGGCTTCGCACAAGAGGCCGGGGAATGCCATGCGGCGGTCTTCGGCTCGGCCGGCGACGCGTCCGAGCGCTCGCATGCCCGTTGGCGCGGTGACCCGGGGGGCTTGGCCAGCGACCTGACCGCGCGCGACCCGCCCCTTGCCTTCCGGCCCCACGACGCGTACGTTGCCCCGGCAAAATGCGGCGCGGATGCCGTACTCCTTGCACCTTGCGGCGGCTTGGCGTTTTGGTCGGGAGCGACAGAACCGGTTCCCGATCCGTACGCCGGAGCCGGTGCGGGCTTGCACTGCGTTGGCGACGCGCTGCCCGACGTAGGCGGAAATTTTCCATGACGGCAAAGCAACTTGGAGCGGAGGTTGCGCATATGGCGACAATGGGCCGGAGAACCTGGCTGCGGACGCTTATGGCGTTCTGCTGCGTTCTGGCCGTAACCCTGGGCGGTGTCGGCATCGCTCGGGCCGGGGGAGGAAAACCCATGGTCAAACTGCAGACCACCAAAGGCGATATCGTCATCGAGTTGGACAAGGAACATGCCCCGACCACCACGGCCAACTTCCTGGAATACGTCAAGGCCGGCCATTACGACGGCACGGTCTTCCACCGGGTCATCAACGGCTTCATGATCCAGGGCGGCGGCATGGACAAGACCATGAAGGAGCGNTCCACCAAGGCGCCCATCCAGAACGAGGCCGACAATGGCCTGAAAAACAAGGCCTACACCATCGCCATGGCCCGCACCGGCGATCCGCATTCGGCCACGGCTCAGTTTTTCATCAACGTGGCTGACAACGGCTTCCTGGACCACACGGCCAAAAATCCCCAGGGCTGGGGCTATGCCGTGTTCGGTAAAGTGGTCAAAGGCCAGGACGTGGTGGATGCCATCAAGGCCGTGCCGACCATGACCAAGGGCTTTCACGAGAACGTGCCGGTCGTGCCGGTCGTGATCGAGAAGGCCACCGTGGAAAGCGAATAACCGTTTTTTCCTTTGAGACGTCAAAGGCCGTCCCGGCATGCCGGGACGGCCTTTTGTTTTTTGGGGCATGGTACCGAACCTGCCCCCTCGTGGGGGGGAGCGCTACCGCTCCTGCCCGGTGACCGTGAATCGCCCGAGGGGACCGCTGCCCCGCAGCTCCGGCGCGTACATGGCCTCGGCCTGGGCCGGGGGNAGGGTGAACACCCCAGGCGTCACGGCCCGCAGCAGGGCATAATAGGCATGCCAGTCCTTGTCCGGCAGGTCCGTGAAAAGCAGCACCCGGTCGTCGCGCAGATCGACCGACGCCGGGGCGGCCTTGTCGTCGGCTTCCATCCAGGGCAGATGCTCGGTGGTGGAAAGCCTCGGATTTTCCACTTCCAGGCCGGCCGGCAGCAGGTTTTCCAGAACCACGTTGGCCATGGGGCCCTGGGGTGCGCGCACGGCGAACTTGACCACCACCAGGGCGCCTTGGTCCACGGTATCATCGGCCAGGGGGCGGCCGTCCCGGGTCAGGTATTCGCGCGTCACCTCCAGACCGGCGGCCTGGGGCACGTAGGCGGCCGGAGCCGGAATGCCCCGGGTTCGCACGGAATAGTAGCAGGCCCCGGGTTCGAAGCCCTGGTCGATCTCCAGGCGCAGGTCACCGGCCTGGTTCACCCCACGAAGGCTCAGGACCTTGTCGCTGGAGTAATCGGCCAGCAGGCTCGACCCGGCCCGCACCAGGCCGGTGAACGGCTTTTTGGCCTTTTGCCGGCTGTAGAACTTGCCAAGGGCCAAGAGCGCCACGGCGTTTTCCTGGGTCGAGGGATAGGCCTCGCCTTCGAGCAGCCGGCCCACTTCCACGGCCAGGCTGCCGAGGCGCGGATCGGCGGGCACGGCGTCGAGCAGGGCCGAGAGGTACAGGGCCTTGTCGCGCAGGGTCGATTCCAGGGTGCCGCCCGTCACCTTGCGCGATTCGCCGCCCGGCACCGGGCCGGACGCCAGGATTTCGGCCGCGCGGGTATTGCCCACGGCCGCATAGGCGGCCCCGAGCAGGCCCCGGGCATCGGGCGGCAAGCGCTTGGCCCGGGTGTCGCGCAGGTTGTCCATGGCGCCGATATCGGCCCGTCCGGCCTTGGCCAGGACGTAGAGGGCATAGGCGGCCAGCCGCAGATCCTCGGGCTTTTCCAGATCGGCGTTGCGGCCGGTCTCGCCGGCGAAATCCAGGGCCTGGTCGAGGACCGACTTGTCCACGGAATAGCCGGCCAGCCGGGCTTCGACCAGGAAATGGGTCGCGTACAGGCTCATCCAGGTCTGGGGCGTGTCGCCGCCGGGCCACATGGAAAAGCCGCCGTTGTAGAGCTGCATGCCGGTGACGCGCCGGATGCCGGACTGGACCATGGCCGCCGGCCCCACGGCCTCGAAGGCGCCCGGGTCCAGGGACTGGGCCAGGTCGGCGAAGTAGAGCAAAGGAAAGGCCCGGGACACGGTCTGCTCGATGCAGCCGTAGGGGTAGGCGAGCAGGGCCTTGAGATTGCCGGTGAAGCGGATGAGCGGAAAGCGGCCCACGGTGATGTCGCGTCGGGCCGTGCCGGGCAGGAACTCGGCCGAGGCCAGTTCCGGCAGGGTCAGGGCGGCCNCCTCCATGGCCCCGGACTGGATGGAGGTCCGGGCCGGCAGGGGCGAGCGCACCGGGATCTGGAAGGTGTCGCGCGAGGATTCGTCGTTGCCCGCGACCGTGGCCACGCAGTCGAGCAGACCTTCGGTCTTGCCGGCCGTGACCGGAAAGACCACCGTGACCGTGCCGCCCTTGGCTATGGCGACTTGGCGTTCGGGTTTTTCCACCGTGGCCGGTCCCGTGACCTCCAGACGCACGGTGAAGGTGCCGTCCCGGTCGGTGTCGTTGCGCACGGTGACGGCGGTTTGGGCCGTGTCGGAAAAGGACAGGAAGCGCGGGAACGACGGCAGCAACACCAGCGGACTTTTCACGATGGTCGCGGCCTCGGCCGAGGCGAAGCGGCGGCCGGACAGGCCCGCGGCCATGAGCCGGACCTGGCCCTGGAAGGCGGGAATGTCGAAGGAGACTTCCGCCTTGCCCGTGTCATCCACCCGCACCGGGCCGGACCAGAAGGCCACGGTACGCTTGGCCGGACTCTGGGTGCGCACGAAACCGGACAGGTCTTCCAGACCGTCGCCGCCACCGGCCAGGGCCTTGCCGAGAAGCGGCGGCACTTCGGGCAGCAGCAGCGAGAAGGTGTCGTAGGTCTCCACCTGGAGCTGGCGCTTGGCGTAGAAGAAGGCAAAGGGGTCCGGGGTCTTCTGGGCCACGAGCTGGAGAATGCCCTCGTCCACGGCGGCCAGGGTGACGAGGCTCCCGGGCGGAGCGCTGACCGTGGCCGTGAGTTTGCCGTCCGGGCGCATGGTGGCCGGGGCGGACAGGCTCACGGGCAGTTTGCCCGAGGCCTTGTCCACGGCCAGATACGCCGCGCCAAAGGCCCGGGACGGACCGACCGAGGCCGCCTGGGTGGCCTTGCGCACGAGGGTGGCGGTCACGTACACGCCGGGCAGGTATTCGGGCTTGACAGGCAGGCTGATGTCGCCGGTGTTGCCGGGCAGGTCCAGGAGCTGCACGTCGTGGACGTTCGTCCCTTCCACGGTCACGAGGAGCTTGCCGCCAAACGGGGCCCTTACCTGCAACTTGGCAGTCTCGCCCGAGGCGTAATCCTTTTTGTCGGGCTTGAGTTCGAGCCGGGCCGGATTTTCCACGGCCCAGGGCGAATAGCCGAAGCCGCCGGCGTAGAATTCGAGCTGGCAGGCGGCGCCGCTGGCCGGATCGCGCAGCACCAGCCGGTAGCTGCCAAAGGAGGGCGGCGTGAAGGCCACCGTGCCCTTGCCCTTGGGCGCGGCCACGGTCTTGGTCTCCAGGGTCTTGGCGTCCCGGCTGGACTCGTACTTGAANGAGCCGTCCGGGGCCTTGCGCAGCACGGTCTGCCAGGTGTCGCGCAGCAGGGTGGCAGTCAGCTCAGGGGCGTCGACCGGCTTACCGTCCGGGGAGACCATCACGAACTCAAAGGTCATGGGCCGACCGGGCGTCGCAGCCTCGCTTTTGAGGCGTTTGAGGCCNGGGTAGGCCGGATAGACATGGACCGGCAGGCGGGCCAGCCCCGTGACGCCGCGCCCGCCGCCTTCGCGCACCCGGGCGGTGAAGATGGCTTCCAAAGCGGCTGGCGGGGACAGGTCCTCGGGCAGGGAGGCTTCGAAGGCCGCCTGGCCCGCCTCATCCAGATTGCCGGTTTCCTGGAAGATTTCCTGATCCTCGAAGCTGCGTTCGGGGTCGCCGAAGGTGTAGGCCTCGAAGCCCTTGGGGGCAAAGGGCGCCTTGACGAGGCGGACCCTGGCCTCCACGGGCAGAGTGCCGGCCGGGGCGCCGAACAGGTAGCGCCCGGTCACGGCAAAGGGCAGATTCGCGCCCGGTCCGGCCTCGGCCGCCTCGGGGGCGACGGCGACACTGATGCGATCCGGAACGAATTCCTCCACCTGGAAGCGGTACTGGCCGATGACGGTTTCTCCGGCCAAAAGTTCCAGGGTGTACGCGCCGGTCAGGGACTGGGGCGGCAGGGCCTGGTGCAGGTCGATGACGCCTTCGGCTCCGGTCACGGTGGTTTTTTCACCGATCTTGCGGCCCTTGGGATCGGCCAGGCGAATGGTCACGGGCATGGCCGGCGGGGCCGCGAGATGGGTATCGCGCACCACGGCCAGCCCTTCCAGGGTCTCGCCCGGCCGGTAGATGTCCCGCTCACCGTACACGAAGGCCGTGTAGCCGGTGGCCGGGACNACCGCGCCGCTCACATCCAGGCCGGTGGTGTCCACCCGGAACCGGTCGTACAGCAGGAAACTCGTGTCCGCGCCCTTTTCCACCACGATCAGGTACGGCGTCTTGTCGGCCATGAGCTTGGGGCTGATCTTGGCCCGGAAAAGTCCTTTTGCGTCCGTGACGCCCGAAGCCAGTTCCTGGTTCTGGAAGGACAGGACGCGCACCGTGGCCCCGGAAAGGGGGGCCAGATTGGTATAGGAAGCGGTCCAAACCAGGAAATCGTCCAGACCGTGCTTGGCCACGATGCCGATATCGGTNATGAGCACGTAACGCTGGAAGCCCTGGAATTTCCCGGGCACGGTCAAGGCGACCCGGTAGAGGCCGGGGGTGTGNCCTTGGATGTATTTTTCCAGGTTGAGCGGCGTAGTGGCGACGGCATTGTTTTTATAGGGCAGGGGAATGCGGTCGTTGACGATGCGGTCGCCAAGGTTCGACTGGAGGTCGTCGCCGCTGTACTCGTCGTCAAAGACCGAATAGTTCGTGGTAAAAAGCGGGAACAGGTTGTTGGGGTAGACGCGGTCGATGGTCAGGCTGGCGGCGTTGGTATTGATGCTTTTGACGGCCACGTTCTTGTAGCCGTTGCGGGACAGGAACATGCCCTGGTCCTGGAAATCCACCGAGGGTTCGAGGTCGGGGATGCGCAGGGACCGGGTGTAGGCGGTGCCGAGGACCGCGCCGTCGGCCGCGGCCAGCCCCTTGTCCAGGGTGACGGTGTAGTCCCGGCCCGGGGCAAAGGGGCCGCTGACGATCAGCTCGCCGCCGTCGGCGGCCAGGGTCCAGTCGACCTTGGGTTCCACGTGAATCCGGGCCGAGGTGGCGGCATCGGCCTCAACGGGCGTGGACAGGCCGATGTGGATGGAGGCCGCGCCTTCCTCGGAACTGGCCTTGACCTCGCGCACGCGCAAATTGGGGTCGAGCACCACCGGGATGACCGCCACCGCTTCCTTGGTCAGGGCCATGTCGCCCTTTTCCGGCCGGACACCCGGAGTGATCACGACCTTCAGTTCGCGTTGCTGGGCGGTTTTCTGCACGGCTTCGGATTGGAAGCCGATCTTTTTGGCGGGATAGGTGGTGGTCAGGGATACTTCCACGGGTTTGCCGTCGCCCTGACGCGGGTCGATGAGCCGGATATGGTCGGCCAGGGCCTTGGGGTCCACGGGGCGGTTGAACACCACTTCGCCCTTGGCCATCACCATGGCGCCGCCCTCGGGGGCGGGTTCGAGATGGGCGGTCAGCCGGTTGACCTCGAAGGTCCCGAAGGCCGCTTCATAGGCGAGCTGCCCGGTCATGGTCTGGGGTTTTTCCAGAAAGGCCTCGGGCTGCAGGGTCACGGTGTAGCGGGTGGCCTGGGCAAAGCCGTCCTTGGCCTCGAAACGGAGCATGTACGGCGAAATCCAGGTCCATTTGCCGGGTGCGGCCGGTTCGATGACGGCCGGAGTGGCGGTCGGGGCCGCGCCGTCCTTGGCGCCGAGCACCGGACGGTCAAAGGCCAGCAAGAGATAGCGCCCCCGTTCCGGGTCCATGGCCAGACCGGCCACGCGCACGGCGTCCGTGGCGCCGGATACGGCCGGTTGCGGCGCGGACGCTGCTTCCTGGCGGGACGTCCCCTGTTCCGGTGCCTGGGCGACCGGGGAAGAGGATGGCCGGACAAGCAAGACGAATTCGGCCANGGCAATGATGCACAGGGCGAGGATAACGAGATTTTTGCCGTTTTTGAGCCATCCGCCAGATTGTGGTTCGGTCATGCCGGCCTCCCATGGAGCCATTCATACGCGCNCATGGTATTTTTTCAACTCCGGTCCGGTCTCCCCTGTATTTTCAAAGGAAGTCACACCATGATAGTCGAAGGAAACCGACAAGGAGGCTTCATGTCCCGCGTGCGTTTCCCTGTGTGTTCGCTGCTCGTGCTTGTGTGCTGCCTGTTACCGGCCGTTGTCCTGGCCCTCGATATCCCGGTTGGGACGCGGCTGACCATTTACGGTCTGTTCCACCAAACACCCCAGGGCGGCATTCTGCTGTCCTGCCCCCAGGAGCCGGATATCGTCTATCTGCCCTTCGATCCCTCGGCCATCATGTCCGATGTCCTCGACATCCAGGTCCAGGTGCGCGGCACCCTGCAAGCGACTTTTGAGCGCGACGGGAAAACCGTCCGCGTCCTGTCCGTGACCCATATCACGCCCTTACGCTCGGATTACGGCACGACCCACGTCATTGATCATGCCGCCTGCGGCTTGCCCGGCGCGGATGCGCCCCAGATCCGCATCTCCCACGATTCCACGTGCTATCTGTACGAGCGCTATGCCGTGCTGGAACGCCAAGCCCCCGGCTTCAACGGTCATGTCCTGCATATCCTGGCCCGCAATCCAGGGGACGATCCGGCCGCGGAATGCGAGAATTTCCAGGGCACACCGCTGTTCAGCATCGATCACGCCGTCGACTACACCTTCGCCGGTCTGTCCGGAAATACCCTGCTGCTTCAAAAAGGCCTTCCGCAACAGATCCATGACCTCCTGGCCGTCAATCTGGCCCAGGCGCGGCAAACCCTGGCCGCCGTGGTCGTGCCCGGCGAAGCTATTGCCGGTGATATCCTGAACTACCGCCAGCAGGTGCACGCCCAATGCCCCGCCGGTCAGATCGCTGTCCGGCCCATGACCTTGAACTTCGCGACCGGCCGTATCCGTGACATCGGCCGGCCGGTCTGTTGGCATTGACGGTGACTTCGGGAGCGATCTTGATTTCGATTGCAGTTTCGATTCCGATTGCGATTGTGATTGCGGGTGCGGTCGACCTCCGGTGGCCAGGGCGCTGCCCTGGACCCGCCGGGGGGGATCATCCCCCCCGGACCCCCTGCACGGGGCTGCGGTGACGCGGGAATCGAGTGGACGAGGCGGTGGCTGGCGGGAAACCGCAGTTTTGGCCGCGATGAGGCCTGGCGACACGTGCCGCAAAGCCGGCACGACGCCAGGCCTCATCGCGGCCAAAAGGGCGCCGGCGGCGAAGCGCCGCATTCGATGGAGAAAGATCGACCCAATTTTTGTGCGTAACAGATCTAATCTGTTGAAATTTAAAGTAAGGTGTTTTTCTTGAATTGTTCTTAAACTTGATAATATACTGTTATAATTAAATAAATATTGATTTGTCGGAGAGGATTTGAAGAGGCTCTGGAAGTAAAATTCCAAACATTCGCCCCGAAGGGGCGACGGCCACCGGAGGCCCGGAATCTGGGCCGGCGTCAAGCCGCGTTTCGTGGCTTGTGTCGCCGGGCCTGATTCCGGGCCTCCCGACGGTTTGCCGCGTCCGGCGAGAGACCGCACGTCATAAGCCTTCCCGAGGCCCCATACGGGGGGTCCGGGGGGACCTTGTTCCCCCGGCGGGTCCAGGGCAGCGCCCTGGNCACCGGAGGTCATNAACNTGTTGCTGCTGNGGCGACTCGTCCNTGTTACATCCCGGTCTGGTCCCAGAGGGGCAGGCCGGTGGCGGTGTCGAGGCCGCGGTGCAGGCGTGGGCCATCGATGGGGGTGATGCAGGCTTCGCCGGCGAAGAGGATATTGCCGGGCATGGCGTGCCCGCCGGTGATGGTGAAGTCGCCTTTGAGCAGGGTCAGGTGGAGGTGGATGGCGGGTTCGCCGTCCTTGAGGGAGACGTTGCCGAGGCCGGCGAGGATTTCGGTACCGGCGTCGAGGGTATGNGTGACGTATTGGCGGGTATCCTGGGGGTAGTAGCCGAGGACGGCTTTTTCCAGGGCGCCGATGAGGCTGATATGGCCTTTGGTGATGCCTTTTTCGCGGCAGATGGTGACCAGGGCGGCCAGCANGTCTTCACCCTTGGGCAGGCGTACGAGCAGGGAATCGTGCATCAGAACATCCTCTTTTTCCACAATTCGGCGCGGGAGTTGAGGGTTTCTTCCAGTCTGGCCAAGTTCACGGCGGTCAGCGTCCGTTTTGGCCGAGGCCTTGGCCTTGTCGANTTGGAAGCGGGCCTGCTGGGGGTTGTTTTCGAAGACGGCGGCGTAGGCGAGGTTCAGGTAGGCGTGGAAGTAGTCGCCGGCCTGTCCGAGCACCTGGCCGTAGAGGGCNCGGATTTCGCCGTTGTCGGGCACGCGCATGCACACCTGTTCNAGGTAGGGNGCGGCGGCCCGGTAATTGCCTTCCTGGGCGAGCAGCCGGCCGTATTCGAAGAGCGAATCGATATCGTTGGGCTTCAGGCGCACGGCGGTTTCGAGCAGGCTTTTGGCCCGGGAGAAATCGCGGATCTTGAGAAAGTAGCGTCCGGCTTCGCGCAGGAACATCGGGTCATTGGGGGAGCTGGCCAGGGCGTCTTCGAAGGCGGCCTTGGCCTGCCGGACGTCGTCGAGGGAGCGGGACATGGCGATGGCCAAGCCGAGTTTGTCCAGGGGAGGTGAGGTTGTTGCCGAGCTTGCGGNAGTAGGCCACGGCNTTTTTGGCGTCGGTGTAGCGGGCGCGCACCAGGGTTTGGGCCCGTTTGAAGGCGGCATCGTTCTCCTTGCGGTTACGGATGTCGGCGGGCAGGAGCTTGATGCGGTCGCGCAGGTAGGAGGTGCGTTCGACCAGCCCCGGGTGCGTGGACATGTAGGTGGGGATGGTGCCGCCGCCCTGGAGCCATTTGAGGCGCTGGAGGACTTCGAAGGCTTCGAGCAGGCCCTGGGGGCGGTAGCCGGCAGCGATGAGGTAGTTGAGTCCGACCTGGTCGGCCTCGCTTTCGTCGTCCCGGGAATATTTCAGGTAGGCCGTGGCGGCCGCGGCCGTGGAGCCCATGGCCAGGGCGCCGCCGACATCGTAATTGCGGGTGGCGGTACCGATGAGCACGCCGGCCAGGACGCCCACGAGCTGGCCGATGGAGAGGGCCTGCATTTCGCCCATGCGCTTGGCGATGTGGCGTTGGGTGACGTGGGCGAGTTCGTGGGCCAGGACGCCGGCCACCTCGGATTCGTGGTCCATATGGATGAGCAGGCCCGTGAAGACGAAGACATAGCCGGCCGGCCCGGCAAAGGCGTTGACGGCGTTGTTGTTGATGACGCTGACCGTAAAGGGGAACGGCTGGGGCGGCATGGCCCGCGCCAGCCGTTGGACCAGGCCGTCGACGTAGTCATCGACCTCGGTATCCTGGATCAGCGGCAATTTGGAGCGGATCAGGGCATTGAATTGCTCGCCGAGTTTCTTTTCGTCCTTGAGGTCGAAGGAGAACATGCCGGCGTGGGCGGTGGGCACCAGGACAGCGGCGACCAAAAACCAGGCGGCGGCCAGAGCCGCCGCCATGCGTCGGGTCGTGCCCGGGCGCATGCGAAAGCGTGTGGCGGACATGACTCCGTCCCTACCTTCTTCCGGGCGGTTTGGAAAGACCGGTGAAACTTTGTTGCTATTTGTTCATGAGATCCAGGAATTCGCGGTTTCCCTTGGTGCCGCGCATCTTGTCCAGGAGAAATTCCATGGAGTCGATGGGGCTCATGGGCGCGAGCAGTTTGCGCAGGATCCAGACCCGGTTGAGGACGTCGGGTTCGAGCAGCAGTTCTTCCTTGCGGGTGCCGGACCGGTTGATATCGATGGCCGGGAAGACGCGCTTTTCGGACAGATGGCGATCCAGGTAGATCTCCATGTTGCCGGTGCCCTTGAACTCCTCGAAAATAACTTCGTCCATGCGGGAGCCGGTGTCGATGAGCGCCGTGGCGATGATGGTCAGCGACCCGCCGCCTTCGATATTGCGGGCGGCGCCGAAGAAGCGTTTGGGGCGCTGCAGGGCGTTGGCGTCGAGACCGCCGGAGAGCACCCGGCCCGAGGACGGGGTGACGGCGTTGTAGGCCCGGCCAAGGCGGGTGATGCTGTCGAGCAGGATCACCACGTCGATCTTGCGTTCGACCAGGCGCTTGGCTTTTTCGATGACCATCTCGGCCACCTGGACATGGCGCTGGGGCGGCTCGTCAAAGGTGGAGGACACGACCTCGGCCTTGACCGTACGCTCCATGTCCGTGACTTCCTCGGGGCGCTCGTCGATGAGCAGCACGATGAGGAAGACGTCGGGGCGGTTGGCATTGATGGAATTGGCGATGGTCTGGAGGAGCATGGTCTTACCGGTGCGGGGCGGGGCGACGATGATGCCGCGCTGACCATGGCCGATGGGGGTGAGCAGATCGATAACCCGGGAGGAGTAGTTCTCGGCCCCGTTTTCCATGACGTAGCGTTTGTCTGGGTAGAGCGGGGTCAGGTTATCGAAGAGCACCAGGTTGCGCGAGGCCTCGGGCGGGGCAAACCCGATCTCGCCCACGCGCAGCAAGGCGAAATAGCGTTCGCCTTCCTTGGGGGGGCGGATCTGGCCCGAAACCACGTCACCCTTGCGCAGGCCGAAGCGNCGGATCTGGGACGGNGAAACATAGATGTCGTCCGGGCCGGGCATGTAACTGTACATGGGCGANCGCAGGAAACCGAAACCGTCCGGCAGGATTTCCAGGACGCCCTCGCCGAAGATGGACCCATTTTGGGAGGCGCAGCTTTGCAGCAGGGCGAAGATAAGCTCCTGCTTGCGCATACCATTGGGATTCTCGACGTTGTACTGGACGGCCAAATCCATGAGTTCGGACATGCTTTTCAGCTTGAGCTCGGAGAGGTTCATGGATGTCTCCATGAGGCTGGACTTGACGGTCAAAGGTTGGAGAATGTCATCGCTTTCGACAGGATCGGAAAGCACTGGCCCGGTGGGAGACGACGGCGACTGTGGAGGACGCCCGCGGCGTTTAGGTGCGTTGCTCACAAAAATAGCCCGGCGCTACAATGCGCATATTGGAGTGGAAGAAAAACCCGACGCAATGTGAGTTTGACAAGGCCGTTCGTTTGGAATCGGCGCGAAAACTCGCTTGTTTACGGGAACCTGGTTGGTGGAGGACAGACCGATAACGGCCTGGAACAATCCATATACTTTTTCCGGGGGCTGTCAAGGGCGCACCCTGCGCTTTTCCCGGGAAACACGGATCAGGGTCGAATCATTCCTCGGGCTTGGGTTGCAGGACGTCGGCGAAGATCTCGTTGATCATGTCCTTGATGTCCTGCTGGTCCCGCGACAGGGCCAAGGCCAGTTCCAGGGTGAGCAGGCTGGTGGCCTGCTCAAGCAACCGGCGCTCGCCAAAGGACAGTTCCTTGTTTTGCCCGATGAGCAGCAGTTCCTTGAGCACGTAGGCCACATCGGCCAGGGCACCGCTTTTGAGCTTTTCGGAATACTCGCGGTAGCGCCGGTTCCAGTTCTGGCCGGTGTAGCCGGTGAAATCCGAGCGGTCCTTGAGGGATTCGAGGATGGCCNGCCCTTCCTCGGCCGAGCACAGNGNCCGCAGGCCCACATTGGACGCATTCTTGACCGGCACCATCAAGGTGACGTTGTTGCTCAGGATGCGGACAATNAAAAANGCCGCCGAAGCCCCGCCNATGACCTGGGTTTCGATGCTTTCGACCCTGCCAACGCCCTGGGCCGGATAGACGACAAGTTGTTCAACGGAAAACACCAGCCGACTCCTTGACGGCGACGGACACCGCAAAGGTACGTCTGCCATCTAGGAGACAAACTAGCCTACTTACCGGCTCGTGTCCATGTCTTCCGGCGGACGATACGCAGGCGGCTAGACAGCGCCGTCGAAGGTGCCCAGGCGTTGGCGCAAGGCGTCCAGACCGTCCTCGAACAAGGACAGGACCGCGTCCACGGCCGCCGGCACGACNCGGGCCACCACGGGCTGCTCCTCGGGCCGGAAGGTTTCGAGGACATAGCCGGCCACGTCCCGGCCGGGCAGGGGCCGGCCGATGCCCAGGCGCAGCCGGGTGAAATCCGGNGTGCCCAGTTCCTGGGTCAGGGATTTGAGGCCGTTGTGGCCGGCGTTGCCGCCNCCGCGCTTGACACGCATGCGNCCGAGCGGCAGGTCGAGTTCGTCNTGGACCACGAGCACGTCGGTGGGGTCGATCTTGTAGAAGTCGCAGACNGCCCGCACGGCCCGGCCGGAAAGATTCATATAGGTGAGCGGCTTGACNCAGACGAATTGGGCAAAACCGCCGCCCGGCAAAACCGGCAGGGACAGGGTCACGGCGTCGAGGTCCCGGCGTGCGGTCAGGGTCGGCTTGGGCACGCCGCCAAGTTCCCGGGCCCGGGCAATCAGGGCCTCGGCGACCAGAAAGCCGAAATTGTGGCGGGTGGCGGCGTAGCGGGAGCCGGGATTGCCGAGTCCCGCGATACAAGCATGTATGGCCATGGCGGTGGGGGAAAAAGGAAAACAGATCGGACGGGGCGGCGCGCCGCCCCGTCCGGAAACGTATCGGGAAAAGACCCTACTCGGCCTCGGGAGCCGCTGCGGCCGGCGCTTCGGCCGCGCCTTCCTCGGAAGTTTCCTCTTCCTCGGCCGTGGGCAGCAGCACGCCCAGGATGGCGAAGTTGTCTTCGTAGACGGCCTTAACGCCCTCGGGCAGGGTAATATCGGCCACCTTAATGTGCTGGTTGAGGTCCAGCGGGGTGATGTCCACAACGACCTTGTCCGGGATGGCCAGGGGCAGACAGCTGACTTCCAGGGTCTCGCGGTAGACTTCCAAGGCACCACCCTTGACCATGCCGACGGCCTTGCCCACCACTTCCACGGGAATGTGGACGCGGATTTCCTTGGTCAGGTCCACGCCGTAGAAGTCCACGTGGGTGATCTTGCTCTTGGTCGGGTGGAACTGGAGCTGCCAGATCAGGGACGGCTTGGTTTCCTGGCCGGCCTCGGACTCGATCTTGAGCTCGAAGACATGGGAGGAAGCCGTCTTGGAGTAGAGCTTCTGCAGGGGCATATGCTCGACCATGACCGAAATGTTGACGCCCTTGTCATCATAATAGACGCCGGGGACCATGTCGGTGGCGCGCAGCTTCCGGTTGGCCCCCTTGCCGCGGCCCGCGCGGGTCTTGACGGCGAGGGACAGGGTCTCTTTCATATCGGGTATCTCCTTTGCGCCCTAGGGCGAAACATGATTTCCGGTCGGGTCGCGTTCCGATTCGCCCTAGGTGAACAGGACGCTGACCGAAGATTCGGTGTGGATGTTGTGCACGGCCTTGGCCAAGAGTCCGGCAATGGACAGCACCTTGATCTTGGAGCAGGCCTTGGCCTTGTCGCTTAACGGGATGGTGTTGGTGGTGACGATCTGGGTGAAGGGCGAGGCCTCCAACCGGTCGATGGCCGGGCCGGACAGGACCGGATGGGTGGCGGCGGCCATGACTTCGCTGGCACCCTTTTCCAGCAGCACGATNCCGGCCTGNCACATGGTGCCGGCGGTGTCGATCATGTCGTCGATGACCACGCAACGCTTGCCCGAAACATCGCCGATGACGTGCATGGCCTGGGCCTGGTTGGGCGCGTCGCGACGCTTGTCGATGATGGCCAGGGTCGCGCCCAGGCGCTTGGCAAAGGAGCGGGCCCGTTCCACGCCGCCGGCATCCGGCGAGACGATGCACAGATCGCCCCCGGCAAATTCCTTGAAATACTCCGTCATGATGGGAGAAGAGAACAGGTTGTCCACGGGCAGGTTGAAAAAACCCTGGATCTGACCGGCGTGCAGGTCGATGGTGAGCAGGCGGTTCATGCCGGCCACGGTCAGAAAATCGGAGACGAGCTTGGCACTGATCGGGGCGCGGGGCACGACCTTGCGGTCCTGGCGGGCGTAGCCGAAATAGGGCACCACGGCCGTGACACGCTGGGCGCTGGCGCGCCGGAGCGCGTCGAGGATCAGGCACAGCTCCATGAGGTTGTAGTTGACCGGGGTACAGGTGGACTGGACGACATAGATGTCGCAGCCCCGGACATTGGCGCCGATTTCCACCCGAATCTCGCCATCGCTGAACGTGCCGACCTTGGCCGGAAGCAGGGTACAGCCGAGGTGGTCGCAAATGGCCGTGGCCAGGGCGGGATTGGAGGTACCGGTCAGAATTTTCAGATCGCCTTGGGCCATGCCGCGCCTCTTTTCACTGCGTCCACCGTCCCTGCCGGCCGAGCTGGCCGGAGACGGCGGTCCGGATTGATGCATTTGGCTGGGGCGGTAGGACTTGAACCCACGAATGCGGGGACCAAAACCCCGTGCCTTACCTACTTGGCGACGCCCCAGCAT
>JGI20225J20221_1000793_pt1 | contig 43739 bp, 43 predicted proteins | sample BioMet4_FD_20221 | JGI IMG/M metagenome (IMG submission 20221) | reverse complement strand
AATTTTTTGTTCCTATGCTGTGATTTCTTTCTTTTACAAGCGTAAAACAGTGTTTGGGAAAAATGCAATAAGGCTTTGGAGTAGCCAAACAGTGTTTTAGTAGCAACAAGATGGCATGTTGAGCGATTATTCCTTTGTTTTAATTTTCTAAATGACTGTTTTATTCAGCCAAGATGGCATGTTGTCTTTGCTGGATTAGTCAAATAGGAAATTGCTTCTTGAAAAGCATTTTCTAAAGCTTTGATTGGCGTTAATAGAACAAAGAAAAAATTAGTACTGTTGCTACTTTGTGTAACTTTTTTACTAATCAGTGTGTCTTATTAGTAATTACAAGTTCTAATTACAAGTTTTCTGAGAGGGCTTTTGGTGGAAAAATGAAAAAAAATAATCTTTTTTCTTGTCAGTATCAAAAAATAATTTACTTTTGCAGTGTATTAAGTAAGTAACACAGTAAAATATATGAACACACCTAAACAAAACAATTATTCAATTAGCGTAATAGGTAAACGTATTACTATTATTGCTTTGGTTTTATTTATGTCCGGTTTTGCCTTTGGACAGAATCACTCTATTAAAGGTAGAGTTATGAGTGCAAAAACAAATGAGACTTGTCCATTTGCAACTTGTGCCCTTTACAATATTAAAGATACAACAAGAATTGTTGCAGGCTCACAAACAAATGAGAAAGGCGAATTTAGTATTTCTAAACTTAAAAAAGTGAGTTATCTATTGAAAATAAGCTATGTGGGTTTTGAAAAGAAAAGCATTAGAATTCAGGCAGAGCAACTGACACAAAACGCTTTGGATTTAGGAGACATAGCCCTTGCAGAAGCAAAAAGTAGTTTGGGTGATGTGGTTATCACAGCACAAAAGGATAAAATAAAATTAGATGCAGATAAACTCTCCGTGACAATAGATGAAAACACAGCGGCAGCCTCAACAAATGTGTTTGAACTGTTGAAAAAGACTCCGCAAGTCTCAATTGATAATCAAGATAATTTGACTCTGAACGGCAAGAGTGGAGTTCTAATTCAGTTTTCTGGCAGAGATATGCGCTTGCCTTGGAAACAAATGGTGCAACTCTTAAAAGGTATGCCTTCTGCCTCTGTTGAGAGATTTGAAATAATAACTAACCCTTCAGCAAAGTATGATGCAGAAGGAATAGGTGGAATAATAAACATTGTATTCAAACAAAACAAAACCAATGGTTTTAATGCCTCAGTTGGAAGTGATAATTCTTTCTCAAAAAAGAATTTCTTTGGCTCGCAAGACTTAAGTTTGGCTTATGCAAATGACAAGATTACTTCTTTTCTCTCTTTTTCTGCAGGCGAATACTTCAAAAAAGGCTCTTCATTTTTAGAGGTAAAGAATTGGGTTTTTGGAGATACAATAATGCTACGCACAAATCAGGATTCTAAGTTTCGTTATTATTCATACAATCTAAATACCGGAGTGGATTATCAGTTTAACAAAACCTCTTCTGTTGGTTTCAATTTTACTTATTCGCGCACCTACATGCCGCCAATTAGCAACCATTCAGATATGATTGTGAGTACTTATCCTTATGATTGGAGCGCTCCCGATTCTTCAATGTATGGCACAAGCAGCTCAAAGCAAACATCAGACAACTATTTGATAAATCTTAACTATCAAAAGAAGTTTGATACCCTTGGTAGGAAGATAGAATTAAATCTTGACTTAGGAATAAACTCTTCAAACAATTTTGATAATAACACTTCGCTTTACTACCATGGAACACTCTCTGAGGGATATTTGACTTCACAACAAGCAATAGAAAACAACACAAAGAACACATACAACACTTATTCTCTAAGAGCAGACTACACTCATCCATTTTCAAAGACCCTTTCCCTTGAGTCAGGAGCAAAAACAGCATTGACAGATGTGGATAACAAATTCGCCTCTGCCTATAATGGAATAAATCTTGTGGGAGTTTCAAACAATTTCCTTTATAAGGAAAACATAAACGCCATTTATTCTTCACTAAGCAAGCAATTTGATGACAAGACTTCCTTACGTTTAGGTCTGAGAGTTGAAAACACAAATATAAAAGGAGAACAAAAAATGATGCCTGACAGCAATTTTACTCAGAGTTATGCTTCCTTCTTTCCGAATGTAACCATTTCACATAAATTTACACAGATGAATACTCTCAACTTTAACTATAACCTAAGAATTTCACGACCAACATACGACAATCTAAACCCTTTCCTTGCCAAGACAAACGAATACACCTATTCTGTTGGCAATCCTCACTTGAAAGCTCAATACACTCACACTCTTTCTTTGCAAAGTTCATTGTTTTATGTCTTTTTCACCAACCTCACTTACTCTTACACCAAGAATATGATTGCTCAAATACCTATTGCCTCACAAACAGCTCTTGCTGCAAGCTTTATTCCAAGCAATATTGCCTCTGCACAAAATCTTAACCTATCTTTTTCCACTGCATTGCCTGTTAGCAGTTGGCTAACGGTGATAGGTTACTTCTCTTTAAATCATTCATATAACAAACTTGAATATGCCCAGGGTGTAAAAGAGACTAATGTTAATTCTTATACAGGTTACTTTTCTTCAAACTTCAATTTGCCTTATAAATTTAAATTCTCTGCTTCAGGATTTTATGTTTCAGGTGGCACATTTGGCTTATATGAATACAAATCTGTTTATGGTGTCAATTTAGATTTGAACCGTAATTTCTTCAAAGACTTATTAACTCTTAATGTGGGAGTGAATAATTTGTTTATGAAAAGCACTATGGAGGTAACATATAAGTATGGAGCAATGGATATCTATACAAAATCTGCTGAAATGTCTGGAGCAATGTTCCATATAGGGCTAAAACTCAATATAGGTTCAAGCAACACCAACACAGAATTAAATCACAAGAAAGACGAATTTGATAACAGAGCTTCAGGAGAAAGAAGCACTGGTGGCGGTATTGGAAAGTAAAAATCAAATTCCAATGGAAGCGTTCAATATAATTTACATATAATGTGATTGCTTTGCGCAAATAGATTTCACCAAGAATCTATTTGCCTCTGCCTTGACAAATGATAATGAAGGTGTAGAGTAAAATCTTTATATCTGTGGCTATAGACATATTCTCTATGTAGAGTAAGTCATATTGCAAGCGTTCTATCATTTCATCAACGTTTTCTGCATAGCCATATTTCACTTGTCCCCATGAAGTAATGCCTGGTTTTACTTTCAAAAGCATAGTGTATTCAGGAGCTCTTTGAACTATTTGGTCAATAAAGTATTGTCTCTCTGGTCTTGGTCCCACCAAAGACATTGTGCCTCTAAAAACATTATAGAATTGAGGTATCTCGTCAAGACGCACTTTGCGCATAAAGCGACCAAAAGGAGTGATGCGCGGATCATTGTCTGAAGATAGCATAGGCGTGTCTTCCTCAGCATCAATATACATTGAGCGAAACTTGTGCATGTAAAAAGGCTTGCCTCTGTAGCCAATGCGTTCTTGTCTATAGAAAATTGGACCTTTGGAAGTAAAAAAGACTATTGCGCCAGTAATCAAATAGATTGGAATAAGTATGATAATTGCAATAATAGAGAAAACAATGTCTATTGCTCTCTTTACAACCTTCTGCCAGTTGCTAAGAATTTTGCCTGAAACCAAAATTAAAGGTGTTTGGAATATGGCACTCATCTTAACTCTACCTAAAAGAATATCACGTTTAGAGGCTGGCACCTTTATGAAAACATTATTGTGAGATTCTATGTTTGTAATTATGTTTGGCAACATTTGCTCATATTTATTCTCCACAGCAATAATGACTTCTTCTACTTTGTAAGTGGAAATAATTTCATTTATGTCCTCATATTTTCCCAAACAAGGAATGTATTTGCTCAGTCCATTGCCACACTCTTCCAAATTCACATAACCTATTATTTTGTTACCGGGAAATATTTCTTGGCTTTCGATGTCATGATAGATTTTTTCTGCCTGAGAATTGTTGCCAACAATTATTGTAGGAAAACCTATCTTACGGTCGTGAAGCCGTTTTGTTGTAATTGTTGTAATGATTAAACGAGGTACATAAGTGATAAAGAAATGAGTAAAGAACAAAACAAAGAAAGAAAAATAATAGTTTTGATATGTTCTTATGCTATCATTGAGCAAAAGAGCAAAAAAGATAATCACCATTCCAAAGATGCTTATGAAGAAAGTTTGCTCTAATTCTTTTAGTCTTGATTTTCTATATGGGTCTAAGTATGTGCCTTGACAGAAATACAAAAATACCCAAAACAGAGGTACTAGTAAAAGTCCTTTGTAAAGATTGGTATCAGAAAAAATAGCCAACCAATCACAACAAACACTATTTTCTATTGTTGTCTTTCTAAATATGAAAAATAAAGTCCAAGAAATAATGGCCGCAATATAATCAGAAATAAGGTATTTTGTACCCTGAAGTTTTCTATTCATAATAAAGTGTGGCTGTCTTAGAAGTTATTTATTTGGGTTATGAATAATCTTTAGGTTATCTACAAAGACCCAACCATTAGCTTGGCTTGTTTGCTCAAGTGGAGAAAAATAAACTTGGAAATATGAAGGATAATATAATTGACTCCATACTTTTCCTAAAACAACATAAATTTTTTGCCAACCCTTTTTCGCGTTAGCATTTATTGTCATTGCAGGTATGTATTGTGTTTGATCAGATGAAGATGATTTGCCTTTCATTCCTATTGAGAAAGGAATATTGCACCAATAATCCATTTCCAATATTAGTGTGCTATAATTGTTGCAATACAATGAATCGGTAATAACTTTGTATGCACTAGCCCCACTGGCCAGGCGCATTACACCACAATAAGAACCATACTTGACAGTGTCAGGTGCTGTGGCTTTTGACACTTTTGTTATGTATGCTGTATCTTTTAATCCATCTGCATGTAAAGAGTCTATTGTTGGAGTCTCAAAAAATTCCGTAAAACCGAAAGTGGCTAAAGAAGTCTTGTAGTTAAAAGATATAGTATTGATTGTGTCAGTGTGGTTAGGTTGCAAATTGATTGTATCAGTGTAAGTGGTATAGAAAGGATACTCTGTTCTTGTGAGAGTGATACCATTGATTTTTATTCCCGGACGCACCTCTATTAAATGTTTGCCTTTTTTTAATATTGGCACATTACAAGGCAAAGCATAAGTACCTATATATATATGGTCAACATAAACCCACGCATCAACAACTTCATTGGTTAAAAATCCATCTGTACCACCCTCATCAATGTCTTGGTTTTCTATCATGGAAAATCCCTTTATGTATATATAGGAAGGAATTTGCTGATCTGACTCAAAGTCATCACAACTAAACATATATAGGGTTGATAAACCCAAAAGAGTTATAAAAAAAACTTTTGTGAGTATTTGTTTTCTCATATCTAATGAAAATATATTTTGTTTAAAACGCACTCACAACGCATTTAGTATTTTTGTTTTTATTTTCCTTAGTGGGCATTTGAGTTACAAGGTAAAAAACAAAATAGCCTCAATGTTGTGAGTTTTTCATATATTTGCACTCTGAAAAATGATACAAGACTCTTATAAATACAAAGGATTAAGGAAAGCTCTTGCTGCAGAGTTAAAAGAAAAAGGTATAACCGATGATAAAGTATTGAAAGCTATACAAGAGGTGCCAAGACATATTTTTTTGGATTCCTCATTAGACAATATGGCCTATCAAGACAAAGCTCTACCAATAGGTTGTAATCAAACCATATCTCAACCAATGACTGTTGCTTTTCAAAGCCAGCTATTGCAAATAAATAGTTCGGATAGTGTTTTAGAGATAGGCACAGGCTCTGGTTATCAAACTTGTGTTCTTTGCGCAATGGGAATAAGGAAAGTATTTTCTATAGAGAGACAAAGACCTTTATATATTAAGGCAAAAGCTGCTTTGGAGTTATTACACTATAATGCAAAATGCTTTTTTGCTGACGGATATAAAGGACTTGAGGCTTTTGCTCCTTTTGACAAAATTCTTATTACTTGTGGTGCTAAAGAAATCCCTCAAGCTTTGATTGACCAACTCAAAATTGGAGGAGTGCTTGTTGTCCCTGTGGGAGAAGTGTCACAAACAATGTATCGCATCACAAAAACAGTGCAAAACAAAATAGAAAAAGAGAAATTTGGTTCTTTCAAATTTGTTCCAATGTTGGAAAACAGAGAAAGTTAATTCTTCTTTTTTTGGTTAATTGTATTATTTTTAGTACCTTTGCAATCAATTTTCAAAGCAAGTATGACAAAAGCAAAGATATTATTTATCAATCAAGAGACAATACCTTATATGAAAGAGTCAACAACCTCTTTAATAGGAAGGTATCTTCCTCAATTTATTCAGGATAAAGGTAAGGAAATAAGAACCTTTATGCCTCGTTTTGGTAACGTCAATGAACGCAGAAATCAACTCCATGAGGTAATAAGATTATCAGGTATTAACCTTATTATAGAAAATCAAGACCACCCTTTAATTATTAAAGTAGCTTCTATTCAACCAGCAAGAATGCAAGTGTATTTCATAGATAATGAGGATTTTTTTCAAAGAAAATTTGATGTTGTTGATGCGAAGAACAAACTTTTTGTAGACAATGATGAGAGAGTTATCTTCTTTTCAAGGGGAGTTTTAGAAACAATTAAAAAACTAAACTGGCGTCCTGCAGTTATACAATGTAATGGTTGGTTTTCTTCTTTGCTTCCTTTCTATATGAAAAGAACAGATTACAAAAATAATCCACTATTTGCTACAAGTAGAGTGGTTATTTCTCTTATTGACGATGATTTTGCTGGTCAATTACAAGAAAGTTTTGTGAAAAAACTCAAGGCAGATGGTGGAACAGTTAAGGATTGGAAGATGTACAAAGACTCTTCTTATGTTAATTATATGAAAGCGGCCATTTCTTATGCAGATGGAGTTATTGTTGCTTCAGACAAGGTTAATCCGGAACTAATTAGTTATGCGAAGGAATTGAAGAAAAAGGTAATTGATTATGCTCCAAGAGAAGAACAATATCCTCTTATTAATACCCTTTATGATAAAATAATGATAAAAGAAGAGGAATGATTTTTCTCTTTCTATACAACATACGTTGTTTTATGACGTTTTAGAGACATAATTTTTTACATTTATGAGCAAAGCAAAATATTTCATTCTCTTATTGCCTTTCTTTTTTTTATCTTGTGTAGATGAAGACTCTCAGTTAGGTTTAGGTTTAGTTGATAGTAGTGATAGAGTCGCTGTAAAGACTTATGGCAATTTTGATATCAATGCCTGCGTTTTCCATGAAGGTGATTCACTAAAAACTTCTGATTATCGTTACATGACACTTGGTTCTTATGCAGATCCTGTATTTGGAAATGTTACTCCTTCTATTTATACACAAGTATCACTTTCAAATTCTTCAATTGATTTTTCAAGTTATGGACAGATAGACTCTATTGTTCTGACTTTGGCTTATAATGGTTGCTATTTTGGAACAAATAGTTCAACCCGTGTGGTAAAGGAACAAGATATGATTCTAAATGTTTATCAGCTGACAGAGAATTTTGATGACAGTGCTGCTTATTATGCTAATTCTACATTAGCTCATAGTTATAATATTATAAGGAATAAAGAAGTTAAAGTATCACCATATAAGAATGTTATCGTAAAAACAAATAGTGAAAATGATACTTTAGCACCTCAATTGAGGGTAAAATTGCCATCTTCTTTTCTTAACAAGTTAATCTCTTATGGTTCTTTTACCACAAATTCAAGTTTTGTGCAAGCATTTAAAGGTTTGTATATCACTCTTACACCAAAACAAAGAGTTTCTAATGGGGGAATGATAGCTTATATTGATATGTATTCTTCTGCCTCAGGTTTATCAATGTATTATAAAGACAACAGTGCAAAGACTCAAAAATATTCTTTTGTGTTTGAGTCAGGCTCACGCCGTTTCACACATATTAATTACAATTTTTCTTCTTGTGCTCTTTCTTATTTTAGCAATCACTTACACTCTTCAGACTCTGTGGATTGCTCTGTTGCAGATAGCAAATTATATGTGGCTTCACAAGGTATTTCTTATGCTAAAATAAATATTGCAGACCTTACTCAATGGTTCAAAGACTCAACTCAAAATCTTGGAATGTTTAATGAGGCAATGCTAATCTTGCCAATAAACGAAGAGTGGTTTGCTTCTGTGGGCAACGATACTACAAAAATACCAAGTACTATAGTATGTTACCGCCGTAATGCAGAGGGGTCTTTGGTTTATATCAGTGATGCTTTGCTTTCTTCTTCCTCTTATATGGGACATTATGATGCTTCCATTAAGGCTTACAGAATGCGAATAACATCTCACTTACAAAACTTCCTCACTTCTTCTATTCCTTCTGCAGATATGTATATTATACCTGACTCAAAGACTTCAACAGCAACCAGGGTTGTACTTAACGGACCAAAACACCCTACAAAACCGGCGCGTATTCAAATTATTTATACACGATAACTTATGAAAAAGTTTTCTTTTTTCACATTAGCAATCTTCTTTCTTTCTTTTATGCCCTTTATTTCTTTGAAAGCACAAACTGAATTTAAAGAATATTGGGACAATGGCAAGGTTTCAACTCAAGGCTCAAAGACTTCTGTTGGCACAAGAGAGGGTCAATGGCAATGGTTCTACAAAAGCGGCTCTTTACAAAGGGAAGGCACTTATGATGACAAGGGTAAGAAGATAGGAATGTGGAAAGACTATTTTCCTAATGGTCAGTTAATGAAACAAGAGTGCTTTGATTCACAAGGAGAAGAAAAAGCCTACTACGACAATGGACAACTATACTACCAAATAACAATAAGAAATGACAAGAAAGAAGGTCCATACACAGAATACACAAAGGAAGGAAAAGTAAAAATGACTTCTGCCTATGTGAATGGTAATCTTGAAGGGGCAAGTGTTTTTTGGTATGACAGCGGTTTGAAAGAAATGGAAGGTTCTTTTGTTCAAGGCAAAAGAAATGGACATTGGAAGTATTATTATCGTGAGAATGGCGTCTTAGGTAGCGAAGGCGATTTTGTAAATGACAAAGAAAATGGTCTTTGGGTTTATTACTACCAAACTAAAGAAAAATGGAGAGAAGGCTCTTATGCTAATGGCAAACGCGAAGGCAAATGGGTAACACTATATGAAAGTGGCAAAACCTTGCATGAAGGAGAATATAAAAATGGATTGGAAGAAGGAGTTTGGATTTCTTACTTTGAAAATGGCAAAATACAAGACAAAGGCACTTTTAGCGAAGGTAAAATGAATGGCAATTGGATTTCTAATTATGATAATGGCAATCTAAAAACTCAGTGTTCATATAACCAGGGGCTAAAGAATGGAGAAGAAACTCTGTTCAATGAAAACAAAGTCCTAATTCAAAAAGCAAACTATAAGAAAGGAGTCTTGAATGGCTCTTTTGAACAATACACAGACAAAGGAACTCTTGTTGTAAAGGCAAACTACAAAGAGGGCAAACAGAATGGCAAAGCATTTTTCTATTACAAGCAAGGGGTTCTAATGAGAGAGCAAAACTTCAACATGGGAGAGCCAGATGGCTCTTTTGTTGAGTACTATGAGAATGGCAAGAAAAAACAAGAAGGTATTTTTTCAAATGGTCAAATCATTAGTTCATCTGTGAAAAAATATGATAGCAAATAACATTTATTCCATTGTGCTTTTGTCTGCCTCAGCGCGCCGTAAAGCACTTGTTAAACAAATGGGTTTTGAGGTGAAAGTAAAACCCACAAACCTGCAAGAGACTTATCCTTCAGCACTTATTTACGATAGAATACCAGAGTATCTTTCTGTAAAGAAAGCTAATAGTTTCCCTTTGTCTCATCTTAAAGACAATGAAATATTGTTGGCTGCTGACACAATGGTATTTCAAAATGAAAAGCCACTTTTCAAACCACAGACAACAGACCAAGCCATTTTTCATTTGCAAAGCTTGTCTAATGGCATTCATACAGTAATCACTGGTTGCACACTCAAGAGTAGAACTAAGACCATTTCTTTTTCTGACACAACAACGGTTGTCTTTAATCCTTTGACAGTGGAAGAGATAAACTATTATGTCAATAAATACTCTCCTTATGACAAAGCGGGTGGCTATGGCATACAAGAATGGATAGGACTAATAGGAATAAAAGAAATAAATGGTAGTCCATACAACGTAATGGGCTTACCAACACACCAGGTATATCAAAAGATAAAGACACTTTAAGTCTTAAAGCTACAATTATTTTCTTTCCACAGTTTACAATTAAGTTATAGCAAAGCCAAACAAAGATTGAGAAAATGCTTTCTTTGCTTTGATAAAATCAAACTTTGTTTTGGTAGCAACAACATGGCATGTTGAGCGACTGAATCTTTGTTTTAATTTTCGCAATGACTGTTTCAGAGCCACAACATGGCATGTTGTTATTGCTAAATGACTGTTTCAATTTTTTGTTTGACTGTTTTGTTTTGCGCAAACAGTCAAACAATCTGCTCAAACAAAGAAATAGAAAAATTAAACCAATATACAGCCATATCTATTAAATTTACTATCTTTGCTTTCTTGAGAGAAATACTAAGTATGCAAAAATTGAATTTACTAAAGAAAGGAGACAAAGTTGCCATTGTTTCTTCTGCTCGCAAAATAAACAAAGACGAAATAGAGTGTGCCAAAAACCTTTTCACCTTGTGGGGCTTACAGGTAATAGAGGGAAAAAGCATTGGAGCAGAGTGTAATCAATTTGCAGGCGATGACTCGTTGCGTGCTGGGGATATTCAATCTTTTTTGGACGATGAGTCCATTAGCGCAATTTTCTTTGCGCGTGGGGGCTATGGTTCAGTGAGAATTATTGACAAATTGGACTTCTCACATTTTCTTCTTTACCCTAAATGGCTTGTGGGCTACTCTGATGTTACTGTTTTTTTGCTTCATACGTATTTTTGCTTTTCTCTGCCTTCTTTACATGCTATTATGCCGGTGAATATCAATGCTTGCACTTTGGAGAGCAAAGCTGTGTATAGTCTAAAACAGGCTTTATTTTCACCCCATAGGCAAATAGAATTTGCAGGCAACGCTATGAATACAGAAGGTCAAGCTCAAGGCATAGTAATTGGTGGTAATCTCTCTATTCTTTACTCTTTGTTAGGCTCAGTTAGTTTTGGCTCAACTCAAGATATGATTCTCTTTATTGAAGACCTTGATGAATATCTGTATCACATTGATAGAATGATGCAGGCCTTGAAAAGAGCCGGCAAACTCTCAGGACTCAAAGGTTTAATTGTTGGGGCACTGAGCGATATGCATGACAATGAAATTCCTTTTGGGCAGAGTGCGCAACAGATTATTCAATCAGTACTGGCAGAGTATGACTATCCGGTGTGTTTCTGCTCTCCTTTTGGACACATTGAAGGAGAAAATATAGCACTCTTTGAAGGCAAAAGTGCAACACTTTGCATTACAAAAGAGAAAGTAACAATAACTCAATAGACTATGGATACAAGCATACAAATAGGCAAAGAAGGAGAAGACAAGGCTTGTCAATACTTGAAAGACAAGGGCTATCAAATACTTGAAAGAAACTATAAGGCGGGTAAAAATGAGATAGACATAATTGCAAGACACGATGGAATGATTGTATTTGTAGAAGTCAAGACCCGAAGCACTGATTTGTTTGCTCCACCCGAAAGAGCAGTCAATTCAGCCAAACAAAAGGCAATAATAAAGGTTGCAAATAGTTATATAATACAGCACAATATTGAGGCAGAGGCTCGTTTTGATATTGTTGCAATAGTCACTCAGAAAGGGCAAACAAAGATTAATCATATAGAAAACGCTTTTTGGGCGTTACCAAATTAGGAAAATTATGGAAGAAACACACAAACTTTATTACAGTATAAGCGAAGTGGCAGACGAATTAGAGGTTTCAATGCCAACACTAAGGTTTTGGGAGAGTGAATTCAAACAAATCAAACCTTACAAAAACAAACGCGGGGTGCGTTTTTACACAAAAAATGATATTGCTTTGTTAAAAGAGATTCATTACTTGACAAAGACTTGTGGTTACACACTTGAGGGAGCTAAAAACTATCTGAAACAACAGCGTTTGGCTCAAACAAGCAGTGGGAACAAGAAACAAGAGAACCCAAATGTGGAGACAGTGCGTTCATTACAAGAGGTGAAAGACTTTCTTTTAGATTTGAAAGAAACACTATGAAGATTCTGGTTGTTGATAGCACTGAAAACATTGCCTCAAAGCTCACATTGCATTGGTTAGGCATTATTGCGCCAGTAGCCAAAGCCTATTTTTGCCCTTTAGATAACTCAAAGAGCGATAAGACAAAAGAGTTTATAGCATTGGAATATGATTGGGTGCTTAATTTGTCTGGACTTAATCTTGAGGGATTGAAGACTCATGGTATTGAAAGCCCAAATGTGGTCAATTATTCTTTCAAAGAACTCTTGGAAGCACACAAAAGTCAAGAGGAAATAAGTCTTCAGGTCAATCATACAGTATTTTTCTTGGTGCAAAAGATATTTTACTCAAAAGATTTCCTTTGTAGCCAAAGCGATTGCAAAGGAGCAAATCCAATGTGCTGCTCACAATGCGCAAAAACAGATTGTAATAAGAAAGAAAAACAACAAATATAAAATGAAAAAGAATATAGCACTCATGGCAGGAGGCAATTCAGGTGAGAGAAGTGTATCTCTGCGCTCTGCCATTGAAGTTGAGAAGAACATTGACAAGACACTTTACAATGTTTATAAGGTTTCAGTAATTGACAACAGTTGGTTCTATGAACAAGAGGGTAAAAAATACGAGGTCAATCGTACAGATTTCTCTTTGGATTTAGAAAATGGAAAAGTGAAGTTTGATGGTGTTTTCATAATCATTCATGGCACACCGGGCGAAAATGGTTTGTTGCAAGGCTATTTAGAAATGATGGGTGTGCCTTTCACTTCTTGTGGCTCATTGACTTCTGCTGTTACTTTTGATAAGGTAACTTGTAATGCTGTTGTTAGAGAATTGGGTATGGTAAAGGTGGCTCGTTCTGTCTCTTGTTATAAAGACCGTCCGCTTACAAATGAATCTATTTGTAATAAGCTAAATCTGCCTGTTTTTGTTAAACCCTCTCAGGGCGGAAGCAGCATTGGAATGACAAAAGTAAAAAAAACTATGGATTTAGAGCCTGCAATGCAAAAGGCTTTTGAAGTTCATGAGCGCATAATCATAGAAGAGGCTATTAACGGTATTGAATTAAGTTGCGGAGTTTTTGAATATAAAGGTCAAGTGATTACTTTCCCTCTCACAGAGATAGATTCAAAAAAAGAGTTCTTTGATTATGAGGCAAAGTATGACGGATTGAGCGATGAGATTACTCCAGCCCCTGTTTCAAAACACATAAGCGATAAAGTACAAGCAGTAGTTAAGGAGATATATCACGGATTGAATTGTAAGAGTCTTTGTCGTGTGGATTTTATTTATAACAAGGAGGAAGATACTCCTTATTTCCTTGAGGTTAATACAATCCCTGGTCAATCAGCTCAAAGCATTGTGCCAAATCAAGTCAGAAGTATGGGTTGGAGTGTGGCAGATTTATACAATAGAATGATAGAAGAATTGTTCTAAAGCCATGAAAAAGATAATTGTTCTTTTGTTTTGTGTCTTTGTTTCTTTGATTGGGTTTGCTCAACCAAAGAAAGTAATCCTTATGATTGGCGATGGTATGGGTCTTACTCAGGCTTATAGTGCTTACACAGCCAATGGCGGACACTTAAATATGTTTTCCATGCCTTACACCGGCTTTTCCAAAACATATTGCGCAGACAAATACATCACAGACTCAGGAGCCGGAGCTACAGCTTTTTCTATTGGCAAGAAAGCTCCTTATCGTGCCATTGGATTAGACAGTGCGTGGGCTGTGCATCCAAACCTTATGGAGTTAAGTAAAAAGAAAGGACTCTCAACAGCAATAGTTACTGTTTGCGACCTAACGCATGCAACCCCAGCTGCTTTTGTGGCTCATGTGAAAGATAGAGATATGCAAGAGGAAATTGCTTTGGGTTACTTGGATTGCAATGTTGATGTTTTCATTGGTGGGGGTAAAGACCGTTTTATGAAAGAAAAGAGAAAAGATGGCTTGTCTTTGACCGATAGTTTGCAACAAAGAGGCTATAAAATGGCGTATTCTCTTAACCAAATGGAGCAAATCACTCCTCAAAAAGGTAAGCTAACAAAACTTTGCGCTCTTTTATGTGAGCGACACCCTGCTCTGGCTGCCAAAAGAGACAATATGCTCTGCAGAAGTTTGGATAAAGCACTTTCTTTGTTATCTTCCAATCGCAAAGGTTTCTTTATGATGTTGGAAGGTTCGCAAATAGATATGCAAGCTCACGACAATAACCTTGAGAATATGATTGCTGAAACTCAAGACTTTGATATAGCTGTTGGCCGTGCCATAGAATATGCACGCAAAGACGGAAATACTTTGGTGATTGTTGTTGCTGATCATGAGACAGGAGGGCTGAGCATAACAGGAGGAAGTTTGAAGACTGGGAAAGTGGAAGGCAAATTCTCCACAGGGGGACACACTGCCGTTATGGTACCAATTTATGCCTATGGAAAAGGAGCAGAGAAATTTACGGGAGTGATGGAGAACACAGATATTTTCTATAAAATTACCTCTTTATTGAATTTGTAATCGTAACTTTGCACCTTGATTTAGCACAACAAAGACACAAAAGCACAAAATAAAAATGACAGATAACAATTTGAAATATAAGGTAGCAGATATCTCTCTTGCTGACTTTGGAAGAAAAGAAATAGCTATTGCAGAAAAAGAAATGCCGGGGCTAATTGCTCTGCAAGAAAAGTATGGCAAAGAAAAACCACTGAAAAATGTTCGTATCATGGGCTCATTACACATGACTATTCAAACAGCTGTGCTTATTAAGACATTAGTTGCCTTGGGTGCAGATGTTAGATGGGCTTCTTGCAACATTTTTTCCACACAAGACCATGCCGCTGCAGCTATTGCAGATATGGGTGTGGCTGTTTTTGCTTGGAAAGGCGAGAGTCTACAAGATTATTGGTGGTGTACAAACCAAGCTTTTTCTTTTTCAGGAGGCAAAGGTCCACAACTGATTGTTGATGATGGAGGAGATGCCACTCTTATGCTGCATAAAGGTTGTGCTTGTGAGGATAATCCTGTTCTTTTAGACGAAAAGCAAGACACAAAAGACGCTCAACTGCTTTTAGACACACTAAAAGAAATACAAAAAGAAGACCCACGCAAGTGGAACAATATTCTCAAGGAAGTAAAAGGAGTTAGCGAAGAGACAACTACAGGAGTCAATCGCCTATATCAAATGGAAAAGCAAGGATTGTTGCGTATCCCAGCAATAAACGTTAATGACTCTGTTACAAAATCAAAGTTTGACAACACTTATGGCTGCAGAGAGTCTTTGGCTGACGGAATCAAGAGAGCCACAGATGTAATGATTGCTGGCAAAGTGTGTGTAGTGTGCGGATATGGCGAAGTTGGCAAAGGCTGTGCAATGAGTATGCGTGGCTATGGCGCAAGAGTTATCGTGACAGAAATAGATCCAATATGCGCTCTGCAAGCTGCAATGGAGGGTTACGAAGTTACTACTTTGCAAGAAGCATTGAAAGAAGGCAATATCTTTGTTACCACAACGGGAAACACAGATGTTATCACAGCACAGGATATGGCAAAAATGAAAGATGAAGCTATTGTGTGCAATATTGGACATTTTGACAACGAAATTCAAGTTGCGCAGTTGGAAGAGTGGAAAGGAATAAAGAAATTAAATATAAAACCTCAGGTAGATAAGTATATCTATCCCGATGGCCATTGCATTTACTTGCTTGCTGAAGGAAGATTGGTCAATCTTGGTTGTGCAACAGGCCACCCTTCATTTGTAATGAGCAATTCTTTCACTAATCAAACTCTTGCACAGATTGACCTGTGGCAAAAAGACTATCAGGTGGGGGTTTATCGCCTTCCAAAGTATCTTGATGAGCAAGTGGCTCGTCTACATTTGCAACGCATTGGCGTAAAGCTTACAGTGCTCACAGACAAACAAGCCCAATACATTGGAGTTAAGAAAGAAGGTCCTTATAAAGCAGAACATTACCGTTACTAAGTGAAAAACGTACTGAGAATATTTCGTTACCTACGCAATTACAAGAAAGAAGTAATTTTAAACATAGTATCAAACTTGATGTATGTTTTTTCTTCACTTTTTTCTTTTACACTTGTGATTCCTTTTGTTTCTGTTCTCTTTGGGATAATCAAAGCCCCAGCGGTTTGTCCAGCCTTTTCGCTGAGCAAAGATGTTTTAGTGGATTATTTTTCTTACTATTTGCAATACTATGCCACCACTTATGGCATTTATGCCTGCCTTGGGGTTATTAGTATTTGCTATGTTATCTTTTCTTTCTTTGCTGCTATGTTTCGTTACTTAGGAATGTATTTTCTTGCTCCGATTAGAAATGGAGTAATCAAAGACTTGAGAAATGACATTTACCACAAGATAACAATACTTCCCTTATCTTTTTTCTCAACTCAAAAGAAAGGCGATATTATTTCACGTATGTCTTCTGACCTTTTAGATATTGAGATTTCTGTTATGGCGTCTTTACAACAAATGATTAAAGACCCATTGATGGTTATCATTTTTATAATCACTCTTTTCATTGCAAGCCCTAAACTGATGTTGATTGTATTGGTGATTATGCCTTTGGTGGCTTTGTTAATCAAAAGAATAGGTGCATCACTAAACCGCAACAGCACAAAAGGACAAAAACAAATAGCCTCAGTTATTGCAACCACAGAAGAGACTCTTTCTGGCATAAGAACTATTTCGGCTTTCAATGCTCAAAAAACTCTCTTGCAGAAATTCAAAGCAGAGAATAATCGCTACAATCGTCTAATGACAAAGATTCTTCGCCGCCGTGAGTTAGCTTCTCCACTTACAGAAATTTTTGGAATCTTGGCTATGGTTATCATAGTTTTGTTTGGTGGCAATATGGTTTTGAGAGGCGAAATCAATCCGGCACTATTGATTGGATTTGTAGTTATTTTTGCACGTATAATCTCTCCTGCTCAGAGTGTAACAACAGCTTACTACAATCTAAAAAAAGCTCAAGGGGCAGCAAACCGCATATATGAAATTATTGATGCACAAGAGAAGATAGAAGAAAAGCCTAACGCAATAGCAATAAAGGATTTTTCTTCTCAAATCAAATATTCCAATGTTTCTTTCTCATATAATGATGCTACATTAGTATTACGTGATATAGATTTGACTATAGATAAAGGTCAAAGCGTTGCTATTGTTGGATATTCTGGTTCTGGTAAGAGCACATTGATTGATCTTTTGCCTCGTTTTGCCGATGTTACTCAAGGTCAGATAACAATTGATGGTACAGATATTAGAGATCTGAACATAAACTCCTTGCGCTCGTTAATTGGTGTTGTTACCCAAGAGAGCATACTTTTTGGTGAGTCTATATTTGCAAATATTGCTTTTGGCTCAAAAGGAAATATAGAGCAAGTTATTGCAGCTGCCAAGGCGGCTAATGCTCATGAATTCATCATTAGACTACCTAAAGGCTACTATACAAATATTGGTGAAGAGGGACTCTCACTCTCTGGGGGCGAAAGACAAAGAATTTGCATAGCTCGTGCCATTTACAAAAACCCTCCTATATTGTTGTTAGATGAAGCAACCTCTGCACTTGACACACAAAACGAACACATTGTCCAACAATCATTAAAGAATGTTATGTGTGGCAGAACAACTATTATTGTAGCCCATAGGCTATCAACTGTTGTGAATGCAGATAAAATTGTAGTACTTTCTAGTGGCAAAATTGTAGAGCAAGGCACTCATGAGTCTCTTTTGGCTCAAGATGGCATATATTCACATCTTGCATTGTTGCAAAGCTTGAAATAAATCTTTGTTTTAGGCAGACAAAGCAGTCATTTAGGAAAACGAATTGGTCATTTGAGAAATCCAATCAGTCATTCAATAATCCTATAACCCCATTATAGATCCGCTATAATGGGGTTATAGAACATCTATAATGGGGTTATATGACATCTGAAACAAAGAAAGAAAAACTTAAAACAAAGATTTGTTCCATTGAAACAAAGATTGTGCAAGTTAAGGTGAAACAAACCAAGCCTTTTCTCGTAAAAATAAACCAATGAATGAGACTTATAAACTTTTTGATGATAATTTAGAGTTATTCTCTGCAATGCTTTCAGATATAAATGAAGCTAAACACTTCATAAGTCTTGAAATATACCGTTTTGGTATTGATTCCATTGGAGAGAAGTTCCGTTTTGCCCTAATCAACAAGGCCAAGGAAGGTTTGAGAGTCAAGGTTTTGATTGATGCTTGGGGCTCTGGCGAAGACACTTCTTTCTACATTCCTTTGCAAGCGGCAGGAGTGCAGTTGAGAATATATAGAAAACTAAAGATTGATAGGACTTACTTTATCAAAAACCATTGCCGCAACCATCGCAAGTTGCTTATCATAGACAATAAAACAGCTTACATTGGTTCAAGCAATCTAACGGCTTACTCACTCTCGTGGCGTGAGCTCAATTTGCGCATACAAGAAGAGGGATTGGTTAGAATACTTCATCATGCCTTTAATGACAGTTACAACAGTTTTGACAAGTATTCTCTGTCTCCCCAAAGTTATAAGAGACCTTTGTATTTTAATTCTTGGATTCTGTTTCAAGATGTGCCCAATCCCTATCGTCAGAAAATAAAAACTCAATACGAAGAAATGATTGACTGTTCTGAGAAAAGTATTACAATAGAGAGTCCATATTTTCTTCCGGGTTATAAACTAAGAAAGAAACTTTGTGCCGCCGCTCAAAGAGGTGTGAGGGTAATAGTTATAATGCCGTATCATTCTGACGTCCATTTGGTGGATATTATAAGAAGAAAGTATTTGGGAGAACTGTTTGAGGGCGGTGTAAATTTGCAATTCTACACTACTGGTAACCTTCACTCAAAGGGATTTTTCATAGATGATGAAATATTTTCTATCTCTTCTGCAAACTTTGACTATAGAAGTTTTCGTTATCAATATGAAATTGCCTTAATTGGTGATGAAAAACAAGTGAGTCAAAAGGTGAAAGAACATTTTGAGAAAACACTCACTCAATGCCAAGACTTTAATTATGAAGACTGGCAAAAGCGTTCAGGGGTTGAGAAATTTGTTGAGAAAATTCTTTTACCCATAAGATATTTGTTATAAAAGAGGAATTTATGAGTGAATTACAAGCAATAAAAAGAAGGTATGGCATAATGGGAAACGATTCAGGGCTCAATAGAGCTTTGGAAATAGCCTTGCAAGTTGCCCTTACTAATATGAGTGTTTTGGTTACTGGAGAGAGTGGAGTAGGAAAGGAAGTCTTTTCTAAGATAATACACGACAACAGCCCAAGAAAGCACAACAAATATATAGCAGTGAACTGTGGAGCCATACCTGAGGGAACAATAGAGAGCGAATTGTTTGGTCACTTAAAAGGTGCTTTCACTTCTGCTGACAGAGACCGTAAAGGATACTTTGCAGAGGCGGATAAAGGCACTATTTTCCTTGATGAGGTAGGGGAATTGCCTTTGGCAATGCAAGCAAAGTTATTGCGTGTATTAGAAAGTGGAGAATTTTTGCCTGTTGGTTCTTCAAAAACTCAAAAAGTAGATGTGAGAATTGTGGCTGCCACCAATGTAAATCTTTTACAAGCCATTGAAAGAGGTCGTTTCCGTGAAGATTTGTACTATCGTTTGAGCCAAGTGTCTATATTTGTGCCTTCATTGCGTAGCAGAAAAGATGACATTTATCTTTTGTTTCGCCTATTTGCCTCAAAGATTGCAGACGAATACAAAATGCCAAAAATATCCCTTACTCCTGATGCCCAAGAATACTTAACCAACTACACGTGGAAGGGGAATATTCGTCAGTTAAAGAACATAACAGAACAAATGTCAATCATAGAAGCTGACAAAACAATAACTCTGCAAACTCTTAAACAATATATTCCTCCTATGCCTTCATTGCCAGTGGTGGTGGATAGCTTTAATGCAGAGCAAGGCTTTTCTTCACAAAAAGAATTGGTAATGGCTATTTTTCAAAATAAACAAGAGATAGCTATTCTCAAGAATGAATTGAATGGAATAAAGGAATATATACAACATATTTTGCAAGCCGAAAACTCTTCTCCTATAATCATTTCTCAAAGCAATAAAGAACCGGTGATCTATCAAAAACCTCAAGGAATAAACGAACAAGAGGAAAAAGAAAACATTGAAGAGCTTGAATACTCTGAGGCAAAAGATGAGAAACCTCTAAAATTAGAAGAAATGGAAAAGAAAATGATACTCTCTGCCCTGCAACGCTCACGAGGCAAACGCTCTATGGCTGCTAAGGAATTGGGTATATCTGAAAGAACTCTTTATCGCAAAATTAACGAGTATAACATTTCATTTTGATGAAAGAGTTCTATGTACCTTCTTCTAAGAGTATAACAAATCGTTTGCTAATTATAAGGTACCTATCTCAAAGTGTTGAACCAATAATCAATGCCTCACAAGCCCAAGATAGTCTTTTGCTCAAAGATATTTTGGGAAATATAGACTCTAATCAAGATACTTTCTTTTGCAATAATGCTGGCACAAGCACACGATTTGTTACAGCCCTTTTAGCTTTAAAAAAAGGGCTTTGGCACCTTGATGCCAGCCAAAGAATGAAACAAAGACCCCTGGAGCCTCTTATAAGTGCTTTGCAAATGCTTGGAGCTAAAATACAAACCTCAAATAACACTTTTCCGCTGACAATAGAAGGTGGCTTTTTACATGGAGACAAAACATTGAGTGTTGATAGTCGTCTATCATCTCAGTTTCTCTCTTCCCTATTGCTTATTGCGCCTTGTGTGAAAGGAGGTTTGACTTTTCTTTTGTCAAAAAACACTTCTTCTATTGCTTATGTTGAACTTACCCTTTGGCTAATGCAGCAGTGCGGAGCAAAGATTAAAAGAGAGCAAAACAAGATAATAGTGGCTGAAGGTAAATATATTTTTCATTCAATGCAAGTTGAGAATGATTGGGCAAGTGCTTTATTTGCTTGTGAGCAAATAGCTATTCAAAAAAGAGGAGAAGTGCTGATAAAAAACTTAAGCCTAAATTCACATCAGCCTGAACGCAGAGCATTACAATACTTCTCACTATTTGGCGTTGAGGCTTTGCAAAATGAAAAGGACATTGTCATTTCATATAATCCACAGAAGGATATAGCCAATCAAAAAAACACAAATAAAGTTATCCAAATAGAGCTAACAAATTGTATAGATAGTTTTGCTCCATTGGCTGCCAGTGCTTTATTTTGTGGTTGCAAAGTTGTATTCAAAGGTATTGAACCCTTAAAACACAAGGAAAGTAATCGCATAGTAGCAATGCAAGAAGGTTTACAAAGTCTAAAAGCGACTACATTTGTGAGTAAAGATAGTTTTGTAATAAATGGATTCTCGGATATAAAAGAAAATATAACCATTCGCACTTTTGCAGACCACAGAATAGCCATGACTTTTTATATCTTGGGCTTACGAATAAATGGATTGAAGATTGATGACAAAGTTTGCATAGCAAAGTCATTCCCTTCCTTTTTTTCTAATTTCTAAAAGAAAAGCTTCCAACTATAAAAGTATTGAAAGCTTCTATTTATACAGGATTCTGTCTTTTGATTAAGAGAGTAAACCTTTTATTACTCCACTTACCATACCCATATCTGCTTTGCCAGCGTATCGGTCTTTGAAAGCCTTAACCACTTTACCCATATCTTTAACAGAATTGGCACCAAGGGCAGATATAATCTCTTTTGCCTTAATTTCTATCTCTTCTTTTGCCATTTGTTGTGGCAAATAAGAAGAAATAATATTGAATTGCCCCATTTCTTCTTGGTATGAATCCTCTCTATTTTGAGACTTGTAAATCTCAGCACTTTCTTTTCTTTGTTTACATAGCTTTTGTAGGATTGCCATTTCGTCTTCTGCTTTTATTCCATCTTTGCATTTTTCTGATGTCTTCAAAAGCAAAATCTCGCTTTTAATTGCTCTAAGGGCGTTAAGCTTTTCTTTCTCTTGGGCAAGCATGCTCTTTTTTATGTCTTCGTTTATTCTTTCTTCTAATGTCATATTGCTATTGTATTTTATTTGTTTCCTATTCGTTTGCCTGAATATCTTTGAGGTTTGTTTTTATCATTTCTTTGAGCAGTTTCATTACCTCGGGGTTGTTTAGACTTATTCCGTCTAAGGCTTCTTTGATTTCGTTCGTGTCAAAAACGTATTTACCATGGTCTGTCGTATAATCAAGCACAAAATGTATATTTTCATTTTGTGCAATGGTTAGAACAAAACAACCAGCCAAGTCTCCCATTGGAGGACGGTCAATATTTGACATAACAAAAGAAAACCTCGTAGTTGTTCCATTACCTTTCTGGCTTTCTATACAGAAAGCTCCTCCAGTTTGTTCAGCATTTTGTTTTACCAAAGGTAGTCCTAAACCAACTTTTCTTGTGGTGCGTGAAGTGTAGAAAGGGTCTGTAACTCTTTTGAGGGTCTCAGAGTCCATTCCCCAACCGTTATCTTTAATCTCAAAGGACATTAAGTCTTGCTTTACACTGTCACAAATTGTCAAAGAAATATCTTTTGAACCCACAGGAGTGGAGTTCTGCAAAATATCTAAAACATGTAATGATAAATCTTTCATACTATAATAACTAAATCTTATCTTAGTATATTGTATGCTTACAAAACTACCTCAACACCCCTGCCTTCTTGTCCTCTAACAGCAAGAGCAAACTCTTCGAAAGTCCTTTCTTGCATATTGAGCAGACAATAAGTCTTAGCAATGTCGGGTATGTAGTGAGCATCTGAGTCCTGAAGGAATTGAAACTTTTTCAGGTAAGCATTCTTCTTGATAAAGTTCTCTTTTGTTACTCTTGAGGAAATTTCTAAGGCATCAGCCTTAATATCAGGTGGTACAAAACCAAGTTGAGATGTGAGTGAAAAGGCTGGTTTATCCACATGAGCCGGCACAAATAGCCCTCCGATGGAATGAACAAAAGAGTAAATCTCATCAAGCGTTGCATCAATGGCGGAGATAAGCAAATACTCTTTTTGTCCTATTATTTCCTCTTTTTCATTAACTATTAGCTGATAACCAAACTTGTCTTCGTCAAGCTCTATCTTTGGTAGCTTGGCATCAAGCCAAGTTTGCAATTTTTGCCTTGCAGTCTCGTCTGGAACAAACGCCAAACAATGAGCCTCTTCTTTTGAAGTTATTTCTGCACCCATAAGCACAAATATATCCTCTCTTGCTCCTAACTCTTTAACCAAAGGAGCTTGCTGGGTGCAATTATGATCTGTCATTGCCATAACCTGCAGCCCCCTTTGTTTTGCTGTGGATATCATGGCTGTTGGGCTCATTTCTAAATCACCACAAGGAGACAAGACACTGTGAAGATGTAAGTCTGCTTTAAAGGAAAGCATTACTATGAGTGGTTATTTATTTTAACAGGTCAAATATTTCGCCTGTTGTTTCAAAAGCCTCTTTTGAAGAAGAAAGTATTGCTATGCCTTCCTCATTGCTTTCTTCCAATGTATCTTCATTAGGAGAGAGTCCTTTGACAAGTACAATACATGAAAGCTCTTTCAAAGAGGCTATTGCCATAACGTTCTTATGCGTTTGCAAGGTAACCCACGCTTGTCCCATTTCAGCGTTACCCATAACATCACTTAAAAGGTCTGATACGTAACCTCCATTTATTTCTTTGTCTAATCCTTTTTCGCCTGAAACAACTTTAAGGTTGAGTCTCTGAGCTAATTCTCTTACTGTCATAACTAAGTATTTATTTATGCAAATCTTTTTTGTATTTCGTCTTTTAACACACCCATGGCAAGCTCTATTGGAGTTTTTTTGCCGGCAAGGCGTTCAAACATGCTACCAGCAAAAGCTGTTGGAGAGGTTTCCTTGTCTTTGAGGGCAGAGTATGTGGAATTGATTATGCTTATCATTTCTTCTTTTGCATTCTTTATGAGTTCCCAAGCAGAATTAGAGACATAGAGTTGTTGAGAAAGGTTATGCTCAAACTCATCTCTAATATTTTGAACCATTACGTCCTTTAGAAGTTTTGCATCCATGTTTGGTTGATAACATCTTAAGACAAGATTGTCTGGAGACATTCTTTCCAAGAACATAACCAAACGTTCGTAAGCTTGCAACTGGATTGGAGTAATCACCTTACGCGTTTGCGCTTCTTGAAGTTTTTGAATTTCAAGCAAAGTCTTTTTTTGCTCATTTAGAACAAACTCTTTTGTTGTTCTAAGGTTGAAGTAGCCCACTAATGCAATGGAAGCAACAAAGGCTACAATCAAAACTATAATTAAAGTTGTGTTCATCTTGTATTTATGTTTTATATTGTTAGTCTAATTTCAATACGGCAAGAAAAGCACTTTGAGGCACCTGAACAGAACCCACTTGTCTCATTCTCTTCTTTCCTTCTTTTTGTTTCTCAAGAAGTTTTCTCTTTCGGGATATATCTCCTCCGTAACATTTTGCTGTTACGTCTTTTCTAACAGCCTTGACTGTCTCACGAGCTATAATCTTTGAGCCAATGGCTGCTTGAATAGCTATGTCAAACTGCTGACGAGGTATGAGTTCTTTTAACTTCTCACACATTCTTCTTCCCAAAGGATAAGCATTGTCTACATAAGTGAGGGTTGAAAGAGCATCTACTACATCTCCATTTAATAGTATTTCAAGTCTTACAAGCTTTGAAGGTCTGAACTCAAAAGGGTGGTAGTCAAAAGAGGCATATCCCTTTGAAATACTCTTGAGCTTATCATAGAAATCAAAGACAATTTCCCCAAGTGGCAACTCAAAATTTATCTCTGCCCTGTCAGAAGTTATGTAGGTCTGGTTTTTGAGTATGCCTCGCTTTTCTATGCAAAGTGTCATTATGGCTCCAATGTATTCTGCCTTAGTAATGATTGAGGCAAGTATGAAAGGCTCTTCAATATGCTCAATATAGTTTGGCTCTGGCAAACCTGAAGGATTATAAACATCAATGCAATCGCCTTTTGTAGTGTAAACTTTGTAATTTACGTTAGGAACGGTGGTGATTACGTCGATATTAAACTCTCTTGTCAATCTTTCTTGAATTATCTCCATGTGTAGAAGCCCCAAGAAACCACAACGAAAACCAAATCCCAAAGCCAAAGAACTCTCGGGCTCATAAGTCAGGGAAGCATCGTTTAGTTGCAGCTTTTGAATTGAAGATTTTAACTCCTCATAGTCGTCTGCATCTGTTGGATACACTCCTGCAAAAACCATAGGCTTTACACTCTCAAAGCCTTCTATAGCCTTAGAGCAAGGATTATCTAAAGTGGTGATTGTATCTCCCACTTTTACATCTTGCGAAGTCTTTATGCCGCAAATAATGTAGCCTACTTCTCCGCAATCCAAAGACTTCTCTTCTTTCAAATCCATCTTCAGCACACCAATTTCCTCAGCTACATAATCTTTGCCAGTGTTTACAAATTTTATCTTGTCGCCTTTGTTTAGTTTTCCATTGACTATACGGAAATAAGAGATAACTCCACGAAAAGGATTAAAGACAGAGTCAAATATCAAAGCTTGCAAAGGAGCAGAGACATCGCCTTTTGGAGACGGAATTCTTTGCACAATAGCTTGCAATATGTCTTCAACGCCTTGACCAGTCTTTCCGCTAGCAAGAATAATGTCTTCTGCCTTGCAACCTAAAAGATCAATTACTTGGTCTTTGACTTCTTCAACCATGGCGTTTTGCAAATCAACTTTGTTTAACACAGGTATTATCTCCAAATTGTTATCCAAAGCTTGATAGAGGTTAGATATTGTCTGGGCTTGAATACCCTGAGTTGCATCAACAACAAGTAAAGCCCCCTCACAAGCAGCAATGGAACGTGATACCTCATAAGAGAAATCCACGTGACCCGGAGTATCTATTAAGTTAAGGATATACTTCTGAGACCCCTGAACATAGTTCATCTGTATAGCGTGAGACTTAATGGTTATACCTCTTTCTCTCTCCAAGTCCATATTGTCAAGCACCTGAGCTTCCATATCTCGTTGTGAAATAGTCTTTGTGTATTCCAAAAGTCTATCTGCCAAGGTGCTTTTGCCATGGTCTATGTGTGCAATAATGCAAAAATTTCTTATCTCTCTCATTTACTGTCTTATCTCTTGCTTTTAATTTGGAAATTGTGTGCAAAGATAAGCAAATTATGCTAAGGGAACAAATTATACTCTTAGTTTGAGTAAAAAAAACGCTCTTTTACAAGCGTAAAACAGTGTTTTGGAAAAATGTAATAAAGCTTTGGCTTAGCCAAACAGTGATTTAGTAGCAACAAGATGGCATGTTGAGCAATTATTCCTTTGTTTTAATTTTCGCAATGACTGTTTTATTCAGCCAAGATGGCATGTTGTCTTTGCTAAGACAGTCAAATAGAAAATTAGCCACAAGAAAGCGTTTTCTAAAACTTTATTTTGCCTTGGTCTCAACCTCTTCTTCGTGAGCCATTCCTATGTAAATGGCAGATAAAAGAGTGAAGACATAAGCCTGAATGAAGGCAACCAACAGCTCAACCAAAGACATAAATACTCCAAAGAGTAATGAGAGTGGAGAAACGCAATAGCCTACAGTAGCAGAGAGGTTTCCAAAGATAAAGATTATACTTATGAAGCCTAAGATTATGATGTGACCAGCAGTGATGTTGGCAAAAAGTCGTATTGTGAGGGCAAAAGGCTTTGTGAATACACCAAGAGTTTCAACAATAGGCATAATAGGTACTGGCAACTTTAACCACCAAGGTACAGATGGCATATTGACAATACCTTTCCAATAGGCTTTTGTGCCGGAAAAAGAAGTGATGATAAAAGTAATTAAAGCCAAAGTCATTGTTATGGCAATATTACCTGTTAGGTTAGCTCCGCCAGGAAAGAATGGGATAAGTCCCAAAAGATTTGAAAGAAAGATAAAGCAGAATACTGTGAGCAGATAAGGCATATAACGTTCGTATCTTGCTTTGCCCAAAGAAGGAATGGCAATGTCGTCACGAATGAAAGTGATAACAAATTCCATAACGGTTTGAGTGCCTTTGGGTGCTTTGCCTCTGCGTTTGAGTGCAATAGAACGAGCATGGAAAACCAAGAACAAAAGAATAATGGCAACAAAGAAAAGCGTTAGAACATTCTTTGTTATTGAAAGGTCTATTGGTTTTTGACCTGTGTATTTGCCCTCTGGGTTTACACAAATTATCTTGTTCTTTAGATTGGCTCCGTCTTTCTCTGAGCCAAGTTTATAACCCTTGTAAATGGCTGAGCCTTCATCAAAGCGTGAGGACATAAAAATATCAATCTTGCCATTGTTGATAAGGATTACAGGCAACGGTATAGCCACATTAGTATTCTTGTAAGAAAGTATGTGCCATGAGTGAGAGTCTGTGATATGTTCCATAACAGTCTCACCAATGTTTAATTTTTCTTTCTGAGGCTCAGCAGACCAAGCGTTAAAGCTAAGAGATAGAATTATACCTATAAATAGAATTGCCTTTTTCATTTTAATTTTAAGTTTAAATCATAAACTTGTTTGACTCAAAAACAAGGAAGCAAAGATATAATATTTTTTGCTTATGAATGTAACGAAGAGGCGAAAAAAATATTATTCATACAAAAGATTGCAACCGCGAGTGTCTGCCCCTTCTATTCTACCTAAAAGCTCAAAAGCTTTATCAGATACCATTTTCCCAGCGTCTTGTGTGGCAATAAAAGCACAAGAGTCAATGTTTGCAAGGTCTATAATATTTATTCTGCCTTTTGCTCCCGGTGAAGCAATAGTTAAGGGATCATAAATATCAGAAAGCACAACTTTCATTTGTTTTGGACACTCAAAAATACCATTTCCTTTAGAGTATGCCTGAGAGAAAAGCTCACACATACCATATTCAGAATAGATTTCACCAACTCCAAAGCCTTCTTTGAGCAAGGCGTGTAGGGCAGGCTTGCTTGTCTCTTTGCGGCGTCCTTTCATACCTCCGGTTTCAAAGACAAGTGTGCTTTGCAGCTGCAATGGCTCTAATTCTATCAGGTCAAGCAAAGCATAGGTTACTCCAAAGAGTATTGTTTTTATTTTTCGGCCTTCAAGTTCTTTTAATATGCAAATCACATCAGAGAGATTGTCTTTGTAAAATCCACTTTCTTTGTAGCAACTTTGAGAAATAAAAGAGTTAATCATGTAAATGAGTGAAGAGTGTTGCTGTTGCAAATAGTTTGGCAGCAAAGCAATGAAACAATACTCACAAGGCTCAGAGAAAAACTGAGTAAAACAAGAGTTGAAACTCTGTTTGTATAAATCAAAATCAAATATGTAGTGATAGCTTTTTTCAGTGCCAGTGGTGCCAGATGAAAGAAAATAATCCAAAGGAGTATTGGGGTTGCTGACAACCTTATGTGTTTTGAAAAACTCAATTGGCAAGAAAGGTATTTGGTTGATTTGAGTGGTGTTTTGTGGGACACTACCCAGCAAGTTACACCATTGATTATAGCATTTGTTATTTGCATATTGGTAGGCAAAAACTCTTAAAGTCAATGTTTCAAAATCCTCAAAAGAAGCGATTGAAAAAATTTTCTGTCTTATATCTTCCATATTTATTGTAAATTTGCACTCGTTTAATTGCAAAGATATGAAAAATAGTCTTTCATCACGTAGATTTATAATAATAGGAATATTTGCAACAGTGGCGATAATATATATTATTCGCTTGCTGTTCTTGCAGGTATTTGATGATTCATATGCTCGAATGGCTAATAAAAATGCTTTGCGTTACATAACACAATATCCTGCCAGAGGTTTGGTTTATGACCGCAAAGGAAAATTGCTTGTTTATAATGAACTGGTTTATGACCTTATGGTTGTGCCTCGTCAAGTGAAAAATATAGACACAATGTTACTTTGTAGGCTTTTGGGAATTGATAAAGCAGGGTTTCTGGAACGAATGGAGAAGGCTGAAAAATACTCAACCTATGCCGCTTCTGCTTTTGAAAAGCAAATTTCTAAGGAGGATTTTGGCCCTGTGCAAGAGAAACTATATATGTTTCCGGGATTCTTCTCTCAAAGTCGTACATTGCGTTCTTATCCAGATGGGATTGCGTGCCATATCTTAGGTTATATTGGTGAGGTATCAGAACCTTATATAGAACAACACCCTTACTACAAGAAAGGAGATTATGTTGGTATGAGTGGATTGGAGAAGTTTTATGAGGATAAACTCAGAGGTACTAAAGGAAGCAAGATAACACTTGTTGATGTGCATAACAGAGAGAAAGGAAGTTTCCAAAATGGTAAGTATGACACAGCTTCCATTGCAGGACAAAATCTTTACACTTCCATAGACCTTGACTTGCAAAAGTATGCTGAGCAACTTATGGCAAATAAACGTGGTTCCATTGTGGCTATTGACCCTTCAACGGGTGAGATACTTTGTTTTGTTTCCGCACCTTTCTATGACCCAAATTTGCTTGTGGGCAGAGTAAGAGGTAATAACTATATGAAACTATTACACAATATAAGCAAGCCACTGTTTAATCGTGCTTTGATGGCCGAATACCCTCCTGGTTCTATTTTTAAAGTTGCTCAGGCTATGATAGGGCTGAATATGGGAGTCATAGGTCCAAATACGGGTTTCCCTTGTGATAAAAGTTTGGTTGGTTGTCACAATCACCCCTCTGCAGGCAATGTTAGAGATGCTATAAAGATGTCTTGTAACCCATATTTCTATAGAGTATATCAGAGAATTATACAACAGAAAAGTCAAGTGGACGGTTTGTCAAATAGTAAGTATGGATTAACTATTTGGGACAAGGCTATGCACGCCATGGGCTTTGGTGAAAGACTTGCTATTGACTTGCCAGATATGCGAAAAGGCTTTATACCTGATACTTCTTTTTACAACAAATGGTACAAAGGTTCTTGGAACTTCTATACTATTTTCTCTAATGCCATAGGACAAGGAGAGGTTGGAGTAGTGCCTTTGCAGATGGCTAATTTTGCATGTATTGTTGCTAATAGGGGTTGGTATATCACGCCACATATTGTGCGTTGGTATGGCGATGAAAGAATAAAGAAAAGAAATCCAGACTTAGTGAAAAAACATTCCACAAATATAGCTCATCAGTATTGGGAAATAGCAGTGCAAGGTATGTGGGCTGTGGTTCATGAGGCCAATGGAACAGCTAGAAGAGCCAATATTGATGATATAACAATATGTGGTAAGACAGGAACAGCACAAAACATTGGTGAAGACCACTCTGTTTTCATTTGTTTTGCGCCTATGTATAATCCAAAGATAGCTGTTAGCGTTTATGTTGAAAATGCACGTGGAGGTGGAGGTACTTGGGCTGCTCCTATAGCCTCTTTGATTATAGAGAAATATATTAGGGGTGAGGTAAAACGCAAAGATTTTGAAGCACAATATATGAAAGCAGCACCTTGTCAGGCTTTGCCTTTGGGACATTATGCTCGCAAGAAAACAGTTAGTGATGACGAGGCTGCTGATGCAGAAAATACCTCTCAACAAGCTAAAAAGGAAACAACAAATTAAAGAATGGATAGGAAAGAAAGAGGCTTATTGGATAATTTAGACTTGCCAACAATACTTATATATTTTGCATTGGTTATTATTGGTTGGCTTAGCATTTATTCTGCTGTGTATAATGATGCTCATAGTAGCATCTTTGATCTTTCTTGTCGTTATGGTAAACAGATGATATGGATTATAGCTTCTGTTATTTTAGCTTTATTTGTCATTGTTATAGAACCACGTTTTTTTTCTCAAACAGCTTATGTTTTCTATGGAATATCTATTTTGCTTTTGATGGTTGTATTGGGTATAGGCTCTGTAACCAAAGGAGCAAAGAGTTGGTTGGGAGTAGGAGATTTTGGTATTCAGCCCTCCGAGTTTGCTAAGGCAACTACCGCGCTTGCTTTAGCAAAGTGTTTGTCGGGAATAGATGTGGATATGCATGATTTGAAAACAAAAATAGCAGCCATAACCATTGTGGCAATACCAATGCTTTTGGTGCTTTTACAGAATGATACTGGTTCTGCTTTGGTTTTCTTGACCTTTGTATTGGTTTTGTTTCGTGAAGGTTTGTCTTTAAGTGTGCTTATCTTTGGAGCAAGTGTGGCAATTTTATTTGTGCTTGCTTTGGTTATAAATCCATGGGTGCTTATAGGTATATTGCTTGCCTTAACGTTAACAGTGTGGTTTTTGTTACGCTCACATAAATTGTCTTTTTGGCTTTGTATGGGAGTGTTTTTGGTGGCTGCAGGAGTTGTTTCTGTTGTTGGTTATGTATATGACAATGCTTTGGAACAGCATCAAAAAGATAGAATTGCGGTTTTGCTTGGTAAAAAGTCAGACCCTAAGGGAGTGGAATATAATGTAAATCAATCAAAGATAGCCATAGGCTCGGGAGGCTTTTTTGGTAAAGGATTTTTGCAGGGAACGCAGACAAAATATAACTTTGTGCCTGAACAAGACACAGACTTTATTTATTGCACTGTGGGCGAAGAAGGAGGCTTTATTGGTTCCACTGTTGTAATACTTTTGTTTTTGTATTTAATGATACGTCTTGTTAGAATGGCCGAAAGGCAACGAAGCAAGTTCTCAAGGATATATGGCTACTGTGTGGCTTCAATATTTTTTATGCACTTTACAATAAATATCGGTATGACCATAGGACTTTTGCCCGTTATTGGCATACCACTTCCTTTTCTCAGTTATGGAGGTTCATCATTATTGTCTTTTACTTTCTTGCTTTTTGTCTTCATAAGACAAGACGCTTCAAGAATGGAAATAGTTTAAATTAAAAAATACAACAGTAATGAAAAGTTGGGTAAAAGTACTTTTCATAGTATTTGGTAGCATAATTGTTCTTGTGTTTGCTATTGCACTTTGCATTTCTCAAATAGCTAAAAGCTATATAGAGAAACATGACAAAGAACTTATTGGAAGAAAATTGAGAATGGGAAACCTCAAAATAAATATTTTTGAGGGTAGCGTTCATTTTGAAAGACTAAAAATCTATGAGAAAGATGACACAAACAAGTTCGTTACAATAGATAGTTTTTATTTTAATATGAATATTATGCCACTGCTAAAACAAAAATTAGATGTGCAAAGAATATTTTGGGTGGTGCAAATATTGTTGTTACGCAAAAGGATACTGTTTTCAATTTTAGCGATATAATAAAGAAGTTTTCTTCACCAGACGCAGCTAAGAAAGATACAAGTTCTTCGTCTTGGGAAATAGCTTTGAACAGCATAGATATTAGAAATACACATATTATATATAAGGATTTGGAAATAGGTAGCCGTTGGGAAGTAACTCATCTGGCTTTGCATGTGCCTTCTATTTATTTCTCAAACAAGTCTTCTGACATTGGACTTGCTCTTAACTTTGCTAACGGAGGCTCTTTGGGAATAAAGGCTCAGTACAATATGCAAACATCAAATTATAACTTAGCTATAAACCTTAAAGGCTTTGATGTGAGTGGAGTGTTGCCTTATTTGCAACAGAGTCTTAATGTGTCTGTATTGCAAGGTATACTTTCTACTAGGCTCAATATAAAGGGGGAGACAAACCATGTAATGAATTTTGTTGCAAATGGCAATGTTGTGCTCTCAAATCTGTCGCTAAGAGATAGAAGCAGAAAGAATATAGTGTCTGCACAGTCAATAATGGCAAGCGTTTCAAAGATTGATTAAAAAAAGAATACTTACATAATAGACGATGTTACTCTTGTGGGCATAAGCACTCACTTTGATATGAATAAAGACGGTACAAATAACTTCACATATCTGTATAAACCATCAAAGGCTACAGTCTCTTCAAATACCAAGTCAGAGAAAATGAACTTCATTATAAAGAATATAAATGTTCAGAAAACAGACTTTGTCTTTAATGACAAAACTCTCAAAGAGCCTTTTTCTTATCACTTGAAAGATATAAGTGTTCAGAGTAAGGATTTTAAGTTTGAAGGACAAAACAATTTTCAATTCTCAGCTCATTTACAAGATGGAGGCGAAATAAAAGCTAAATGGCATGGAGATATGGATGGAATAAAAAATCAAAACATAAAACTATTTATAACCAATCTTGCACTTAAAGATTTAGCTCCTTATTGTTATGAGTATTTTACTTGTCCTATAACAAAGGGATTACTTTCTTTCAAGAGTCAAAACATAATTTCAAACTACAACTTGAAGGGTTAGAACAATCTTGATATTTATCAGTGTGAGGTTGGAAAGAAAAATCGTAAGATAAAAGGTGAATTTTCTTACATTCCATTGAAAGCAGGCTTGTATATCTTCAAAGACCGCAAGGATAGAATAAAAATAGATTTGCCTGTTACAGGGAAGGTAAATAGTCCTAAGTTCTCTTATTGGCATATTGCTTTCAAAACACTTGGAAACTTGCTTGTCAAAGTGGCTTTGTCTCCAATGAGTTTCATAGCTCAACAGTTGGGCATTGCATCTGACGGATTGGACAAAATGGATATAGATGCTCAGCAGAGAGATTTCACAACGGAACAATACACCACGCTAAAGACTCTTGCAGACATTATAAAGCAAAAGCCGGGTTTGGTTTTGCAACTGACACAGAACATAGATTATTCAGAGGCTGTGCAAAATTTTGCTTTGGCTAACTTAAAGAAAGAATACTATCTGCAACTAAACCCTGCAGAAAGAGCAAAGGGTTTAGAGTTTATAGACATTGCAACCCTTAATCAAATAGATACAAAAGATAAAGACTTTATTGCATTTACGGACAACTTGCTTAGAGAAAAGAATCTTTCACAAGAGGGTTCTATTAAAGATAAGGTAATGGTTTTTTTCAAAACAGTGGCAGAGGCACAAGTGATAAGAGTAATGGAAGCCAGAAATCAAAAGATGATTACATATTTAACCTCTACTTGTGGGGTAAAACCAGAGAGAATAAAGGTGATAAACACACCTTTGGCTCAACTGCTATATTGCAAGAAGAATCAATATGACATTACAATGAATGATGGTGAGGAGCAAGAGCCTACTGCCTCAAAATAAAACAAAGAAATAATTTTCTAAAACGAAGTTTAGTTGCGCTAAAACAAAGGAACAATTTGACCAAACAAAGAAACAATTTGACACTTTGTTAGGTAGTATATTTTTAGTATCTTTGCGCTTTGTAAAATTCAAAATTAGATATGCGTATGAAAAAAACTATCACTTTTCTTTTTGCGTTAATGATTTGTGCCACTTTGCACTCTCAAGCGTTCTTGACTATCAAAGTTACTCAATATGGAAATGAGTCTTCCTTTTTTATAAATAATACATGTTATAGGGCTTTGTTTTCGGTAAATAGCGAGACTCATAAACCCAAAATTGTGTTTTCAGGTAATGCTTCTTTGGTTTATAACTCCATTTATTCAGATGCAACTCTTGATTTTGCCGTTTTTACTTGTCCCAAAGCTTCTTTGACTTATTTGTTTGTGCATAATTATGCCGATATGAGCCGTGGCTGTGATATATTTCTTTTGAAGAATAACACATATTCATTTATTGGACATTTAAATGTGGCAGCTTACACTCGCAATGACAATAATAAAATGGATTATAATAGCATTCTGCCTTATATTTCTATGGTCAATACCACTCAAAAAGTGTATTTATCTTTTGAAGTGCCATTGGTAGTTATAAATCCAGGAGAGGGAGAAGAAAGAGTTTTGGAAGGCAAGACACTTCATTACACAATAGAAAATAATAATCTTATTCAGCATATAGCAGATCAGGAAAATAATGACTAACAAAACACAAGACAATCCTCAAAACCTCTCAGCACAAGATATAGAAATAATGGCTCCTGTTGGTTCTTATGAATCCCTTTCGGCAGCAATAGCTGCAGGAGCAGATAGCGTTTATTTCGGTTTAGGAAAAATGAATATGCGCTCAGCCTCAGCAGCAAACTTTACCATTGATGACCTTGCAGAAATAGTACGCATAGCAAAAGAAAATCATATCAAGACTTACTTGACACTAAATACTGTAATCTATGACCAAGAAATGGATTACATGCACTCTATTGTTGATGCTGCAAAAGCAAATGGAGTTTCTGCAATCATTGCTTCAGATATGGCAGTTATCTCTTATGCAAGAAAGCAAGGAGTACAAGTACATTTATCTACACAATGCAACATAACAAACACTCAGGCAGTGAAATTCTTTTCGCAATATGCAGATGTAATTGTTACAGCGCGTGAATTGAGTCTTGATAAAGTGAAACACATAACTCAATACATAAAAGATAATAATATAACAGGACCTTTGGGCAACTTAGTTGGCATAGAGTGCTTTGTGCACGGAGCTTTGTGTATGGCGGTTTCAGGAAAATGTTATATTTCCCTTGACAATGCAAACCGAAGTGCCAACAGAGGCGAGTGCCTGCAATATTGTCGTCGACCTTATAAAGTAACAGATATCGACGGAGGTACAGAACTTATTGTAGATAACCAATATATTCTCTCACCAAAAGACCTTAAAACCATAGATTTTCTTGACCGCATACTTGATGCAGGAGTTAGAGTATTGAAAATTGAAGGTAGAGGACGAAGTGCTGAATATGTAAAAAGGGTAACAAGCGTGTATAAAGAGGCTGTACAATGTTATTTTAATGGGACTTTCACACAAGAAAACAAAGAACGTTGGAATAGCCTGCTCAGAGAGGTTTATAATCGTGACTTCTGGGATGGATACTATTTAGGTCAAAGATTGGGTGAGTGGAGCAGCAAATATGGCTCACAAGCCACAAAGAAAAAAGAATTTATTGGCACAGTCATTAACTATTTTAAAAATATAGGCATTGCAGAAGTGCATATAGAAACCGGAGAATTGAAAGTGGGGGAGAGAATTCTTATCATTGGTAAAACAACTGGTGTTTATGAAGATACAGCAAGAGAGATAAGAGTGGATTTGAAAAGCGTTGAAAAAGCAAGCAAAGGAGACCTTTTTTCTTTACCAACAAATGATTTGGTTAGACGTGGAGACAAATTATACAAATTAGTAGATGTTGAAATTTAATTATCATAGCCACAGTACATTTTGTGATGGCAAAAGTACTCTTGAACAAATGGTTCAAGAGGCAATAAACAAAGGATTGACATATTTTGGTTTTTCTGCTCATGCTCCTTTCCCTCAAGAAAACAAATTTGCACTTCCTTATGAGCATGTGCAAGAGTATTTGGACACAGCCAAGATGCTCAAAGAGAAATATCGCAATCAGATAAATCTTTTTACTGCTATGGAGTTTGATTACATACCAACGCTTTGCACTAATATAAGAGAAAGAGCCAAGGAATACAATCTTGACTACATTATTGCTTGTGTGCACATGGTGTATTCTCCAAATGGGTTGTGGTTTATTGATGGTCATGACCAAAGTAAATATGACGATGGATTGAATCAATATTTTGGTGGTGATATTTACAAAGGCGTTAGAGCTTTCTATAATCAAACAAATGAAATGTTGCAAAGCACTAATCCGGATATAATAGGACATTTTGATAAAATAAGAATGCACAACCGTGGACGCTATTTCCAAACGGACGAAAAGTGGTATACTGATTTGATTATGGAGACTTTGCAACTCATAAAGGAGAAAGGAACAATTTGTGAGGTAAATACACGTGGGCTATACAAAGGAAGAAGTGATGATTACTTCCCAGAAACTCGTTGGATTAAAAAGGCTGTTGCAATGAATATACCTCTAACCATATCAACTGATTGTCATAATGTGAATGAAGTAGGAGCATTGTTTGTAGAGTGTAGAGAGCATTTGAAAGAGTGTGGGGCTAAGGAAATATATTACTTTGACGGTCAATGGAAAACAGATAAAATATAATCAAAGCAATGAAGATAGTAACCATAATAGGAGCAAGGCCGCAGATAATAAAAGCTTCGGCTATTTCAAGAGCAATAAAGAAACATAACTCTTTGTTTGCAAATGGTAAATCTAAGCAAATAGAAGAAGTGCTTGTGCATACAGGACAACATTATGATGAAAATATGAGTGGAGTATTTTTTTCTCAAATGCAAATACCTACTCCAAAATACAATCTTGCTGTTGGCAGTGCAAGCCATGGTGTTCAAACCTCATTAATCACACAAGGCATAGAAGAAGTATTGCTAAAAGAGAAACCACAAGCTATAATACTTTATGGTGACACTAATAGCACTTTGGCAGGAGCCATTGCAGCTTCAAAGATTTTTGTGCCTATTGTGCATATTGAGGCAGGGCTCAGAAGTAAAGACAAGATAATGCCGGAGGAGATTAATCGCGTGCTTTGCGACCATGTTTCTACATTGTTGTTTTGTCCAACACAAGCAGCTATTGATAATTTGAAGTGCGAAGGCTTTCCTTTGACTACTCACAGTAACCCTAACATCAACCAACCTAATGTTTATCATTGCGGAGATATTATGCTGGATAACACTCTTTACTTTTCTGCAATGGCAAAACCTGTTCAAGCACTTAAAGGTATTGACAAATATATTCTTTGCACTATTCACCGTAATGCAAATACAGATTCAAAAGATAGACTTACTAATATATTTGCCGCACTTTTGACTCTGGCAAAGACTAATAATATAATCTTGCCATTGCACCCTCGTACTCGCAAGATGATTTCTTCTCTTTTAGACTTAGAGTTGCAGGGCAAAATGAATAGCAATGAAAATCTGCATATAATAGAACCAATGGGCTATTTAGAAATGGTGTATTTAGAAAAGCATTGTTCATTGATTATTACTGATTCTGGTGGAGTGCAAAAGGAGGCTTATTTCTTGCAACACCCATGTGTGATTATGCGTCCGGAGACAGAATGGGTTGAGATAGTGAGAGAGAATTGTGCTTTCATTGCAGATGCAGACACAAAGAAAATAATATCTGGAGCAAATAACTTTTTAAATCATCCACCTAAAGACTATCCTTCAATCTTTGGTGAAGGCAAGGCAGCAGAATTTATTATACAAGAGACAGTAAAGACTCTATCATAATCAAGTAATATTACTTTGAAAGCAAATAGTAATTGGGTGAAACAATAGTTTTATTCCTTTTGTTTAATATTATGGTATAATACCTATATGATTACAAGTCCAATACTATGAAAGAAACTGCTATCTTTTGAACTTGTCCATTAATTATTTTTCAATCTCTTATTGAAATGCTGTTTTAATTTTTTATTTCTTCGTTTTAGTCAATGCAAACGAAGTTTTATTTAATATACTTTGCGTTGAATTATACCACCAAAAAGAATGGATAACCTATAAGGTAAAAGTCTATAAATAGAAAAGAACCATTTGTTGTTTCTTGCTTGTCTCTTATGATGAGAATAAGACCAATATAAAGGTATTTCTTTGCAATGAAAATGACTTTTGAATTCATGGACAGAACTTCCCAGAGTGCTTCTGCCAAAAGAATAAGTGGCGGCTTTGCTTTGGCGTGAATAATCAATCATTGCAGAGTGCAAAAGATAAGAAGGATAAAGATGTTGATATTTTTCAATGGTTGCAAACAGTGCATTATCGTAATAATCATTTGTTATCCTGCAAAGAGTTGCTCCTCCAATAGGCTCTGAGCCAATATAGGCAACAAATACTTCTGCTTTACTTAAGAGGACACCTTTCTTTATTGATTGTTTTGATTGAGGAGGTACACCTATCTCATGCATTCGCACAGAATAAGCTGTGTAAAAATCATTGATTATTTTTTCATCAGCTCCGTTTCTTACAATTATATCATTGGCTTGAGCTTTGTGAATTTTTCTACGTATATTTGTTGTGTAGTTGTATTCATCTCTAAGGTCTAACTCAATATTTACCTTGCTGCTATAAACATTTTTAGAACGTTGGCGTGTGTCTCTTATTTCCCAATATTTTGGAAGTTCAGGCAAATCAAAGCGTTTGGGATTTAGCTCTAAAACACCTTGAGATATATATGGCATAGAAACATACCATTGTCCCATTTTGCACATAAGCAATGCCACTGTTTGACTTACGCTTAGAGAGAAAGGTACACGCAATATTTTTACTTTGTGTGCTGCTTCAAAATTTTTTATGAACTCTTGAGCATCGTCAAATACGTACATTGCTTATTGTTTGTTGAATTTCTTATTTGCTGAAAGGGTGTTTAGTTAGTTCTAAGCGGCACAGAGGGTGATAATCTCCTTTTAATCCTATTGGAGTTGCATTTCTGATATCACTAACTATTTGAATACATTGACGAGCTTCTTTTAGTCCAAAGCCTTTGCCTGCCAAAATATTCTTATAACTCTCTGTATGTAATTCTGTGAAGCCTTGAGAAAATTCTATTTCTTGACCTTCCATCTCAATCTTGCGATATGTGCGTTTGCCAGCCTCTATGGCTTCTTTTGGAAGTGTGTCAGAATTTATGCTAAGGAAATAACGTACTCTTGCTTTTTTGAAACGCAAGAAACCTGCTGCACGGTCGTGAGTGTAAATATGAACAATATTCTCTTGTATTGGGCCAAATATCCAAGAAAGCATATCATAAAAATGAACACCAATATTTGTAGCAATACCACCTGATTTTGTGCTATCACCTTTCCAAGAAGTGTAATACCACAAGCCACGAGAAGTGATATAAGTTAAATCTACATCATATATCTTGTCTTTTGGACCATTGTCTATTTGCTTTTTCCAATCAATTATGGATTGATGCAAACGTAACTGAAGAATATTATATACTTTGTGTCCTGTTTCATTTTCCATTTGCTCTAAGGCATCAATATTCCAAGGATTAAGCACAAGAGGTTTTTCACATATTACATCTGCCCCAGCTCTTAGTCCAAAACGAATATGGGCATCATGCAAATAGTTTGGAGTGCACACAGAAACATAATCTAATTTTTGGTCTGTGTGTTTAATCTTTTCAACATAACGGTCAAAACGTTCAAACTCTGTATAGAAAGAACATTGAGGGAAATAACTATCCATTATTCCAACGCTGTCGCTCTTGTCAAGAGCAACCACAAGATTGTTATCTGTTTCTTTTATTGCTTTTAGATGACGAGGAGCAATATATCCTCCAACTCCTATGATACCAAAGTTTTTCATATCTCTTATTTTATTCTTGTCTTGTTACTTGTCCTTTTTCTAATTTGTATTCTTGTTTGCTCTCTGGGCAAATTGCAATACCCTCTGAGTTAAACTTTAAACGATGTCCATATTCAGACATAAATCCCATTTGTTTTGCAGGATTGCCAACCATGAGTGCATAGTCTTGAACTGTTTTTGTTACCACAGCTCCTGCACCAATGAAAGCGTATTTACCAATATTGTGTCCGCAAACAATAGTTGCATTTGCTCCTATGGTTGCCCCTTTACCAACAATAGTTGTTGCGTATTGACTATGGCGGTTTATGGCGCAACGAGGATTTGTTACGTTAGTGAAAACGCAAGAAGGTCCTAGAAATACATCATCTTCACATATAACGCCAGTATATACAGAAACATTATTCTGAATTTTGCAATTAGAGCCCAATACAACTTGAGGTGAAATTACAACATTTTGACCAATATTGCAATGAGCACCAATATTGCAACCTTCCATAATATGAGAGAAATGCCATATCTTTGTACCTTCTCCAATTATGCAACCTTCATCTATTATGGCCGTGGGGTGAGAAAAATAATTCATTTGTCTTCGGTTTAATTCTTAAGTCTTATAATAACATTATAAAGGTCTTTGGCTAAAAAGTATATGACCTTAAAGTGCAAAATTAGAAATTATTTCTATCATAAGGAGTAAAACATCTAAAATATTGTTTAACTTTGCACGTTAATTATCATACCAAAATGGAATGAATAGTAATTTAAAAAGCATAAGAAACCATTATGTAATTGCTTTCTTTTTTGTTTTTGTTAGTCTTGTGTTTTCTAATAGCATAAAGGCTCAAGGACAGCAAAAGGAAGCAAAGATTGTTTTTGAAAAGACTTCTTTTAATTATGGCACAATAAGTGCAGGGGAGGGGGGAGAAGCTGTTTTTAAATTCAAGAATGAAGGCTCTACTCCTTTAGTTATAAGCAATGTCGTCTCTTCTTGTGGTTGCACAAAACCAAAATGGAACAATCAACCAATAGAAGCTGGCAAACAAGGCGAAATACGAGTAACTTATAACACAAATATCATTGGTGATATTAAAAGAAGTGTAACCGTTACAACTAATGACAAAGACAAAAATAGAATAGTGCTTGTGCTAACAGGAAAAGTGGTAAAAGCAAAATAAAGAACATGAATTTATAATAAACAAAAGGAGATAATAAAATGAAAAAAGTATTTTTAGCACTCTTACTAATTGCAGGAGTAACATTTGGAGCAGTAGCTCAAACACAGAATACAAAAAATGCAACAGAACAAAAAACAAAAGGAACGCAAGCAATTATTACTTTTGAAAAAACAACACATGACTATGGCGAAATTCAAAAAGGAGCTAATGGAGTATGTGAGTTTAAGTATAAGAATACAGGTAAAGCACCTTTGATTCTTTCTTCTGTACGTTCTTCTTGTGGTTGCACAGTGCCTTCTTGGTCAAAAGAACCTATTATGCCAGGGAAAACAGGTGTTATTAAGGTTAAATATGACACAAATCGTGTTGGACCAATCAATAAGACTATTACAGTACAATCAAACGCTTCAAATGATAGAGAACTTTTGAAAATTATTGGTAAGGTAGGCAATACTCCTGCTAAATAATAAAAGTTATAGAATAACAGAACAAGCAATCAAACACAACAAATAATAAACAAAAACGGATTAATTATGCCAAAAATATCAATAAAAGGTACAGTTTTGCCAGCTTCTGCTATCAGAAAGTTAGTGCCTTTTGCAGATGAAGCAAAAGAAAGAGGTATTAAGATTCACCATCTCAACATTGGACAACCAGATGTTCATACACCACAAGAAGCTATTGAAGTGCTTAAACATGCAGATATGCAAGTAGTCTCTTATACAAATTCAGCAGGAAACCTTTCTTATCGTAAGAAATTAGTTGAATACTACAAGAGACACGATATATATCTTTCTGTTGAAGACATCATTGTAACAAATGGAGGTAGTGAGGCATTGCTTTTTGCTTTTATGGCTTGCTTGAACGAAGGTGATGAAATCCTTATTCCAGAGCCTTTCTACACAAACTATAACTCTTTTGCTATTCAAACAAACACAGTTATCAAGACAATTCCTTCTTCAATAGACAATGGTTTTGCACTTCCACCAATAGCAGACTTTGAAAAAGCTTTGACTCCAAAGACTAAGGCTATCATGGTTTGTAACCCTAACAACCCAACAGGTTATCTATACTCTAAAGAAGAAATAGAACAATTAGGAGCTATGGCAAAGAAACACGATCTTTTCTTATTTGCTGATGAGGTCTATCGTGAATTTTGTTATGATGGTTTAAAACATTTCTCTGTTCTTAGACTTGACGGAATTAATGACAATGTAGTATTGGTTGACTCTGTTTCTAAACGTTACAGCGCTTGTGGAGCAAGAGTTGGTTGTATTATCAGCCGTAACAAAGAAGTTATGGGAGCAGCAATGCGTATGGCTCAGGCTCGTTTGTGCCCTCCTTACTTTGGACAAATCTTTGCTGAGGCAGCAGTAGATACTCCTAATTCCTACTTGAAAGAAGTTAATGAGGAATACACTCGTCGTAGAAAAGTATTGGTTGATTGTGTTAATGCAATCCCTGGTTGCAAATGCCCAACTCCAAAAGGTGCTTTCTATACAATAGTAGAATTGCCTGTTGATGATAGCGACAAATTCTGTAAATGGTTATTGACAGATTTCAATTACAAAGGTGAGACAGTTATGCTTGCTCCTGCAACAGGTTTCTATTCAAACCCAGAGAAGGGAAAACATCAAGCAAGAATCACTTATTGCTTATGTGAAGAGGATATCAAGGCTGCAACTACATGTTTAGCTGAAGCATTGAAAGTTTATCCAGGACGCACAAAATAAGACAAATTTTAGGTAAGTAAAAATACTAAGGGGTAGACTCATTTGAGCCTACCCCTTTTTCTATTTCTTTGTTTGGTCAAATTATTCCTTTGTTTTAATTTTTTATTTCTTTACCCGTTGGCGGAATTAGGATTAAGAATAATTAACAAAAGGAGAGTAAAGAAAAAGTATAAAAATATCGTGTATATCATTGATTTTTTGTAATTTAGCAGTGTAAAACAAAAAGAACAAAAGACAAGATATGCACGATATAATATATGCAAAGTTCCGAAAAATTTCTAAGGTATGCAAAGAATACTGTAAAGATTTAGTAGATCAGAGAGGGAATTTAAGACATAGAGGAGTAAAATCAACAAAATTCTCAGATGAAGAAGTAATAGCATTGAATATAACAGCAGAGATTTTAAGTATAGATAGTGAGAACCGTCTATTTCATCTGTTAAAGAATGAATACGAGAAAGACTTT
>JGI20225J20221_1001301_pt1 | contig 43778 bp, 22 predicted proteins | sample BioMet4_FD_20221 | JGI IMG/M metagenome (IMG submission 20221) | reverse complement strand
ACTTTACACGACAGACTAACCGCGACGCTTATGGATACGTAAACTTAAAGGGCGTGATCCAAAACTATGCGCAGCATACAACTATTAAATGTTTAACATCATTTAAAGGGAAAATCTTCACTATAACCTCAGATAATGGATTTGAGTTTGCTTTTCATAAAAAAATAGAGACAAAATTGAGAATTAATTTCTATTTTGCCAGACCCTATCATTCTTGGGAGAGAGGAGCAAATGAAAATATAAATGGATTAGTAAGGCAATACTTTCCTAAGGGGACAGACTTTAGTGAAGTGACTGAACAACAAGTAGAAACTGTCGAAGATTTAATTAATTCAAGACCAAGAAAAAGGTTGGAATATTATACTCCAATCGAGTTTATTAATACACTTAAAAAACATAGGAGAGAGTTGCGTTTATAACTTGAATTCTGTTATTATAGGGGGTAGATATAATTTTTCCGCAGCTAATAATCAACCATTTAGTTCAAAAAGTAAAACGTATTGTCAGAAAACTTCCTTATATCTTTTCCCTAAAATGGTGAGACACGAGTTAAAAAGTGTTTCACATCTAATTATCAAACACTTACTCATACAAAAGTGTATATTTAAGTTATTATAATATTGTTATTTAAATAAAGAGAAGCCTATCATAATATACTATAATCTACTTCTTTCACTTGAACCAGTTTCCCTTCCTTTGTATTTACTACGCTCACTTGTAAGATGCAAAGTCTTTGCAGATAAGTTTAAATGCCATGAAATCGTTTTTTATCAGACAAATTTCATAACTTTGCATCTATAGGAAAACCGTTTTCTTCTTCAATGAAAAACATTATAGCTAGTATCAGACAAGTATACCCCGTTTCCGATGAAGCGCTCCAAGCGTTGCTGACGGAGATGGAAGAGAGAATATATCCCAAAAACACTTGTATTGTGCAATCGGGCATAACGGATCATTTGGTTTATTTTATTGAAGAAGGAGTAACTCGCTCGATATTTCATCATGATGGAGTGGACACCACCACCTGGTTCAGCAAGGAGGGGGACATTACTTTTGGCATGGATTCGCTGTATTATAACCAGCGTTCGATAGAAAGCGTTGAAACACTGACAGACTGCCGGGTGTACGTCATCCACATTGACAAACTGAATATGCTATATGAGAAGTATATCGACATAGCCAACTGGGGAAGAATCCTGCATCAGAATGTAAATAAAGAACTGAGCCATCTCTTTGTAGAAAGGTTACAACTCACTCCCAAAGAACGATATGATAGCTTTTTATTGCGTTACCCCGGTCTCATTAATCGGGTAAAGCTGAAATACGTAGCCGCCTTTCTGGGTATTTCCATCTATACCTTCAGTCGTATCCGTGCTCAAAAATAGTTTTTATATTCCTTTTTTTGCTTTTAAGCAAAAGAAGTTCTTTCTGTAAACAATACTTTTGCGGCTAAGATAATATTAACTCTAATCAAAAACAGATGTCAAGAATTTCTTCAGCTGCATTTGCAGACACCAAGCCACATTATAATCTATTAGACGGATTACGCGGAGTGGCGGCCCTTTTAGTTATTTGGTACCATGTAAATGAAGGTTTTGGTTTTGCCGAAACTGTCAATGGTGCGGGTAATGGCCTTGTAAAGAACCTCAATCACGGATACCTTGCTGTTGATTTCTTTTTTATTCTTTCCGGTTTCGTTATCGGCTATGCTTACGATGACCGTTGGAACAAGGGCTTTACTATGAAAGAATTCTTCAAGCGCCGTTTGATTCGTCTTCACCCTATGGTAGTAATGGGTGCCATTTTAGGTGTCATAACATTCTGCCTCCAAGGCAGCGTGCAGTGGAACGGTACACAGATTGCAACTTCCCTTACTATGCTCGCTTTACTTTGTACCATGTTCTTCATCCCTGCAGTTCCGGGTGGAAATTACGAAGTGCGCGGTAACGGTGAAATGTTTCCGCTAAACGGACCATACTGGTCGCTGTTTTTCGAATATATAGGTAATATTCTTTATGCCTTGTTTATCCGTCGTTTGTCCACTAAGGCATTGGGTGCATTAGTTATAGTGTTGGGTATTGCATTGACTTGGTTTGCCACCTGCAATATTTCTACTTATGGAAGCATCGGCGTGGGCTGGACATTAGATAGTGTGAATTTCCTGGGCGGTTCATTGCGTATGCTTTTCCCTTTTACTATGGGTATGTTCTTATCGCGGATTTTCCAACCGGTGAAAGTGAGAGGTGCTTTCTGGATTTGCTCGGCTGTATTGGTGGCTTTGTTCTCGGTACCTTTTATCGGAGCTTCTGAACCAGTCTGCATGAATGGTGTTTACGAATCGTTCTGTATCATCATCGTTTTTCCTATTTTNGTTTGGTTAGGTGCATCGGGTGCTACTACCGATAAGATATCGACAAATATATGCAAGTTTCTGGGCGATATTTCTTTTCCGCTATACGTAGTACATTATCCATTNATGTACTTGTTCTATGCATGGCTCATCAAAAACAAACTTTATACGTTTGGCGAAACCTGGGCTATTTCTTTGGGTGTAATGGCATGGAATGTATTGCTAGCTTATGCTTGTCTAAAATTGTACGACGAACCGATACGCAAGTATTTGGCAAAGCGTTTCTTAAATAACAAAAAATAAACCATTCAGTACCCCCATATATTCGGCTCATCTGCTAATGTATGGGGATTGATATATATATATAAGGCATTTACATACTCAGAAATGCTTATTTACAAGTATACTAAAGGCTATATCCCAATCTTATATAAAGAATAACGATACACCCAGTACACTTATTATTGCTCCAATGATTTCTCTTATTGTAACTTTCTGCTTAAAAATAAGATGTGAAGGCCATAATATAAAGATTGGCGTAAGTGCCATTAGTGTAGATGCAATACCAGCTTCAGTATATTGAACGGCCATTAAAGAAACGGAAACTCCGATAAATGGCCCGAAGATGGTAGCCCATAAAGCAGCATTCATACCTTTTCCATTGTGAAATGCAATAGGCATTGTGTATAGTTCCTTTCTAAGCCACATTATAACAAAGTATCCCAGCATACCAGTTATGGCACGTATATAAGTGGAAGCAAACGGAAGCATAGTCATAAACTGATTTATATCTGTTGCAGGTACCGACATTTTGTAATGGTTCATCCCCACCTTGCTTAGTACAAGTCCTACTCCCTGCCCTACTCCAGCACCTATCCCAAGTAAAATTCCTTTCAGCGGTAACTTTAATCCTATTTTGTGAGAAGTTCCTTTACTGAGAACAGACATTCCTATGCCACAAATAGTAACCATCATCCCTATCCATGCATTCAAAGGGAGTTTCTCACCCAGTATTATCCAGCCAGATATTGCAGCTGCCGGAGGAGCGAGTGTCATAAACAACTGTCCGAAGCGTGAACCTATAAGAACGTAAGAGTTGAACAAGCAATAATCTCCTAGTACATACCCCACAAATCCGGAAAGTGATAACCAAAACCATGTTTCTGAATTGGCATACAAAGGATAAGGCACGCCGGTAAACCACCACAGAGTGATAGCCAGGAAAAACAAAGAAAGGAACATTCGGATTAAATTCAGCTGTAAAGAACCAATCCGCTTACAAGCTACTTCCGCAAAAAGAGCTGTAGCAGTCCAGGATATAGCTACACCCAAAGAGAGTACTTCGCCAAAATATTGCATCTTTTTCTATTTTGGGTGCAAAGGTACAACTATTTATATTAAATGAAAGTATTTACCAATACAACCCTTCCCTGCTTTTTCAGAATCTTATCATGTTCATTTAATNACTTTATACAATTACATAATTTTCCGTAGTGAGNAAAAGAAACAGACTGTTACANTCATGTCTTTTATAAAAGAGTAATATATGTAAAATTATAAATGCAAACTTCATTTNGAAGTTAGCTCNTTAAAACAACCGGGAAAANAATTTCCATCAAGCCTCAGACTGTATATCAANAGAAGCCAACANATATTTCATAATCATCTTTATAACAATGATTTAAATATTATCATGTAACATACAATAAGTATNATGTAACATACAATAAGTATTATGTAACATAAAATAGTAAATATGTAACGCATATAAAAACACGTGTATCATTTATTTAAACACTNTTAATTAATGTTTAATACATTTACGCTTTGAAAATTTAGACTTATAGCAAGCTACAATTAAAAGCTATAAAATCAGCACAGACATCTAAGTACTATGAAAAATAAAAAATCTCTAAATTTAGGGTCAACCACGTTGTCATCAGCATGGCTGTTCAGTATTTCTAAAGCCTCTTATAATTTACTCAACAAAGCAAAAGATCTGCCGGTTATAAGCAATCTAGTGTTATTCTTTGATAACTTCAGCTACAAAAGAGAAAATGATTTTTATGTTTCGACTCCTTTGTCAGGTGAATATAATTTCAAGACTCAAAATATATTTAAAGTTTGCTCCGCTCTTATCATGCAGCCGAAAAAATAGCCAGAGTCATTTCTGGAATGTAACTACTAAAAAAATAAATACCTCAAGTAATTAACCTTAATAATTAATGGAATGAAATGTGAATATGATGACAGTTAAAATTGATTGCTTTCAAGAAAGAAAGATTATTTGGAAAAAGAGAAAAATATTAATATCTTAATCTAAAAAAGATGGAAAATGTAAAAAAACAATTACAAAAGATTCCTTACTTGATTTTATGTCTGCTGTTAATCAGCGTTACAGCTTATGCACAAGACAGAATAAAAGTAACGGGATCAATATTCGATAGTAAAGGAGAAACTATTATCGGTGCCAATATAACACTGAAAGGTAATAGTTCAATAGGTACAATTACAGATATTGACGGAAACTTTACGTTGTCTGTACCAAGAAATTCAGTGTTAGTTGTTTCATACATTGGTATGAAGAAAAAAGAAATAAAAGTTATTGATAATAAGAAGTTGAGGATTACATTAGATGACGCTTCTGAACAATTAGAAGAAGTTGTAGTCGTTGGTTATGGACAGCAAAAAAAAGCCAGTGTTGTTGGTGCAATTACACAAACAACAGGTAAAGTACTGGAACGTGCTGGTGGTGTAGCAGATATTGGTGCTGCCTTAACAGGTAACCTGCCAGGTGTAGTTACTACAGCCAGTACAGGTATGCCGGGTGAAGAAGACCCAAGAATCGTTATTCGTGGTATCAGTTCATGGAACAATAGTGATCCATTAATTTTAGTAGATGGAATAGAACGCCCTATGAATAGCGTGGACATCAGTTCTGTACAATCAGTTTCTGTTTTAAAAGATGCATCTGCAACTGCCGTTTACGGTGTAAAGGGAGCAAATGGTGTTATCTTGATTACTACAAAGCGCGGAAATGAAGGTAAAGCCAAAATAGAAGTTGGTCTTAATGCTACAGCAAAAGTAGTATCTAAGTTACCACGCTCTATGGCTTCTGCGGATGCTCTATATGTACGTAATCAAGCAATTGAGAACGAACTAGGTTTAAATCCTGATTCATGGGGTAATATTACACCTGCCGAAATTATGGATAAATACCGTAATCCGGCTAACTTGGAAGAAGCAGAACGCTATCCGGATGTAGATTGGCAAAAAGAGCTGTTTAAAGATTATGCAATGGCTTACAATGCAAATGTTAACATCTCGGGTGGAACAAAATTTGTAAAATACTTTGCCGCAGTAGATTTTCAACATGAAGGTGATTTATTCCGTGAGTGGGACAATAATCGTGGATATCAGTCAGGATATGGCTATAACCGTATTAATGTGCGAAGTAATTTAGATTTCCAGTTGACAAAAACAACTGTTTTGAAAGCTAATATTGCGGGGTCACATGGTCTTAAACGTTCTCCCTGGAATGTTAGTAATGACTCATTCGGAGCTTCACAGTTATGGCAAGCCGCCTACAGTTCACCCTCGGATGCATTTCTTCCCCGATATTCGGATGGAACATGGGGATATTACCCTGCTAACACACAAGGTGCACCTAACTCTATTGTAAATTTAGCAATCAGTGGTGCAGAAAAAAATACAACGACTCGTATTAACACAGACTTTACCCTGGAACAAGATCTAAGTTTCTTTTTGAAAGGATTGAAAGCAAATGCTTTGATATCATTGGATAATGTATTTTTAGAAACAGATCGTGGTATAAATGACCTTTATCACAATACACAATTTAAATGGATAGATCCTGCTACGGGAGAAATAAAGTACCAACAATCTGGTAATAGTAACAATAACTTCGACTTTCAAGAAGGAATTCAATGGACTACATCAGGTGGTTCAATAGATAATAATTACACTCAGCGTAACTTGTTCTATCAGGGACAATTGAACTGGGCTGGACAGTTTGGTAAACATGGAGTTTCTGCAATGGGTGTATTTAACCGTACAGAACGTGCAAGCGGTAGTGAATTTACCCACTATCGTGAAGACTGGGCTTTCCGTACTACATATAATTATGCCGACAAGTATTTCGCTGAATATAACGGTGCTTATAATGGTTCTGAAAAATTTAGTGCTAAGAATCGATTCGCTTTCTTTAATTCGGGTGCCTTAGGATGGATGATCAGTGAAGAAAAATTCTTCACTCCGGTTAAGAAATACATAGATATGCTAAAGCTTAGATATTCTTATGGTGAAATCGGTGATGACAATGTTGGATCTCGTTGGTTGTACGCCACTCAATGGGCTTACGGAACAGGTAAAAACGGAAGTATTGCTATGATGGGATCTAAAGGAGAAAACAGTCCTTATACATGGTATCGTGAGTCATCAGTAGGTAATGAGGATGTGCATTGGGAAAAAGCAGTAAAGCAAAACTTGGGTATTGACTATTCATTATTCGGAGGCTTAATAGCTGGTAGTGCTGAGTTTTTCCGTGAAAACCGTTCTGATATTCTCGTATCAGGTAATAAACGTTCTGTCCCTTCTTATTTTGGTACAACAGCTCCTACTGCCAATCTTGGTAAAGTTCGCACAAAAGGATATGAGCTGGAACTACGTCTGAATAAAATGTTTAAGAACGGTCTGCGCCTATGGGGTAATTTCAATATGACGCATGCCGAAAACCTTGTATTAAAATATGATGACGCACAATTCTTGCCTAATTATCAAAAAACAGCAGGATACGCAATCGGACAGGATCATTCTTATCTGGATAATGGATATGCAAACACATGGGATGAAGTTATCGGTATGACTGATCACAATACAAATGATAACCAGAAATTACCAGGTCAATATGTCATTGTTGACTTTAATGGCGACGGAGTGATTGACACTAATGATAACGCACCTTATGGATATACCGGAACTCCTCAAAATACATACAATGCTACNGTTGGTTTTGAATGGAAAGGATTCAGTGCTTTTCTTCAGTTCTATGGAGTAACTAATGTTGATCGTTATGTATCCTTTACTTCACTGAACGGTAACTTGGATACTGTTTTTGATGAAGGNTCTTACTGGACAGTAGGAAATACAAATGCCGATGCACCNATGCCACGTTGGAATTCTACACCAAGTTATTATGAGGGAGCTCGCTTCCACTATGACGGTTCGTTTATTCGTTTAAAGAATGCTGAAATTGCCTATACATTTACTGACGGTTGGATAAAGAAAATAGGTCTCTCTAACCTGAAAATTTATTTGAATGGTAANAATTTGTGGGTATGGACACGTATGCCAGACGACCGTGAATCNAACTTTGCCGGTACAGGCTTGGCTTCTCAAGGAGCTTATCCTACGTTGAAACGTTTCAATTTGGGAATAAAATTCAATCTTTAAAAGAAATAACATGAAAAAGTATATATATAAATATTTTTTAAGCGGCTTGATGGTTATGTGCCTGCTAAGTACAACTTCATGTACTGACTATCTGGATAAAGCACCCGACTCTGATATTTCCGCAACGGATGCTTTTAAAGATTTCACCAACTTCCAAGGTTACACGGAAGAGCTATATTATTGCATCCCTGATTTTGCAAAAGGTTATTGGAGTGATTCCTTTAACTGGGGAGAAGATGAAATTATGAATGTAGGTATTGACTATCACATGTGNTATAAGATAGACCAAGGTGATTTCTGGGGATGGCAATCCGNACATGANGGCTGGCAAAGCGGCTGGATGGATCGTAANANTAATTCNACTACTTCTAATGACCGTTTNGNAAAGTCATTATGGCCACTTGCATGGTATGGNATTCGCAAANNCAATATGGGTNTTGCTAACTTAAATTTGATGACTGATGCTACTGACGAAGAACGTAACCTAATTGAAGGACAGCTNTACTTCTTTCGTGNATGGTTCCATTTTGAGTTGATGCAATACTTCGGAGGTTTGCCTTATATTGATACAGTACTTCCTTCTGGAGAACCATTGACTCTTCCTCGACTTAGCTATCAGGAATGTGCAGAAAAAGCAGCTGCNGATTTTCGCAAGGCTGCCGACTTACTGCCTATCAACTGGGATAACACAAATGCAGGAAAGAACACTTTGGGTAAGAACCAANTACGTATCAATAAGATTATGGCATTAGGCTACTTAGGTAAAGATCTGTTGTGGGCAGGTAGTCCATTAATGAACTATGAATCTCAAAAATCTAAATCATATAACAAAGATTTATGCAAGAGATCAGCAGAAGCGTTTGGCGAATTACTCACATTAGTTGAAAGTGGTCAAACACAATATTCGTTGGTAGATTTTAAAAATTACTCTGACTTGTTTTATACAATTGGAAAAGATGGTTTAATGCCAGGTTCAACAGAAGCAATTTTCCGTGGACCTTCTTATGGATGGAATGATACAAACTGGGGATTAAGTAAGCAGTTTGGTTCCGGAATTCTTAATGACGCTGGAGTTATATCACTTCCTACAGCCAATTATGTAAACTATTATGGTATGGCAAATGGATTGCCTTTGACTGACGCAGAATCGGGCTTTGATGCAACCTACCCTTGGAAAGGACGCGATCCACGTTTTTATCATGATATTGTATACGATGGTGTGAAAGTAGTAGAAGGTAATTTGAGTACAGAAAATGAACCACTTCGCTATGCCAGCTTATTTACTTCCGGTCTGTTACGTGATGCAACTAAAGGAAGTCGTACTGGATATCTGCTTTACAAGTTTATTCCTATTAAATGTAATAAGTTCGATGACGGTTATGGATGGAGCAATCACTTTCATATTCACTTGAGTTGGATGCGCTTAGCGGATATTTATTTAATGTATGCCGAATCAGCAGCAAATGCTACTGAATCTGCTATGGGAAAATCATCAAACTGTTCATTGACTTCAGTTGACGCTGTTAACAAAATTCGAAAACGTGCGGGAGTAAAAGAGATTAATGCTAAATATACTAGCTCATTAGATGGCTTTATGAGTGAGCTTCGCCGTGAACGAGCCGTAGAATTGGCTTATGAAGGACATCGTTTTAATGATTTGCGTCGTTGGTTATTACTGACAGAATCTCCTTATACAATTAAAACGTCACAGGAATTTATTCGTTCAGGAGTTTTTGATAAGACAGATCCTACAAAAAATGCAGTAAGTGGCTTTACAGAAAAAGTGATTTTAACTCGCAACTTTACAGAAAAGCATTACTGGCTACCTTTAAAGAAATCTGATACAAGTCTTTATCCTGAATTTCATCAGAATCCTGGTTGGTAATAGGTATTAACATTAAGTTTAATAAAACAGAAAAAGAATGAAAAATATACATGCAAGAATCGTTATGGGGACTATGATGACTTTTTCGTCATTGGGGCTGATAGCGCAGGAGAATGCAGAAATGGTGACACCTGCGGACTCTTTAGCCAAGCAAGAAGTCAATGTGGCTTTCCGTACGGTGAATCAGAAGGACCTGATGGGTGGTGTTTCTGTAGTGGATATGGTGCAATTAACTGATAAAAACTACTCAACTTATAGTTTGGATAATATGCAATCACTCGTAGGTGGGTATAATGGCCAACTATGGAATATGGGTGATGCATTAGTCTTAGTTGACGGTGTACCACGTGATGCAAATAATGTATTGCCCACTGAAATAGATAAAATAACATTTCTGAAAGGTGCGTCTGCTGTTGTTTTATACGGTAGTCGTGCATCTAAAGGTGTTATTTTAATTACAACAAAACGTGGAAGTAAAGATGGACTTGAAATAAAGGCTCGTGGTAATGCTTCATTATTTGTTCCAAAAGCATATCCTGAATATTTAGGTGCTGCAGAATATATGACTTTATATAATGAAGCGCGTGCCAATGACGGTTTATCTTCTACTTATTCAGAAGATTTGATTTATAATACTTCTACAGGAAATAATCCTTATCGTTATCCGAATGTAAATTTCTTCTCATCAGATTATATAAAGAAAGCATATAATCGTTACGATGCATCTGCTGAATTTTCAGGTGGTGGGAAATATGCACATTTCTATACCAATATTGGTATCTATAATGTTGGCGACCTGATTAATTTTGGAGAAGGTAAAGACAACCACACCAATCGTATGAATATACGTGGTAATGTGGATTTGCGCCTGAATGATTGGGTAACAGGTTGGGTAAATGCCAACGCTACATTCTATGACGCACGTAGCGATAATGCTTCGTNCTACTTATTCAGAAGATTTGATTTATAATACTTCTACAGGAAATAATCCTTATCGTTATCCGAATGTAAATTTCTTCTCATCAGATTATATAAAGAAAGCATATAATCGTTACGATGCATCTGCTGAATTTTCAGGTGGTGGGAAATATGCACATTTCTATACCAATATTGGTATCTATAATGTTGGCGACCTGATTAATTTTGGAGAAGGTAAAGACAACCACACCAATCGTATGAATATACGTGGTAATGTGGATTTGCGCCTGAATGATTGGGTAACAGGTTGGGTAAATGCCAACGCTACATTCTATGACGCACGTAGCGATAATGCTTCGTTTTGGTCAAACTCTGCCACGCTGCGTCCTAACCGTGTAAGTCCTTTGATTCCAATATCCTATGTTGAAGAGAACGATAATCCTTCCTGGACATTAATCAATAATAGTAATTATCTGGTAAATGGTCAATACTTGTTAGGCGGAACTCAGTTGGATCCAACCAATCCATTTGCAGCTATGTATGCCGCTGGCTACAACAAGCATACTTCTCGCCAATTTCAATTTGACACCGGTATTAATTTAAATCTTGAGAAGGTATTGAAGGGACTTTCCTTCCGTACACAGTTTGCTGTTGATTATGCGACCAGCTATTCTACTTCTATCAATAATAATTATGCAACTTATGAAGCAGTATGGAACAATTACTCAGGTCAGGATTTAATCACATCGCTAAATAAGTACAACAAAGATAGTAGTACAGGTACACAAAATGTATCAGGTAGTGCAGAAAAGCAAACTATAATGTTCTCTGGGCAGTTTAATTATAATCGTACTTTCAATGATGTGCATAATGTTTCTGCGATGTTGTTGGCACACGGTTATCAACAAACAATTTCCGGAGATTATCATCGCCTCAGTAATGCGAATTTAGGTCTGCAAGTCGGATATAATTATAATAATAAGTATTATGTCGATTTTAATGCAGCCGCAGTTCATTCAGCAAAATTTGCTCCGGGACATCGTCAAGCTATCTCACCTACTTTAACAGCTGCATGGCGTTTAAGTAAAGAAGGTTTCCTTGCAGATTCGCCGATTGTTGACGATTTGAAGCTTAATGCCTCTGTTTCAATGTTGAATCAGGACTTAGATATTAAGACTAAAATTGACGATAAGAATGTTGAATATTATCTTTACGACAATGTATTTACTTCATCAGGAACTTGGTGGGGATGGTCAGAATCCTATGGTAACAGCATGCAGTCTGCCGATTCTCGTCGTAGTGGTAATGATAATTTATTTTATGTAAAACGCAAGGAAATTACTCTTGGTTTAGATGCTTCTTTATGGAAGGGTTTATTGAAATTGAATGCCAATTTCTTTACTACTTCAACAGAAGGTTTATTAACTACTCCATCTACTATTTTCCCGAGCTATTTCCAAACTTACTGGCCGGTTTCCTCTTTTTTGCCATATATGAACTATAATAACAACCGCCGTACAGGTTTTGACTTTGCACTTAATCTGAATAAGAAAGTTGGTGATGTAGATATGACATTGGGAGTAAACGGAATGTACTACACTTCTAAGGCTACAAAGGTTAATGAAAATGTAGAATATGATTATTTGAAAGCTGAAGGAAAAGCTATTGATGCTCTTTGGGGATTGCAGAGTAGCGGTTTCTACAAAGATGAAACTGATATAGCTAACTCTCCATCTTCAAGTTATGGCCAAGTAAAACCGGGTGATATTAAATACATTGACCAGAACAATGATGGTACAATAGACAGCAAAGATCAGGTTGTATTGGGTAAATGGGGAGCACCTTTTATTTTCGGTGTGAACTTTACAGCTAAATGGAAAGCCTTCACTTTCTTTGCTGCTGTTTCAGGTAACATAGGAGGAAAAGGAATAAAGAATAATTCATATATGTGGGTGTATGGTGACCGCAAGTATTCAGAAGTTGTACGCAATCGCTGGACTCCAGAAACTGCTAACACAGCAACTTATCCTCGTTTAACAACGCAAAACGGCGACAATAACTTCCGCGCTTCTGATTTCTGGATGTACAGTACTAGTCGTGTAGATTTAGGTAAGGTTCAAATTACTTATGATTTTCCAAAAAATGTATTTAGAAACGGTATAGTCAAAGGCTTGTCAGTGTACTTAAGTGGTTCTAGTTTGCTAACTATAGCCAAAGAACGTAAATATATGGAGATGAATGTAGGTAGTACACCTCAGAGTCGTAGTTATAATCTTGGTTTGAAAGCTGAGTTTTAAATGAGATAGATTACCAAATAAATTATTTGTCATGAAAAATATAATAAAAATATTAGTCCTTTCTTCTTTATTGACAGGATGCGATGATCTGTTCGAGCCAGCCATTGAGAATAATCTGGGATTTGAATATATGTACGAAAATGCGGGATATGCCGAAGGTGTTTTATCTAATGCATATACGCGCATTCCGTCTGCGTCTTATTCATTCAATGATGTTGCAACTGATGATGCAGTTAGTAATGATGCTGCAAATAGTTATCGAAAAATGGTTGCAGGTGCATGGCAGTCGGACAATGACCCAACTGAACGTTGGCGCAATTGCCGTGCAGCTATTCAGTATCTCAATCTTTTTCTAGCCAACGCTGATAAGGTACATTGGGCAGACGATGAGTTGGCTGCTAAAATGTATAATGATCGCTTAAAAGGTGAAGCTTACGGGCTACGTGCCATGTACATGTATTACCTACTTCAGGCGCATGGCGGATGGACTGCAGATGGAAAATTGCTAGGTGTGCCTATTGTTACTGAACCAGAAGAAGCTTCAACAGATTTCAACTATGCACGTGCTACTTTTGAAGATTGTATGAAGGCATTTTATGCTGATGCAACAAAAGCTTTGGAACTTTTACCAAATGATTATGGAGATTTAACTAGTAATTCTGAAATACCTTCAAAATATTCGAATGAAGGTGTAAACCTTACTCAGTATAATCGTGTGTTTGGTCTAAAATTTCGTGGACGCATTTCCGGACGTATCGTAGAAGCTATCCGTTCTCAAGCTGCATTGCTAGCTGCAAGTCCAGCATTTGCTGCAGGCAATACTACAACTTGGCAGAATGCGGCTGATTATGCAGCCAACGTATTGGATAGAATCAATGGCGTTGCCGGTATGGATGCCGATGGTGGAACTTGGTATAAAAACAAAGAAATTGAGTCGTTAGGTAGTGGTGAATGTCCTCCTGAAATCTTGTGGAGAGGAACTAAATCGTCAAGCAATACATTAGAAAAGGATAATTATCCTCCTTCTATCTATGGTAAAGGACGAATCAATCCTACACAAAATTTGGTTGATGCTTTCCCTATGTTGGATGGAACTCCTATATCTGCTAGCGGAACTAGTTACGATGCAAGTAATCCTTATGCAAATCGTGATCCTCGTTTGGCTGCTTATATTTTATACAATGNAACGAAAGCNGGTGTAAATAANAAAGTTATNACAACTGCTGCCGACGGTACAACAAACGATGCTTTGAACAAGGAAGAAGGTTATTCAACACGTACAGGTTATTATATGCGTAAATTATTGCGTCAGGATATTAATCTGGATCCAACTGTAAACAGTACTCAAGAACACTATCAGGCACGTATACGTTACACAGAAATATATTTGAACTATGCAGAGGCTGCTAACGAAGCTTTCGGTCCTACAGGAAAAGGTTCTCATGCTTATTCTGCTTATGACGTAATTAAAGCAATACGTAGCCGAGCTGGTATTACTGGAGGTGACCTGTATTTGGAGTCTATTAAGGATAACAAAGACAAGATGCGCGAGTTGATTCGTAACGAACGTCGTTTGGAACTTTGTTTTGAAGGTTTCCGTTTCTGGGATTTGCGTCGTTGGAAAGCAAACTGGAATACAACTGCTATGGGGGTTAGTATTACAGGAGATGCTACTAAAGCCTATTCTCCGATAGAAGTTGATACACGTACGTATAAAGATTATATGTATTATGGGCCTATTCCTTATAGTGAAATATTAAAATTTAATGCTCTGGAACAAAACCAGGGATGGTAATCATTACAATGTAAAATATTAATTTGATTAAATATGAAAAAAATTATAGCCGCTATTATGATGTTAGGCGCACTGGTTACATCTTGCGAGAATGCAGATTGGGATTTTCCCGATTACGGAAAGACAAGTGTTTATTTTGCCAAACAAACGCCAATACGCACCATTACATTGGGTACCGATACATATGATACAACCTTGGACAATGAGCATAAATGTAAAATTATGGCTACCATGGGAGGAGTATATAATAATGAAACCAATCGCATAATTAATTTCGAGGTTGATGAATCTTTGTGTAAAGGATTGACTTATGAAAATGGAAGTGACATTATACCTATGCCTTCTACTTATTATACACTGGCATCCAACCAAATTATAATACCTGTAGGTAAAGTATTGGGAGGAGTCGAAGTACAATTAACAGATGCATTCTTCAATGATCCAAAATCTATTTCTACTACTTATGTTATTCCATTAAGAATGACTAGTGTAGAAAATGCTGATACAATCCTGAAGAGTAAAAACTACATTCTTTATGCTGTTAAATACATTAATAAATGGGATGGTAATTGGCTAAGCCGAGGTACAGATGTAATTGACGATAATGGATCAGTTACTACAGTAACACGCCAAGCTAAGTATATAGAGAATGATGAGGTACGTAGCCTTACAACAACTGCCTATAAGCAAGTTGTATATCCTGTATCTACAGTTGTAAATGTATACAAAGAAGATGGTACATTGGGAACTAAAACCTTAAAATGCGACCTTATATTAACATTCGACGACAAGGATAAATGTACAATTACCAGTGGAACAGAAGGCTATACAGCTACCGGTACTGGTACATGGACAAAAGAAGGTGCAAAAAAGGCTTGGGGAGATAAAGATCGTGATGAACTGAAGTTAAACTATGTATTGACTTACAACTACCAGCAAAAAGCAGGTGGCCCGATGTTGTATAAAAAGTACACATGTGATGATACATTGGTTGCACGTGACCGTGGAAGTAAATTGGAAACTTTTACACCGAAAAATAAATAATCAATTGATTCCTAAAAATAATACAAATGAAACAGTATATAAATAAACTTCTGATAACAGCATTAGGATCGGTTATAATGGCCGGGTGCGCTGATACTGGTATTGATGATTTTTCTGTAGAAAAGCCAAACACCATAGCGGGTATGGAGTATCTAAATGACTACTCTCCGTTGAAATCGTATATAGATCGTACTGCCCACCCCAACTTTAAGTTGGGATCGGGTATTTCGGAAAGCGATTTTAATTCGGGAGGTCTTGTCTATAGATTGGCAAGCGCTAATTTCGATGAAATAACTGCTGGTAATGCAATGAAATACAGTTCTTGTGTTTCTAAAGATGGTGTTATGAGCTTCTCTGATGTGACCAAATTTATAGAAATGGCTAAAACTGCAGGTTTATCAATCTATGGCCACACATTGGCCTGGCATTCTCAACAGCAGAATGAGTACTTGAATAAACTGATTGCTGACAAAGAAATAAAAGTGGATCCAAATAACGCAGAACATGCATTGCATATAAAAACTACTGAAGCTAAAGCAAATGTTTGGGATTGGCAAATTTATTATATGTTGCCTGAAGCTCTCACAGTAGGACAAGAATATACAATAAGTATGCGTGCCAAAGCAACTACAGCAACTAATATTGCTTTTTGGCCAAACAATGCAAATGGATCGCAAGTACAATATTTATCTGATTTGTCTGTAGGAAAAGAATGGAATACTACTTCTGTTAAATTTACGGCTACTATTCCTATTCAAAAATTGGTATTCTCTTTCGGGAAGTTTAGCGGTGACTTGTACATTGACGATGTTAAATTGGCTGCTACAGGTTCAAATACTAATTTGATTGCCAATTCTTCTTTTGACAATACCGATTTGAGTAAATGGAGTAAACCAAGTTGGCATAGTTATACTTATACTATTGAAGCTTTGGCAGCTGGACCTACTACCTGGTTTACAAACCTGGTTAGTAATAGTAACTGTGAATCAGATGATGTTTCTTCTTTCTATGCTACAGAAGCAACAGTTGGACCTAAAGCTGCAACTTTTGGAGCTGCAGGTACAGGAGCTGATGGAGTTGGCCGTGCTTTAATTGTAAAATCTGGAGACAATCCAACCAATAACTGGGATACTCAATTCTTTGTAAAAGTGCCTTATAAGTTCAAAGAAGGAGACACTTATCGTTTTACCATGAAAGTAAAAGCTGATAAAGCAGGAACAATTGAGTCTCAAGCACACAACAATCCGGGTGGCTATTTATATTGGTCAATGATTGGTAACCCTAGCGTTACCACCTCTTGGCAGGAATATACCAAAACCGGTGTTATTTCAGCTTCACAAGCAGGTATGAATACTATTGCGTTCAACCTTTCTCCAAACAAAACAGCAACAACATTCTATTTTGACGATATCTATTTCGAGAAACAAGAATCAGGCAATACTATTCCATTAACTCCAAAAGAAAAGGCAGATACACTGACTTGGGCTATGGACAAATGGGTAAAAGGAATGATGCAAGCTTGCGGTGGATATGTTAAGTCTTGGGATGTAGTAAACGAAGCTATTTCAGGTGGAGGCGACGACGGAGAAGGCTTCTATGTATTGCAATCTGCATCAAATGGCGACCCTCTTAAGAACTTCTACTGGCAAGATTATTTAGGAAGCGAAGAATATGTACGTAAAGTCGTTGGTATGGCTCGTAAATACTATGCAGAATTCAAAGGAAATCCTTCGGATCTAAAACTATTCATCAATGATTATAATCTGGAATCCGATTGGGACGATAACAAAAAACTGAAAAGTTTGATTCACTGGATTCAACGTTGGGAAAAAGATGGTGTTACCAAAATAGATGGAATTGGAACACAGATGCACGTTTCTTATTCTGCAAATGCAACTTCACAAAAAAGCAAAGAAGAACATGTAGTGAAGATGTTTGAATTGTTGGCTGCATCGGGTAAATTAGTGAAGATTTCCGAATTAGATATGGGATATATTGACGAAAATGGTAAAACATTAAAGACTGTAAATATGACCCAGGATCAACATAAAGCAATGGCTGAATTCTACAAATTCATTGTGAAAAAATACTTCGAAATTATTCCGGTTGCTCAGCAATATGGAATTACTACCTGGTCTATTACAGATAGCCCTGACAGTAGTTCTTCATTTTGGCGTGCTGGCGAACCTATCGGTTTGTGGGATTTGAACTACTACCGTAAACATGAATATGCAGGGTATGCTGATGGATTGGCTGGTAAATAATAAATAACTGCTGTTCATTATAAGTTTTTAGATAGGGAAAGGGCTGAGTTCATTGATTGATATGAACTCAGCCCTACTTGTCTATATTCGTTTCTGTAAAAGCAGCTCAGCTTTTATCGTAATTTTATTTCTAATTTAGTCCCAGTATAAGATACTTTTTTTCCTATCGAACCTGTATGAGTTCCAGAACCTCTATTTTCACTTACCAGAACAACATTAAAGATACGTTTTGCTAAACAGCCAGAATAATTTCCCTTTCTATCCGAGATAGCTAAAGATTGATGTTTCTCATCCCACTTAAACGAGATAACAGTATATTTACCTTTCTCATAGTTATAATTATCTCCTTCATCTTCGTATAAATTAAATTTAGCATCGGCTCCTTTATATACTCGAATTTCTAATGTATCGGCCAATTTCTCACCTGTATATTGGATAATCTTACCCATTGGAATAATTGAACCAGCCTTAACGAAAAGAGGAATTTTATCTATTGGAGCATCCGTTTTTATACATTGACCTCCATTGAAATGTTTACCTGTCCAAAAGTCGAACCAACCTGCCGATTTGGGTAAATAAACATTCCATTCAGACACATTAGCTTCAGTAACCGGAGCCACTAATACAGATTTTCCAAACATATACTGATATTGACGGTTTACAGCAGCGGTATCTGCATTAAAATCCATCACCAACGGACGCATCATTGTAGATCCGTTTTTAGTAACCTGCCATGCTTCGGAATAAATGTATGGAAGTAAACGATAGCGAAGGTTCAGCATCTTACGCATATTGTCTTCAACTTTTTGTCCGTACTTCCAAGGTTCTGTTTCGGTTTGGTAACCGTGAATACGGAAAATTGGATTGAACGTTCCCCACTGGTACCAGCGTGTAAGTAGTTCGTGATATTTCTCATCAGTATATTGAGAATTGCCGGGACGGAAAAAGCCTCCAATATCTGTTGTCCAATATGGAAATCCTGTAATTGTGTAATTTAGTCCGGCTACAATCTGATTCTTGAATGTATCCCATGTTCCACCAATATCACCCGACCAATTGATAATTCCATAGCGTTGCTGACCCGAGAAAGCCGAACGAGTAAGTATACACACCCGCTTCTCAGAAGTAGCTTCGCGTTGTCCTTCATACACAGCCCTACTTACCATTAATGGATAAGTTAACCGGTAAAAATCGCCTGCACCAATATGTGTTCTTGTTCCTTTCAAAGCATCATTTTCTGGCTCAACGGCATCCATCCACCACGAATCTACACCATTATCAAGCATATTTACTTTCAATGTATTCCAATATTCTTTTCTGGTTTCCGGGTTGAAGTAATCCAGCCATTTAGTATCCGGAATAAATCGGTTTTTAGTCACATACTCTTTACCAATTGTTGAGTTCTTATCCGGGTTAGACCAGATTGAAATATTGAAATGTGCATTCAAATTGTGCAGTTCTTTTATAAACGCTGAAGGATTTGAGTAGTTTTTCTCATCGAACTGAGGAACACCCCAACCTCTATCGCCCCAGTATTGCCAATCTTGTACAATCACATCCAACGGAAGATTTCTTTTTCGAAACTCTTTTACTGTTTCAACCAGATGTGTTCCTGAAGTATAACGTTCGCGACACTGCCAAAAGCCATAAGCCCATTGTGGCAACATAGGTACATTACCAGATAATTTACGGTAAGATGCAATCACGCTATCTGCTGAGGGGCCATAAAATACAACATAATCGAGCGATTTAGCGACAGGTGAACGGAATGTTGTTATGTTATCACTCAGTTTCCACGATAATTTGGGAGTATTATTTGATTTACAAAGTACCTGTACCTGATGTTCACCAGCTTTTAATTTCACCAATGTTCCTACAGTAGGCGGAAGCCACATATTACTTTGATCAATACAAGGTTTCCCATCGATAACCACAAAATGTCTGTTACCCATATCTCCCAAATCCAGAAACATAGAATACTCGCCATCTTTCGTAACATTAAACTTACCTTGATAAAGCGATTGGTCTTGCGATACTTTCTGAGTCCCGGAGGTAGTAGTTACTTCTGCCATTTGATTATTTCCGGAAGTTGATTGTTCCTGTTTTACAAGTGTTATGAAATTATCTGCCGGATTAAAGTCTGTTAGTCCATACTGATGCCATAACAAACCATACCCTTTACTGGAATAAATAAAAGGAATAGAAATCTGCGTGTTTACCTGTGTTAAACTACGAGTTACGTTCTTTAAGTTATATTGCCCGTCCTGAAATTGCCCCAAACCAAATATATATTCATCGGATGGTGATTCAAAACTCTGTTCAGCCTCATAACAAGGTTCTCCTTGAATAGAGCCGGGAGTTAGTTTCCGGGAGCCTGTTTCTTCGCTCAAAAATACTTTGCCGGCATTATCTGCATACGATAATTTGCCTGTATGCTTATCCAATAACACTTGAATATTTTTTGTTTTTATCTCAAGCTTGGTCGGCAGATCTAAAACTTGAAACCAGGGAGTTGCAACGCCCGAAGTAAAAACAAGTTCTGGCAGGTTTCCTTCACTTTCTTTATAAAATTTAATTCTTACGGCATTCTCGCTCAAAGGAGATATGCTGAGTGTTCCATCTGATAAAGTAATATTTACCTTGTTGGACAACCGTTTAAAGCCTTTCACAACTTGTCCCTTACAAAGTAGTGGAAAGAGACTGATCACTAATAATAATTTTAATTTCATCTTCTTTCTATTTTATTATAATAAAATCAAGAAACTTCTCCCACATCTGCTACTAAATACATAAAAAGCCTTTAAACAAAGGCTTTTTATTGGTGGGAGATAAAAAAAACAGACTATTTATCTGCTACTAACTAGAATTATCTGCCACCAGCACGCTTTACTATAATAAGCCCGGCAGACATTTTAAAACTTCCCGAATGATATTTATTTTTTCTGGAATAACATTTATTATATCTTGTACAAAACATTGTATTGTTCTGTACAAAAGAATTAATTACCTTGTACAAAAGAATGCATTCTTTTGTACAAGGATTTATATATATGAGTAATCATTCTAAAAAAATAGGCCAGACATTGATCATTACCCGCACTAATCTCTTCAAAAGTACTCTTCTGAGTTGTGACAGATTAAATATTAAAGAGAAATAAAGAGTTTACCCTTCTATTTTCAACTAAGGTAAAACAGTAACAATTTTCTTCCCTTTATAAACTATTACTTTATCATATTCATTAGAAGTGCTCTTACCAGAATCAATCAGTCTAATTTTGAATTTGCGTTCCGCAAGCATTCCAGGAAAAGAGCCTTTACGATTATTAATAGTCAATGCCTTCTTTGCATCGTTCCAAGTAAAGGTAATGGTTGAGTATGCTCCTTTTTCGTAGTTGTAATTATCGTTTTCGTCCTCGTAAAGGGTGAATTCTCCATTAGCACCTACGTAAATACGAATTTCGAGGTCATCCCATTTCTTCTCAGTAGCATACTGCACTTGCGGTCCGAAAGGAATTATGCTTCCCGACTTAATGTATAAAGGAATTTCGTCTATCGTTGTTGCTTTTACTATTTCCTGACCGCCATTGATTTTCTCGTTAGTCCAGAAGTCATACCAGGCAGTTCCTTCGGGCAAATAAACTTTCGTTGATTTAGCCTGAGTAAAATTCACAGCTACACTTTTATTATCGCTGATACCATCTTTTTTATCCCAACCAGTTTCTGCATCTGTTTTTACAATAGTTTCAGGTGTATATTGTGCATTAACAACCGGAGCAACCAATATTGATTTACCAAACATATACTCGTTGCTCATGTCTTTAACCTTCTTATCATTAAAATCCATCACCAAAGCTCGCATAATAGTAGATTGGTTATTTGTAACCGACCAAGAAGTAGAGTAAATATACGGCAACAGAGAATAGCGTAAATTAATTGTCTTAGCTATCGCGTCAAAAATAGTCTCGCCCTTTTTCCCAAAGTTATATATTTCTCTGGGGATATCGGTACCGTGCGAACGCATCATCGGGGTAAATGCTCCGAATTGAAGCCAGCGAACATACAGTTCCTGAAAAGACGGATTTTTAGCTCCTTCACTCCAACCTCTGTTATAGGCGCCTGCAAAAAAACCACCAATATCAGTATTCCAATAAGGAATAGCACTCATTGAGAAGTTAAGACCTGCAGGTATCTGGTTGCGTAATGATTGCCAGGAAGAGTTTACATCGCCCGACCATGTATTTGCTCCGCAGCGTTGTTGTCCGGCAAATGCCGAGCGGGTAAGGATAAATATACGCTTATCAGAACTTGCCGAACGCTGATGTTCTGCAACTCCTCCTACCGCCATCAGTGGGAATGCATTGCGTACCTTGCGGAATGAGCCCAGGTAAGTTTTAAGATCGAAATCGGAAGGTTTGAAATCCAGATGGTCGGGTTCTGTTGAATCCATCCACCAACCATCAATTCCCAATGAGAAAAGTCCTTTTTGCAAATGTTTCCAATATATATCACGAGCTTCTGGATTATAAGGATCATAAGGTTGTACACCCGATGGATAGTCGCGGTTTGGCGGCCAGCTTTCCACTCCCGATTGTGGCCATGTACCGAAATTCAAAAGCATACCCTTTGGTTCCATTTCGCGGAATTGTTTTGTCTGGGGTCCAAAAGAAGACCAGATAGAAATAATCAAGTGCGCATTTTGATTGTGAATATCTTCCACCATTTTCTTTGGATTTGGAAATTCTGTGTTAAGAAATTCCATAGCATTCCAAAGGTAATTGTTGCCCCAGTATTGCCAGTCCTGAATAATACCATCGAGAGGCACACCTAGTTCACGATATTTATTAACTACACCAACCAGTTCGTTCTGACTTTTGTAGCGTTCTTTACTTTGCCAATAACCAAAAGTCCACAAAGGAAACATAGGAGCCTGTCCGGTAAGGTCGCGCATACAAGCAATCGATCCATCAATATTTCCACCAAACATAAGATAGTAATCAATGCAATCGCCAACTTCAGATTTAAATGATGTACTTTCGGGCTTATCTTCAAAAACAGTGGGGGAATAACTATCCCAGAATAACCCATACCCTTTTGTAGAAACGAGGAAAGGAACATAATCGTCAGTGTTTCCCTGCACCATGTTGAGTTTTGAATTACGCAGAGATAATTTGCCACGCTGCTGTTGACCTAAACCATAAATATCCTCGTCTTTATCAAGTGTAAAGAGCTGATTAATGGTATAGGTTTTTGATCCTGCATCATTAAAATCAGTAAAGATAGCACCCGATTCCTTTTCGCTTAAAAGTTGTTCTCCAGAAAGAGTATAATAGGATATTTTTCCCGACTTTATATTGATATCCACTTTCAGCTTATTGCTTTTCAACGAAACAATATCTCCTTGTTGTTTGACAGCAAACTTAACAGCTTGAGGGGTTTTTACTACAGATAAGCTTTTCTTTTCAAATGTTTTGCCCACAGGATATTTCAATACCCTTACAGTGGAAGGCCCATAAAATTGAATTTCAACATCCGTTGAATTAATTTGGGCTTTGATACCCAAATTGGTTTTGGTGTACGATTGTGCCTGACTACCGATGACAAAAAACATCAGTAACAAGAATACTAAATTGAATTTTTTCATATATTATTTTTATAGGTTACTTATTTCTATTATTGAAATTTCCACCAGTCAAAGTTAAACAATTCACGGCCAACAGTGATATTTTAGTCCATTAAAATAAAAATGAATATCATATTTACCTATTACTTTATTCATTAATTCCGAAGTAAACGGTTTAAATTTATCCCATCCTCCGGTGCGGTAGCTGAATAGATGAGATTACCAGCCCTGAAACAGCAGGCCCAATCTATTTCTTTAAAATCTCCCCCATCAATTACGGCAAGTTAGATTACGATACCAGTGTCGCCACAAGTAAAGGTAAAGGTCTGTTTTGTTGTACTTTGATTTATTTCATACTTTATTTTGCAAAGAAAGTCTCAGCAGGCCCCAGATACGAAGGTTTAAGCCCTCCTGTGTTTACTATAATTTTTTGAATAACCACACCAGGGTCAATCATCCAAACTTTCAGTGTATGGTAACCTTGTTTAGTTATTTTAAGTGTTGCCTCACAAGCTCTTGCATGTGTTACTACAGTAGTTGCCCAAGCTGGATTAGACCAATGCACTTTAAATTTATCGGGAACATTGGTTATAAACTGAGGTTCCTCATCATCGAACGAAACAGCTATTTTAATATCTCGCCCCGGCATAAAGTTCAGAAGGTTTGAGGTAAGCAATGTTACTTGAGCTGTATCTTTAGAAAACAGGTAAATAGGATATTCCAAACAAGGAGCATCTTTGCCAGGGATGGCAGCAAGGGCATTGGCCGAAGCAGTTGCTCTCATACCTGATAACGTTCTTCCGTAATCTTCCACCTTTATCCATTTACGATCTCCTTTTTCTATATTTTTGGAATAATGTTCAGGTTCTATTGAAACTAAACCACCGCATTCAATAAAACCTTTCAGTTTTTCTTTATTTGTTTCAATTGGGTTGAAAGCATTTATGTTTACTGCAACTTCTTTTCCTGTTCCGGTAATTGTTATTTTACCCTCTGTTCGGCCTTTAGGCAATATAGCTTCATTAAGGCTAATGATTATTCGTTTATCATTATTGTCAACCTGACCTTTGCTTTCACTGATTGAAATCCATGGTACATTTGATTTTATCTCATAGGTAAACGGTTTTTTTCCTCTATTAAACACCTCAATATAATGCTGACGATTGCTAAAAATATCAAATTCTGGTAACGTAGCTTCTACAGATGACTCTGGCCAACTCTGATCCGTACCTTCTAATGCAACACCCAATAAAGCAGAATCAGGCACTTGAATTTCAGAAAGCTTAATTGCCTCTAAACTATTTCTTCTTGGAGGGATCCAATCTGTATAACCAAGATGTGTCTGATCCATAAAGTGATTCCATTTACCATTGGCATATACATGGTTGTAATAGGACATTAAAGTAGTATCAGCCTTAAACAGCATTCTGGTTTTTTCAGCCATTGCATTGGTGGTGAAGCGTTTTTGTCTGGCATATAATTCATTTTTTGCCGCAGACAAATACAATTCATTAACGATAGCACAAGCTTTCACCGGAAACAAAACGACCTGATAGAAAGCATCGCGCTTTTCCTTCGGTAATTTGTTGTAAATAACTTTGGCTCTTGCTTTAATTTTATTGTAATCCGAAACAACCGTTTCGAACTCGTTGTAGTTTGTGAGACTGTATGTCGATGCAGTTAGCGATTCGGGTTTACGGCGACCATTGTATTTTCCATATTTAGAAAGAATATCAGCTATTTCAGTAGCATATTTTGGTCCAAATTCTCTTGAAGCCCAAAGTCGTGTAAACTCGTTAATATTTAAGTTATTCCACCGGTTGGTATTCCAACCAAGACTCATAAAATACTCCATTGGTAATTCGTATCCTTTAAGATGTCCTACGTTTACTATCCAAATTTTATCGGCACCATACTGTTTAGCAAGAGACATTTGATCCCATATTTTTGGAAGCGGATTGGTATTAATCCATTCATAACTTCTTGGATCGCCATGATAATCAAAATGATAATAAACGCCTGCACCACCACTTCGTTTACGTTCTTCGTCAGTGGGCAACCTACGTATATTTCCCCAATTGTCATCAGCCCAAAGCAACGTTATATTGTCGGGCACACGCATGCCATTGTTGTAGTATTCCATAATTTCTTTATATAGACACCACGCCTGAGGCACTTCATTAATATTAGGATTCATTTCTTCGCTAATAATCTTCTGCTGATTTCTAACGATTTTTTCCACCATCGAAATGTTGTCTTTCATGTCACCGTGCATTTCAGAATCGTTGGCGCCACGAAGTCCCATTGTTACAACGCTTTCATAGTTTTTATTCCTACGGATTCCTTCTCTCCAGAAATTTTCAAGGGTGTCGGAATGTTTCGTATAGTCCCAGTGACCAAGAGTTGCTATATAACGACGGTCCCATTCCTGTTGTGAACGCATCATGGGTTCCTGATGCGAGGTACCCATTACAATGCCATATTCGTCGGCAAGACGCGGATTTTCTGGATCGTCTTCATTAAAAGCATTACTCCACATGGCAGGCCAAAGATAGTTTGATTTCATTCGAAGCATTAACTCGAAAACAGTTGCATAAAACTCATGACCGTAATTTACAACATTTTTGCCTACAGGTGGGTTTTGGCTGGGTTTGGCCATACCATATTTTTCTCTAACCCAGCCGGTAAGAGCAGGAGCCTCATCGTTGATAAAAATTCCTCGATATTTTACACTTGGACCTTGTACAACTCGAATCGGTTTAACATAAAGAGCCTCCTTGTGATCAACTGGAACATCTGCCCAAAAATGCCATGGCGAAACACCAATCTGCTCCGACACATCATAAATTCCGAATATAGTTCCTCGTTTGTCGCTTCCAACTATAACAAGAGCTTTATCAATGCCTGGAAATGGATTATTAACCAGCTGAATCAGAAAATTCTCCCATTTTCCACTAATACTCTTCACATCGAGTTTGCCACTTTTAACCAACTTGTCTATTATAGAACTTTTTCCCAATGTGCCAACAATTACTAGCTCTTTTTGAGATGGCATTTTATCATAAAGAATGCTTGGTTTTTTGTTAGTCACCTTGCCAATATCGGCTTTCAAATCTTTTAAAGCTCTAATAACTCCTGGATAATCATTTGATTTAATGTACAAAGGGGTTGATTTTCCAGCTGCATATAAAGTAAAGTTGTTCTTTCCTTTAGAAGTTGAAATATAACTTTCACCTCCAATAGCCCACAAAGATGAAGGCAAAAGCAGCATTAACAGAAAAAAATAAAATTGTTTTTTCATGATTGCATTAACTACTAAATCTAAATTTTACTATTTAATAGACTTTATTGTGTTGAATAGAAGGAGCTCCAAAATAACTTGGATGATTATTATCTGGATTTACCACAATTCTTTCAAGAACTACTTCTGGATCAATCATAAACACTTTAAGCGTATGAAATCCTATAGCAGCTACATCTAATTGAACATCCAACCAACGTAAGTTATCAAAAATTTCGTTACGTCTCAGTTTCCTTGTTCCAACCAATGCAATATCTTCATTGAGCGGAGGAAGAGGTTTCAATACTTTTGAGTTGGCTAGATTCTTTGAAGTATATTCGGAGAATGTATCCACTAATCCTTTGCGTGCATCAAGAATTCGAGGTTCGTCGTTGTCGATAGACACAGCAATGCGCAAACCACGCTCTGGATAAACATCCTGAGTTGGAAGTATCCCAATACAAATAGTAGTTTTACCCTGTTGGTTCAAATAAATTTTGTATTCCAAACGAGGTGCTGTTTTAGATGTTTCACTCGGTGCAGTAACCGGATAAATTCCCATACAAGCTTCATTTCTTCCTAAATCAGGTAAAAGTATCCATTTTGATTGTTTGCCAGGTACATTGACATTGAATTTATTGGCAGGGATAGAAAATTCACCGGTTAAACTTCCGAAATATGAATCTTTGGTTAAAGGAATAGTTGCTTTAACAGCGCTCACCTGAACCTGAACCAAACTATCGCCTTGTTTGATTTCAATCAAACCATCAGCTTTACCAACAGGCATAGATTTCCAGTCAATATCAACCATGATACGATTTTCTTTTTCTACAATTCCTTTTATTGAACTTAATTTAATCCAGGGTTTATTTGTACTCGCTTTAAAAGCAAATGCCCCAGTTCCACGGTTAAATATATCAAGATAGTAGGGTTTCTTGTTAAGGCTATCAAATAGCGGTAAAGCAGCTTTTTCTTTCGAATCCGGCCACGCTTGTTCGCTTCCCTCAACAGCAATGCCCATAGCCGGAGTTGGAAGTGGCGTTACAGAAACTACAGCCGGCATAGAATTGGCATGAGGCATGGACCACATTGTGTAACCCATATGTATGTCAGACATCATGTTCTTCCATTTTCCATCTGCCATTGGACCATTATAATAATCGCTTAATTGTTTATCCAAATCGTAAAGATCGCGAACGCGTTTAGCATAATCATTAGCACTTACACGTCCTTGCTTGGCATAAAGATTATTTTTATCTGCCGCAATGTACATTTCAGCAATACCGGCAGATGCTTTAGCCGGATATAATACCAACTGATAATAAGCATCTTGTGCTTCCGGAGCAATTTTAGATTTCAAAGTTTCCGCTTTATCAGCAACATCGCGCCAAAGTTGAACAACACGGTCGCCTTCATTATAATTCACTATGCTGAAAATGTTTGGAACCTGCGCTTCAGCTTTTCTCCAAAGATTGTATTTTGGATATTTAGAAACAATCTCTGCAATTTCTACAGCATGTTCTTTACCAAAAGTTTTTGTTGCCCAATCGATGCTGTAATCCATGGTCTTATCTGCAGGTACCGCTTCGGGATTCCATGCGTAACGCATAATAAAGTCAATCGGGATTTCCTTTGGTTTAAGGTCGCCTACATTTATAACCCAAAGTTTATTAATACCCGTTTGATAAGCGAGATTAAACTGTTCGCGTAATTTTGGAATAGTAGTAGTATTTATCCAACGGTCATTCCACGGTCCACCATTCATATCAATGTGGTAGTACAATCCACCTCCACCTTTACGGTTCTTTTCTTTTGGAGGATAAATGCGGCGAATATAGCCACTGTTATTATCACAGAACAAAAGAATAATATCATCCGGAACAGTTAATCCGGCATCGTAATAACGTTGAACTTCAGTGTAAATGGCCCACAATTGGGGATGATTAACCGGACTATCGTTATAAACCTTTTGGATGATTTCACGCTGACTTTTTACTACATTCTGCAAGGTTCTGATATTTTCCTGGTCATCTCCTTTACCCATTGCCATGTCTCCATCACCACGCATACCCATCGTAATAACATTTTCATAATTCTTATTGCGATTGAGGCCATCAAACCAAAACTTTTCAAGATTTGCACTATTTGTAACAAAGTCCCAGGCTCCGATTTCCTGTTTGCGTTTAGTATATTCCTTTTGCGCTCTCATCATCGGTTCATGGTGTGAGCTTCCCATTACAATACCGTACTCATCTGCTAAAACCGGGCTCATTGGATCATCCTCGTTAAATGCATTGCTCCACATAGCAGGCCAAAGAAAATTGGCTTTCAAACGCAGAAGTAGTTCAAACATATTCACATACATTTTGGAATTAACACCGCCAAACTTATTATTGCACCAACCGGTGAATGAAGGCGATTCATCGTTGATGAAAATACCACGGTATTTTACTTTAGGAGAATCCTGAACGTATCGGCCAGCTTTCACATATAGTTGATTGTTTTTTTTAGCCGGAACATCTGCCCAGAAATACCAAGGTGAAACACCAATTCTTTCAGAAATATCGTATATCCCATAAATAGTGCCACGTTTGTCACTTCCAGCCACAATCAAATTACCATCAACAGTTTGAATAATAAATGATTCCCAATGTCCTTCTATCTCCGAAACGTCTATTCTTTTATCAGCAATCAATTTGTCAATTATCTTACTTTTACCAATAGTACCAATTAAAATTACGCCTTTAGCAGGATATTGCAATTTTTCAACAACTTCAGATTTAGTTCCTGAAACCTTACGAACATCATCACTCAGGTCTTTGGCAGCACGTATAACACCTTTCCAGTCTGCTGAATCGACATAGATTGAAGAAGCTTTTCCGTTAGCAACTATCGTAAAAGCCTTTTTTGAAACCTCGTGCTGAATATACTGAGAAGGTGTTTTGTAACCGGTTTTATCGGCTGCTTTAACTGAGAATGATTCAATAAGAATAATTCCTACAATAAGAACTATCTGTTTTAGTTTAACTGTATTATTCATAACAATTTTATTATTGACAACTTATTTAGATCGCTGATATTTGAATTCAATGATCGAAGAATGGATAGTGAAACCATTCTTTGCCAAACCTGTTATTAATCTCCCATAAGTCCATGGGCCAGTAATACCCTTAGCACTAGAGTAGGCTATTTGTTCTATCTGGTAGCCATGGGCATCGGCAGCATAGACCTTGTAATAAAAATCACCACGCTTAAAAACAATGATCCATCTAAATAGTATGAAAAACTGAAGTCACACCGAAAATCATCTAAGCCAATGCTTTTTTATAACTTATCATTTTTCTATCTATCAGTTTTAGCCGGTTATCGAAACATCCACCAGTCAAAGTTAAACAATTCGCGTCCGGCTGTGATATTTTGTCCATTAAAATAAAAGAAAACATCATGTTTACCTGTTACTTCATGCTTCAATTCCGATGTAAAAGTTTTGAATTTATCCCATCCTCCTGTGCGAGGCAATTGAATAGACGAAATAATTGTTCCCTTAACACTATCAAGACGAACTTCCAAAAGCCCTCCATCAACGCCTGCAGCTAAGGATACAGAAAATGATTTGGGCGATTGATTGCCAAAATTCACCTCACGAACCTTTATATAACCTTTAGAACGAGCGCTTGAAACATACACCCCTATTTTTTTATTTTGAGATATGGAACATTTTTCAGACCAAGCCATTGTTTCCGCTTCAACACGTTTGTAGGGATTAATCTCCCCAACAGGTTTAGGGCCTTCTTTAGAGATGGAGACAGATGGAATTGTTCCATCAGGGTTGTATGTAAATTGCTCAACACATGCAGCTCGTCCATAACTTCCCCCTCCGGGTAACAATCCTGTATGGTAGAAAAGATAAGAGTTCCCTTTATAATCAACAATTCCACCATGATTAGTAAAACTATTAATTTTTTGATTCTCCATAATTTTCCCCTGATATTTCCAAGGCCCAACAGGACTACTACTTATTGAATAGGAAAGACTCTCACCGCCTTTGCTCATTCCAGCGTACATCATATAGTAATTACTGTTCCGTTTGTAAAACCAAGGTCCTTCAACATACATATCTTTATTAGGATTCTCAGTACTTTTATTACTTCTGACTCCTCCGAAAGATTCGACAGAAATCGGAACGGTAACAATATCACCCGAATAAGAAACCATGTCTTTATTTAGCTTGACGTAAAACAGACTTCCATTTCCCCAATAAAGATAAGCTTGTCCATCATCGTCAATCCATACTGTTGGATCGATATTAGACCAACTTCCGTTGGTAATCAATGGTTTTCCAAGTGCATCTTTGAATGGCCCTGTTGGTGAATCAGAAACCGCAACGCCTATTGCCATGTCATTTTTATCAGTTTGAGTACATATATACCAATAAAACTTACCTTTACGTTCAAGACACTGAGCTGCCCAGGCGCGGTCACGCGCCCATTTGAAAGATTCCAACGAAATGGGACTTCCATGGTCTGTCCAATTTACCATGTCGGTAGTGGATAATACATGCCATTTGGTCATATAGTAAAAATCGAAGCCTGGAATATCATCACCAACATATGCGTAAAGCGTACCGTTATAAACCATCGGTGCAGGATCGGGACCAAAATGCGTCTGAACAATCGGGTTATCTGCCCGGCTAACACCCCAAAATGACAGCATCGCTAAAACAAAAGCAAAATATTTTTTCATTTCAAATATATATTTATCTTCAAATATTCAAATCTATTTCTACATTAAAAGCTTTATTTAACGGGCAAAAATTTATAGAGAACTACTCCATGTGCAGGTACTTTAAGCATTAGTTCACCTGTTTTGGTTTCGATGTTACTGATATCTTTCTGTCGCCAAAGGTCACGCACTTTATATCGTCCGTTAAGGCCAAGTTTATCGAAATCCTTGTAGGAAAGATCTACTATATCAAGACCAAAGTTGCAGAAACCAACTGCATGACTACCATCTTCGAGTTCTTTCACGTAAATACGCAAATCACCAATCGTCTGCTTACAAGTTGCCTGCTTGCCAAGCGGATCTTGATTTACCTCGATAACTTCATCGTTGGTTAGTAAATTCAATGAAAAATCATCTAGTTTCTCCATGTCACAACCAATAAGGAGCGGTGCTGAGAAAAGACTCCAGAGACTAACATGAAGATATTGCTCATCTGGTTTAAGTTTGCTTAAGTGTGGATTACCCCAACCCACAGTGCCAATAACTAGCATATCCGGATCATTCCAATTGCCTGGTTTAGCCCATGCTGCTGCTTCATCTTGTGCCAGAGCTATATTTTTTACACTTACCCACGTATCTGTAATATCATTCGTTGTTCGCCAACAATTTCCTCCAACAGAATCGCCCCATTTCCATACATCCGACATCCCGTACTGACATACACTAAAAACAATATCACGGTGTTGTTGGCGAAGATAATCGCCCATAATCTTAAACGGTTTTATGGCAGTATTCAATTCGTTACCACCATTATACGACAAAGAGGATACTTTATATGGATCATTTTCAGGCAAACCATCAATTACATTGCCATAACTACACCAATCGTACTTCAAGTAGTCGAAACCCCACTTGGCATAACTTTCGGCATCTTGCTTTTCGTAACCATAACTACCGGCACTTCCACCACATGTCCAAGGCCCCGGGCTAGAGTAAAGTCCTATTTTTAATCCCTGGCCATGCACATAATCGGCAAGGGCTTTCATATCTCCAAATCGGGAATTAGGGATTATATTACCAACCTCATCGCGCAACTTGCCACGTAATGTAGAATCTTTTGAATCGCGATGATTTTCCCAGAAATCGTCTATATTTATATATGTCCATCCGTGGTTGATGAGTCCACTTTTTACCATGGCATTAGCAGCACGTTTTACTTTATCGGCCGAAACCTCGTTGGCAAAACAGTTCCAACTATTCCAACCCATTGGTGGAGTGAGTGCAATACGGTCGCCACAAACAATGCGTATCCTTTTTTCTGCCTTGCCTTTAGCGTTTTTAGCACCCAGGGTAACCTCAAATGTACCAGCTTTGGAAAGCGACCCCGTAACAAGACCTGTTTTAGAGTCAATCTTTAACCCATTAGGTAAACCCGAAGCCGAAAAAGTCATGGGACGGTCGCCCGTTGCTGCTACAAGATATTGAAAAGGAGAACCCGGACGTACTCCAAACACTTTTGAACTATTAATTCTTGGTTTGGCAGAAGGTAGAGGAGTTAGAATATATGGCTCACTAGATATAGGATTATATGTATTTAAGCTAGTTACACCCGTAGTTTCAAATTTTGCATCAGCCCAATCGGCATGATCGTAGTAATTACCGTTTCCTCCATCAGTCACTACTAATTCGAGTTTCTGTATTCCTGCCAGTTTCACAGAACAAGGTTTGGCAGCATCTCCTAAATGAACAATACCGCTAGACCATAGTTTTTTACCATCGCCAATTACAATAAATTCAACTGCTGGCTGACGGCCTTCTACCTCATCATCAATACCAACCTGAGCTGTAAACTCACTCGCTTTTCCATCAAGTAGAACCAACAGCGAACTTTCAGCATGAGTACCAAAACCTCGTTCGAAAGTTTTTCCTCCAATTGTAATTGCTTTACCATCAACAGATTTATTTTTATTTGGTGTACCGAAACCCTGGGTAGCCGCACTGAGATCTAATTGATCAAGCCATACCGTTTGAGCATATAAATGTTCGATTCCCATCATGCTAAATAAAATAAAGAGTCCTGCAGTGACTGCCAATCTAATACTATTTGCTATTTTCATTAATACTGTTTTATTGGATATTCTTATTCTTATTTGATTCAGCTAAAACCTTATATCTTTGAGCGATAAAGGTCTTAGCCAATAAATCCACACTCCTTTTGTTTCGGTTGTGAATCATCATTCTTCTTAATTAATTTATTTGATCGTTATTTTTAATGATTTTAGAGCTTTTACATCTGAACTATTTCCGTATAAAACCTCGTAATCACCAGGAGTAACCATCATTTTTCTTTGAGCCCAATCAAAGAATTCGAATGCAGAAGGTGTTAAATCAATAGTTGCCTGTCCGGACTTACCAGCTGCTAACTCTACACGTTGAAATCCACGTAAAGTTTTAATAGGACCCCCAATATCATTTACTTTATGAATGTACACCTGTACAATTTCAGTTCCACTCCTTTTCCCAGCATTGATTACCGGAACTGTTAGTTTTACAGTTTCATTGGATTTAATTTCTGATTTATCTACAGTGGCTTTTCCTATCTTGAAATTAGTGTAACTCAATCCAAAACCAAATGGAAATAACGGATCGGACATATAACGATAGGTCCTTCCTTTCATTGAATAATTTTCAAAATCGGATAATTGATTCATGCTTTTGTAGAAAGTGATTGGCAGTTTTCCTGATGGATTATAATCGCCAAAAAGCACATCTGCTACAGCCTGACCTCCTGACTCGCCACCATACCAAGCCTGAAGAATGGCATCGCAACTTTCAGTTTCAGGGACCAAAGCAATAGCCGAACCCGAACAGTTCACAAAAATCACTTTTTTCCCTGCTTGCTTTAATGCTTTTAAGCAGTTACGTTGTACTACAGGAAGCTCAATATCAGTACGGTCGCCGCCCTTGAAGCCAGGATATGAAACAGGCATTTCTTCTCCTTCCAATTGTGTAGAAAGTCCTCCAACAAATACCACAACATCAGTTCCTTGAAGCTTTTTAATCAAGTCTGTATAATCAACATTTACTTCCTTACCTAAATTGAATTCTATATTTGCTTCCCAATTATTTAGTTGTGCATAACGAATTTCAATTTTATATTTCTTACCGCTTTCAACTTTATACGGAATTCTTGAAGGTAGCGTTCTCCAATTGTTATATTTAGCAAGAGATTCTCCATTCACAAACAATTCAAAATATCCTGTAGCTCCACATTTGAATACGATCTCTTCGCTCTTAGATGGAGTGAATTCTGTTTCATATTTACCGGAAAATCCTTCCAGACGAACTCCGGTTGCAAATTCATGTTGACCTGCAGTAGTTAATTTTATAGGATTTACAATTTGCTGGGTTGCAACAACATCACCAGTGAAATCTTTATTATTCCAATAACTAACCTTAAAGCCTTTCTTTCCATCAATTGAGCATTGAGAGAAATAACTTTCGGCCACTTTATCCTCTACCAAATCACATCCTTTCTCATAAAGAACCTTATCTGCTGAAAGCTTAGAAGTAATTCCATCTAAAATTGTAATCGTTCTTACAGGAGTTCCATTATAATTTCCCCAAAGCATCGGTTTATCATTAGCATTTGGACCAACTACTGCTATCTTTTTTGATTTATTCAATGGAAGGATATTGTTTTTATTCTGAAGAAGTGTCATTGACTCAAGAGCCATATCTAAGGCTAGTTTTCTGTGCTCATCGTTATTTACAATCGACATTGGAATTTTTGACCATGAAACCAGGTTATCATCATCCATTTCACCNAAGTCAAAACGTCCAATNAANACNTTCAACAGNTGNTTATTTATTTCTTCTTCTGAAATCAGNCCNTTAGCAACAGCTTCNGGCAATTGCTTATAAAGGTGATCAGACCATTGGCATTCTACATCNGTTCCNGCNNANACNCCNTTNGANGCAGCATGAACAGCATCTGATGANACTTTGTGNCTTGTNTAAAAATCAGATATNGCACCACAATCAGAAACTACCATATACTTATAACCCCAATCATCTCTTAAAATCCGTTGTAGCAATTGTGTGCTACCACAACAAGGTTCATCATCCAAACGCTGATAAGCGCACATTACCTGACGAACATCAGCTTTTTGAACTAACGATTTAAAAGCAGGAAGATATGTTTCCCATAATTCCCGAGGATTAACATCGTTAATATTTAAAGAATGGCGACTCCATTCAGGNCCTGANTGAACTGCAAAATGCTTGGCACAAGCTAAAAGTTTTCTGTATTTAGCATCTGAAGGGCCTTGAAGCCCTTTTACAACGGAAACTCCCATACGTGAAGTTAAGTAAGGATCTTCACCATACGTTTCCTGCCCCCGTCCCCAACGTGGATCACGGAATATATTAACGTTTGGTGTCCAAACCGAAAGACTTAGAAAACGTGCATTTTCCTGACCATTCTTTCTGGCTTCATTATATTTAGCTCGTGTCTCATCCGAAACAGCATTGAAAATACGATATAGCAAATCATCATCAAATGAAGCAGCCATTCCAATTGGTTCTGGAAAAACTGTAACGTTACCATTGTTGGCAAGACCATGTAAAGCCTCACTCCACCAATTAAATTTTTTGATCCCAATACGTGGAATAGCATCTGATATATCACACATTAAAGTTGCTTTTTCGCTTAAGGATAAGCGAGATATCAAATCTTTAGCACGTTCTTCCGAACTTAAATTAGGATTTTTATAAGGCAACAACTGAGCCCAGGAATTTACTGAAAATAAAAGGGTTATTCCTATAAAAAATCCCTTTTTGATAATTAACCGTGTTGATTTTTTCATAATATATATATACACATTTACTAATTAATTGGTTTCAGAGAAGCTACAAAACCACCTCTGCCCAATAATCTTACTTTTCATTGGGATATATTATAAATTGCTTTTTGATTATTAATTAGAAGCAAATGTAAGTTTATCCTTTCGATTGAAACATTACAAATCTGATAATTCAATTTAGTATGTAAAACATTAATATCTATTCTTATTACAACACCTTATACATTCTGATTATCACATACGGTTCATCTCCCGGTTTTAAATCAGGCATGGTTAAAGTTCCCAGAAAAATTGCATGGTTAAGATAATTGTAAGGACTATTGTTTGGCACTTCAATATCCAAAACCGATTTACAATAGAATGAGTTTACGCTATTGTCTGTATGAATCAATGCCTGATTTANNATCTGGAATATATATCCATCATTCGTTTTCAGAAGATAACGTGCGTACAATTCGGTATCACCATCCGGACGAACCAATTGCCAATCATCACCTCCAGGCAAAATTTCGCCTTTTATTTTTGGTCCACAGAAGGTACCTCCAATAATTGGAATAATTCTTCTTGTACCACGTTTGCTCTCGCCCACATTTATCATGCTCCCTATTTTCACTCTTGCTTCCCAAATAAACTCAGTTTTGAAGTCTTTGTACAACGAATCATTCTTCTCTGAATTTATGTTTTGGGATTTCACATTTTCGGAAACAAAAAAGACTAAGAGCAGCAAATAAATTAAATTTCTCTTCATTTTTCTTTCTATTTTGCCCAGCTACTTCCTTCCGGACTTCTTCTCCAATTAAAATAAGTGTCTAAAACCTTAAGCGATTCCAAACTTGGAACTTCACCAGTATATGCTTTTTGACTAAAATGCATTACCGAGGGTTTATTTTGATTAAATGCAGGCCATTGCAAACTTCCAATTGGATTTGGATTACCATATTTTGCAAAGTTAGTCCAGTAAGTTCCCATAGCTTCTGATATTTCCAGATCCGATTTAGTGATTTGCGGATTGGAAGCATCTAAGTTTAAGAAAACATAGGCAACATCCTGCACCGTGAGGCGAAACCATAACCGTATAGCGTGGTGAATCTTTTGGATAATCGGGATGTTTGAATCAAAATAGTAATAATGAAACATTAGATTTGCCCTTTTTCACTTTTGAAGTCTGGCCCAACTCCATGTTTGCCAGCCAAAATGCCAGGCATCTCGGGCTAAATCACGTGCTTGTTTTTGGCACAGAATTTTCTCCATACTGGATAGGCCTTTATTAGTTCGTTGCGCATATTTTTTCCGTAGGCGTTTTCTTCACTCCTTCAATATACTCTTTCCGGAGTTCTTTCCTGGTGAGAAGCTTGCACCCTCATTCTGAATTGTAACCAATAAGCACAGGCACATCATTGAATTTTTCGCTTCTTATATAATATATACTTGATCATCGGGAATTACAGAACCAATCTTAACAATGGCCCAACCATCCAGGCAATCCAAAACCTGAAGGAAGTTTGGTCAGCCGACATCTTCCTAAGGGGGGGNTATATGCTTTTTGACTAAAATGCATTACCGAGGGTTTATTTTGATTAAATGCAGGCCATTGCAAACTTCCAATTGGATTTGGATTACCATATTTTGCAAAGTTAGTCCAGTAAGTTCCCATAGCTTCTGATATTTCCAGATCCGATTTAGTGATTTGCGGATTGGAAGCATCTAAGTTTAAGAAAACATAGGCAACATCCTGCCCGTGAGGCGAACCATAACCATAGCGTGGTGAATCTTTAGGATAATCGGGATGTTGATCAAAATAGTAATAATAAACATTAGATTTGCCTTTTTCACTTTGAAGTCTGGCCCAACTCCATGTTTGCCAGCCAAATGCAGCATCTCGGGCTAAATCACGTGCTGTTTTTGGCACAGAATTTTCTCCGACCGTATAGGCTTTTATTAGTTCGTCGGCAAATTTTCCGTAGCGTTTCTTCACTCCCTCAGTATACTCTTCTGGAGTTCTTCCTGGTGAGAAGCTTGCACCCTCATCTGAATTATAACCAATGAGCACAGACACATCATTGAATTTTCCGGCTTCATACAATTATACTGATCATCGGGAATTACAGAACCATCTACAATGGGCCAACCACCAGGCAATCCAAAACCTGAAGGAAGTTGGTCAGCCGACATCTTCCTAAGGTCGGTAATAGTTGAAGCGCCTGCTTTCTGGGCAAAAATAAGTCCATCAGCTTCTGCTTGTTGAAGAGTTTTCATATTTTCACCGGGGAATGTTGTCGGGCGTGTTGGACCAAAAGAACCACCACTTTGTGAAATAGCTCCCTGAAACAATCCTTTAGCCAATGGAGAAGCACATAACATACTAACAGAAATAGCTCCTGCCGATTCTCCAAAAATAGTAATTTTATTAGGGTCGCCACCAAATGCAGCTATATTTTCCTTTATCCATTTGAGAGCAGCAATCTGATCGAGTAAACCATAGTTTCCAGAAGTATGCGTTGGACTTTCACTGCTTAATTCAGGATGCGCCAAGAATCCAAGTTGCCCTACACGATAGGCAATACTTACCAAAACTACGCCTTTATGAGCCAGCTTTTTACCATCGTAAACAGGTTCAGAAGTTGAGCCGAAGCTAAATCCACCACCATAGATCCAGACAAGCACCGGAATACGATCATCTGCTGATTTTGCAGGAGTCCACACATTCAGATACAAACAATCTTCACTTTTACCCGATGGAGGATTTCCATATTGCATTGGAGCTGGAGCAAACTGTATAGTTTGTTTTACTTCTTCCCACTTAGCTGCTGGTTGTGGTGTTCGCCAACGCAAATCTCCTACGGGTGGAGCTGCAAACGGGACACCTTTATAAACAGTCAATGAATCTTCATAAATTCCTTGAATTAATCCTTCTCTTACTTTTATCGGTGCTGGTTGCTTAGCAAAGAGAACTCCTGAGAAAGAAAAGAGTAATACTAAAACGATTAAAGTTGCTTTTTTCATATAATTACTTTTTAAAAAAGTTATAACAAGACTATAGAGGTTAATAATCAAAGTTATTTTAAACAAAAATACAAATCATCAACATCCGTAAGCTACAATGCTTATTTTAGAAATCTCCACCAATCAAAATTGAATAGATTACCATTACCACCCTTAAAGACAAAGAATACATCATGGATTTCTTTTATTTTATTCACTTTGCACGAGATAGTCTTCCAGTTTAGCACACCTTCTGTATTCTTCACTTCTAAAACGCCTAACAAGCGGCCATCTCTGCTGTCAACATGAATTTCAATTTTCCCTCCCAACGAATTAGTAGCAACACTTGCTTCAAATATCTTAGCTCCTGTGCCAAAATCAACACTGCGCACTTTTATATAGTCACCATTATTGATATCAGTAACATAAACGCCATTTTTTGAATCTTTCGTTGTCTCAACTCCTTCTTCCCATGCAATAGTTTCGGCTTCAACTCTCTTAAATGGATTTAAATTGGATACACTTTCTATAACGCCTTTTTTTGTAGGAATTATCAATGGAATTGTACCATCAATATTGAAGTTAAACGGTTCAATGCAGACAGAACGTTTAAAGCCACCGCCTCCTTTTAACGCTCCATTATGATAAAAGAGATATGACTTCCCTTTAAAATTTATATATCCCGGGTGGTTGGTAAATGCGCCACCTTCTTTAATAACTTGCATAATTGTATCACCATAAACCCAAGGTCCGGTTGGGCTAGTACTTGTAGAATAAGCTAAATGTTCTGGTACTCCTCCTGCCGGATAAAGAAGGTAATATTTGCTGTTACGTTTGAAAAGCCAAGGCCCCTCCTCATAAGTGGTAGCTCTTTTCTCTGTAGCATTCTTCGTTTCTTTAATTTTTGAAGCAAACCAATCCTTTTTGTCAGAAGGAATAGGATTAATGCCAGCATTCAAATCATACGAAATCATATTACTGTTGAGTTTTGCATACCACAATTCCTTGTCACCCCAAGTCAGATAAGATTGTTTATCATTATCAACAATTACAGTAGGATTAATATTACCCTGACCACAATTTTCTGTAATCAAAGGTTTTCCCAATAAATCAACAAAAGGTCCGATAGCCTTATCTCCTACTGCTACACCTATAACCTTTTTGTTGGTACTCTTATCTATAGCACTAACATACCAGTAATATTTATTATCAACACCTTTTATGCTATGTGAAGCCAATCCATCAATTGATTTAGCCCACGAATATGTTTTATGTGCATTAATAATTCTTAGTTTAAATCCTTCTTCAGTTAGAGGAACCTTTACTATTCCAACCTTCTGATCATACGAAATCATATCTTTATTTAGTTTGACATAATAAAGATGTGGATTTCCCCAATATAGATAAGCCTGACCAGCATCATCTATAAACACAGTAGGATCAATATATCCATAACCTACAAGCAAAGGCGATCCGAGAGCATCCCGAAATGGCCCGGTCGGACTATCGGATACCGCAACACCAATAGCATTTCCTCCATTTTTCTGATTAACAGGAACATAAAAATAGTATTTACCATTTCTATAGATACATTGGCCAGCCCATGCATCCCCTCTTGACCAAGTAAAACCTGTATAAGAAAATACAGCCCCATGATCAGTCCAATTCACCATGTCTTTAGAAGAATAGCATCTCCAGTCATTCATTGTAAAAAAATTGTTTATTGTTTTATCCTCATCATGCGTAGTATAAAGATATACGGTGCCATCATGAACCATCGGAGCCGGATCTGCTACGAAATTTGTTTGAATAACAGGGTTCTGAGACATGCCGGAAGTTGGTATTATTATTGCTAACAGAGTTAAAACAATTACAACTACATTTTCATATTTTAAAGTCTTCATCTTATCGTGATTTACAATTACTTCTTTAAGATTAAAAAGATACAGGCAACTAATTTAAGAGATACTAAAATATTATTGCTAAAAATTCTTTCCACTATTTTTTGTGTATAAAGAATCTTCAAAATTATAAGCATTAATAGAGATTGGAGAGTAAATTCACTCCAATCTCTAATCACACTAACCTAATCAATAATCACAAACTAATCAAATTTCAAACAAAAAAAACTTATATAATTTACTCTCAAATATTCAAAAAACATAATGTTAATAGAAGATATAAGGTCACCAAATTAAAAAACGGCTTTCCTTTTCTTCTATGCAAAAGTATGTTCAGACAAATCTTTCTACTTTGGAATTAAGATATTTAGTTTTCAATTCCAGATATATTGTGATGTTATTCCTTATTACAATATCTCTTTTATCGAAATAGCATTTACAAAAGCCCAAATACTATATTTGAGTAGGTGATTTTCCGAAATGCTTTTTGAATACTGTACTAAAATATCCAAGTGAAGAAAAACCACAATATTCACTAACCTCTGTAACAGTATACTTATGACTTTGTAATAATTCCAATGCATAATCAAGTCGAACCATTTTAATAAAATCTGTTGGTGATTGATTTGTCAAAGACTTCACCTTCTTATAAAGCAATGAAGAACTTATGTTCATTGAAAAAGCAAAATCCTCTTTCCCAAATTCAGTATTTGCCATGTTAGCCCGAACTACTTCCAGCATTTTCTTTACAAACTTGTCATTAAATTCGTTTACCAAAATTTGTTCTTCATCATTATCAGGCCCCTTAATTAGCTTTAAAGCCTTTTCCTTAACGATTTCCCTATTCCTTATTATAGATTTTATTCTTTGTGAAAGAAGAATCATATCAAAAGGCTTAGTTAGATAATCATCCGCCCCTAATCCTAATCCATGAATTTGATCTGCTTCACCTGATAGTGCAGTAAGTAATATTATTGGAATATGAGAAGTTTCATAAGTTGATTTCATCAACCGACATAATTCAAATCCATCCATATTAGGCATCATTACATCTGAAACCACTAAATCAGGCATCTGTTTTTGAATGATATCCCAAGCTACGACACCATCTTCTGCTAATAATATTTCAAAGTCAGCTTTAAGAGGATATAGCATAAAATTTCTAAGATCATCATTGTCTTCAACAATCAGAATATGCATTTTTAATTTCGATGGTTCTTCAGATTCTAAGAGTAATTGCGAATAAGCTTCATTAGCATCATAAGATACAGGTTCTTCTATCTTAGTATTTGTTTTGTTGCTATCATCAATGAATTCCATAAAAGGTATAACCATTCTAAAAGTTGAACCAACATTCTCTTCACTTACACAGCCAATTGTGCCATCATGCATTTCTACATATTTTTTCACCAACAAAAGACCTATACCAGAGCCAACAATCTTTGAATTTATAGCATTTTCACCACGATAAAATTCTCGAAAGAGCTGATTTTGAGCTTTCTTGCTAATACCAATACCACTATCTTTTACTTCCATGCTCCATTTGTCTGGCTCACATTTCACAGATATCAGTATTTCACTATCCGGATTTGAATATTTAATAGCATTAGAAATAAGATTATCAATAACTTTCTCTATCATCAATTCATCAACAGCTGTTTGATAAGATTCCTGTTGCGAACTAAACTGTAATCTTACATTTTGTTTTTTTGCAAATGATTCAAACATCAACCGACGATGCTCTATCAACTTCACAATATCTACCTGAGCAAGAACCAGCTGTTCTTTTCTGATATCAACTTTCTGAAAATCCATTAATTGAGTTACAACAGCTGAAAGTCGTCTTGCTTGTTCAATAGCCAACGAAAGATAATATTTACCAGTATCAGAAATATTCTGTTCATTCGCTAATTCCTCCATAGGAGCCTTTATTAGTGTTAGAGATGTTCTGATATCATGAGTAGTATTAGTAAAGAAGCGAATTTTCTCTTCGTTATGTTGCTGTTTGAACCGCTCAATATAATATTTTAATGATATATAAATAACACCAACTATCAGTACTAACAGAAAAAGTTGAAACCACCAGGTCTTCCAAAAAGGTGGAACAACAGTTATACTTAATGATCGCTCAACAATAACATGTGAAAGAGAACAATCATATAATCTTATTTTCAAGACATAAGTTCCATTCGGTATATTCGAATAATGTATAAAGTGATTTTCGGAAGGCTGGCTCCATGCATTATCAAAGCCCTCTAACATCCAGGAAAATTTAGCGCCAGAAACATTTCCTATAGATAAAAGTTCTAATTGCAAGGTATTTTGATCGTAGTTCAATGATACTTCTTCCAAGCTATCTAATGGAGTATTCAGACTGTTACGG
>JGI20225J20221_1000788_pt1 | contig 44079 bp, 57 predicted proteins | sample BioMet4_FD_20221 | JGI IMG/M metagenome (IMG submission 20221) | reverse complement strand
AAGATATATTCCAAAATCAACTTCTTTCACTACTTCCAAAGTGTTGAATTTTCCTAAATCTATATTCATAATCTTTTCGTTTGCGACAAAGATATAGATAACCCCATAATTTTTAGTTCAAAGCCGACTTTTTTTCTATTTAGATGAAGAGGGTGCTGTCTAAATCACCACCAAAAACCTAGCAACTTTAAGCAATTTCCTATACCCGGATCTCTCCTGAACTCAACGGATTTTATTTGAATATTCTTTTTGATGTCTTAAAAAAACTATTTATCTTTGCAGCCGCAAACGAAAAAGGTGCCATAGCTCAGTTGGTAGAGCAAAGGACTGAAAATCCTTGTGTCCCCGGTTCGATTCCTGGTGGCACCACCTTCTTCTCTTGAAGAATCGGAATGTAGCGCAGTTGGTAGCGCACTACGTTCGGGACGTAGGGGTCGGGCGTTCGAATCGCCTCATTCCGACAAACACAGTAATAACACGCTGTTTTTCAGTGTGTTATTACTGTTTTAAAGAACATGCCGGGACGCAAACGGGACGGTTATTATTTACATATTTGTTTTTGCAAAAAAGCAAAAGCAAATAAAAAAAAATGCCTACACTCAAAGAAATTCAAGGCTATACGCCCCCAGTATTACATGCTGGAAAAGATTGGTATATTGACTTTTACGCATTTAATCCTGTGCATGGCGAAATGCGACGAAAAAAAATCAAACTAAACCACATTAGCAAAATTACCGATCGCAGGAAATATGCAAAAGACTACATTAATAGATTAGCCGAAAAGCTAGCATTAGGATGGAACCCATGGATTGAGAAAGAATCAGGAAATGCTTATCTACTTTTCAAGGATGTCATAGACAACTACAGGACTTTTCTCAATAAGATGCTCCGGGATGGGCGTTACCGGCAAGAGACTCTCAAATCATATAGCTCCTACCTACATAACATGGAACTTTTCAACGAGCAGAAGAAAGTGCCTATTACCTATATATATCAGTTTGACAAAGACTTTTGTGTGATGTTACTGGATGAAGTATATATTACGCGTGATAACACAGCTTTCACGCGTGACAATTACCTTGGATTTCTCAAGTCTTTTTCTTCCTTCTGTCTTAATCATAACTATCTCACCAAAAATCCGACAGAAGGAATTAGTTCGCTCGGAAGAAGGGGAAAAAAGAAGATAAGAGATGTTATTAATGAAGATCTACTGAAGAAAATTTACGGCTATTTACAAGAGACCAATTCTCATTTTTTGTTAGCAAGCTATATATTGTATTACTGTTTTGTGCGTCCAGCAGAGATGACAAGACTTAGATTATCCAATATAAATATAGAGAAACAAACTTTGTATTTAGAAGACACTATATCGAAAAATAGAAAAGATGGAACTATCACCCTACCATCTAAGGTAATAACCCTTATGATTGATCTCAATATTTTCTCTTATCCAACAGATTATTATCTATTTTCCGATGGTTTTAAACCTGGGACAAAAAAGAGATCAGAAAAGATGTTCAGGGACTACTGGAGCCACTATGTAAGGAAAAGACTAAAACTCCCGGAAAAATATAAATTCTATTCGCTTAAAGATACCGGCATTACCAATATGTTAAGGCAGTATGACGTACTAAGTGTAAGAGATCAGGCGAGACACAGCAGCATCCTTATGACAGACATCTATACCCCACATGACATCCAAGAGGCCAACGCCCTCATTAAAAATTACAAAGGTATATTTTAGCGAAATGTATGCGACCCGTTTCGAAAACTAGTCGCATACATACTAATAATCAATCCTCCACAATAAATTTCAAAATTGGGTTATTTAAAAAAACATCAGGAAATTCTACACCATTTTCACTCATAATTGGTATAGCATAAAGTATAAATTCCTTGACAGCATCTATAGTATCTTCTATACCATAACCTCCAGGCAATGGATAATCCGAACTCGTACAGTGTGAAGAATAGATTAGAGAATTGGATTGCTGCTTGTACAGTTTGATAATAATTTTCTCGCCCATATGTTATTTGTTAATGGTTAAATGGAGTCACTATTGATCCATTTTATAAAGAGTAGAATAATAAATCCATTTTGGGTTGTACATCGCAAAAAAAGCCCCACCAAATGGCAGGGCTTAATACATAAATAACAGTTTGAAGCTGCTTCTACTCAGCTATAGTTTGAATAGGCTTAACAATCGGCTTATCCAATTAGTTCGTTTATTAGTCCAAACGATCAATACTATTACAAGAACTATCCAAGTAATGCCACCAGTACAAACAAATAGCGTTTGCCACCAAGAAAGTTTTTTCTCTACGGTCACAGTCTTTACTACTTCTACCGGGTAAGGAATAGAATCACGCTTCGTCACGTTTACAGTATCTCGAATGAGTTTGTCCCGATACTGATACTTGTATTTATAGGTGTAAACAGTATCGCCCTTGACTGACATAAATACGCTATCAAGATGGTAGATGCTATCGTACTTTATCCGATTAATATAGACGCTGTCATGCTTTACGGTCTCAATAGGCACATACTTGATGCTCCGGCATGACATGCACACCGAAGCTAATAATAAAATATAAATTAGGCGTTTCATAATGCTAGAACTTGATGTTTTAGATTATTAGGGTCATAAGAAACATGTACCCAATCAAAATTCTTTTCATCGATTAGCTGTTTAAACGGGAGTTTCAAGCTCTGTATCAGATAGAACAGTCTCTTATTTTCTGCTGGACTCCCTCCTGTGATATCGGCTGCCATACCTTTTAAATGATCCGAAGTTGATACACCGCCGATCTTCTTGTTTAACTCCGGGCTACGAAATCCACTGTTTACCGTTATTGGCTTTCCATAAGCTTCACGTAGTGGATCAAGAACATTATTCACTAATGCAGTCAGATTGACTACATGTTCTTTCTTACAGCGGTTATCAATGCCATATCTGTCCGCCGTTGTCGATTTACACAACTCTGCAATTGTAAAATACTTCATTTGGTATCCTCCTTTTCATCTTTATTTAGATAATCCGCAACAGCTTTAGCAATCTCCGCCGGATCAGACTTAGCCTTAGCAAATTCAGAAACTAATTTTGCAGCTTGTTCATACTCAATCTTAATCTTGTCCTCTGCCTTTTCGTATATGGACTTAACCTCAATGATACCAATAAATATACTGCCTATAGCTGTGAATATAGGCAATAATGGTACTCCATAACCATAGTAGTTATCCATAATATAGACGATAGCCATTTGAATACAGTCAACAAGTGTAACTGCAAACAACATGTTATAATATCGAGCAAGCTTATCAACTGTCTTTTTCAGCATATAGGAGCTACGAACTTCACCTCTTTTCTTTGCTTTACGTATCCCGCTCCACAAATCGCATATCACAAGGAATAAATCCGATACATAAAATACCAGAATCACCCACAAGACTATTATAATAGAATCTAATCCTTTCATCATTTTAGTTTTTAACTGTATATCTTATCTTTGCTATAGTTAACCGGTCCCGTTTTGCTCGTGAGAGTAGTCCGGGACTTTCTTTACATCAGCACCTCATCAAGTAACATGATTGTTTCCAATTTCATATCATTGCTGTCAATCAGTTTGCTGAAGGCTTCTTTTGTCAGTTTATTAAACTTCATTTTCACCTCTTTTTCCTGTATACCATTCAAGAAGCTGCTCGTTTGTTTTTCCCACTCTTTAAAATAAGCTCCTGCCTCATCCATTTCTTTAGGAGTCATAAGCCCGTCTGTTTTCTTTTGATCTACAGCAAGATTATGTTTTTGAGCCCTCTTAGTCATTTCATCATACTTTTCATCTTTCAGTTTTTCGAGGGTTTCTTTTTCGTCAGCTTCATACTTTTCAGAAACAGGACGCATCTCTCGCATTGCCTCAATAACTTTAAATTTATCGGCATCTTCCATCTTTGAGAGTTTTGCATTTTTAAGTTCAGTATATGCTTTAGCAATTATTATTGTCTTCATCTGCTTCCTTTAAAATTGTTCAACATTTGATTCGATGTACGCTACAGCTTCATTCAAAGCAGCTGCTGCCTCACCATTGAGAGCAAAATATTCTTTTGCGGTGATAGATACTTCGTTTCGGTAATCTGTCATGCCCGGAGTAGACAGATCATCGCCATTTCTATAGGTGAAGGTTCCGCAATAATTGCCTGTTTCTTTATCTTTTACCGTACCGGTTAGCTTTACTACTTTACCGTCTGCGATTACCAGCTTATCTGCTGATAGGACTACTTTATCATTACTGATTTCGACGTTTTTGAGCGTTTTGGCGAGTAATACGCCGTTACTTACTGTTACCATAATGCTATAATTTATTTGGTTAATAATTATTCCTTCACAAGTACTCTGATAGTACCAAGATTGTCACTCTTCACTTCCAGGTAATACTCAAATCTATCATCCCAGAACGATAAGAGTTTGCCTTCAATATTTCCTCCGAGTCTTAAATCAATCTTATCAGAGTTAGTCGGAATGATACCGTTATCAGTCTGAATGAATCTGTACACCTCTACGTACCGATCAGTCTCCTTATCAAGGTAGCAGACTTTAATAGTCAGGATTCCAATAAAGGCGTTGACATCCTTTCTGTTTGTTCCGTACAAATCGAACGATATCCCTGCTCTCTTATCTCCTGAATAGGAGTAATGAGCTTTAGCGGATAGAAAACTGGCAGGCGTTTCNGGACANGGAACNNGNTCGNTGTCACAACCGGTATTTAACGCTGCCGATAACACTAACAGGATCGCTGTCAGTGCCAGATTGATTGATGATTTAAACTTTTTCATACTATAATTTTAATTGACTACTTCTGTTGTTACCTGCCCTAAGGTTGTATTGCCGCAGATGACATTCATCTGATGGGTAAACGATGGATGCCAGTCGTAGAATACAGAACTATCCAAGTGCCCGCCAAGACGTAAGTCTGTCATATCTGAGCCTTTAGCGATGGTTACTGCATTCTCCGTATAGGAATAGATCAGATTCTCATGCATGTCTCCGCCACCGTCTATTTCTATTTCAATAACCTGAATGGTAATTTGTCCGGTACTTGCATCTGCATCAGTCAAGTTTGTACCGTAAATATCAAAGTTGATTCCGCTGTCATTTTGTGCATATTCGGCATGGCATGTGATGCTTAACAGGCTTCTGTCTACAACGCTCATATTAAATGCGGGAATGGGCAATCCGATATAGAAAGCATCTGTTCCCCAAGAACCGCCATTCTTAAAGCTTGTGAAATCTCGATGTACATTGGTGAGCAGGCATATACCTTTATAGTTGGCCACTGATGTGAAATAAGGGGAATACAAAGGGATGGGAACCTCATTTGTGTTGCCCATCTTATCTGTCGACATACAGCCGGCATGCAGGTTATTATTGGAGTCTATAAATACAATGGCCCAATACATATCGGCAAAGCTCACTCCCTGGTAGGACATTTGATTAAGATGCAGGTTAAGCGTAACACCATTTGCCGGATCATTGAAGTATCGTTTCTGCAGGCTTCCGGATCCGATGTTCCCATAGAGATCACCGAGAGGGTACAGTGGTTTTATACTTTTATGATCGTAAAACTCAAAGTCCAACATCCTATAAAAAGACTGCCCAACTCCATTAGGACGCTTAGAATATGCCCAATCATAATTGCCGAGTCTTACCCGGTCTATGACTGTTTGTAAATTAGTAGATGGTGCACAATCGAGCCCGCACAGGCCATCAGCACCAACATACGTTACTGCACTTCCTGCAGATCTGGAAGGGTAATCGGTAGGTTTGAATTTTGCCCATTTATTGATGTTTACATGTGTACATATATGCCCTATATCATACCATGTCCCATTTAGTGCACCCGCACCCAGACATTGATATATTTCCCGTATTTCGATAGGTACCGTTAGAATTCCCTGACTAAGCATATAGCCTCCTTTCAAGATTAGATATTTCTTTTTTCAATTGCGCATTCTCTTTCTCCAATGCTTTGATCCGATCTTCGTGATTGACAACCCTTTTAGCAACACTAATCAAACCAACCATTGCTGCACCGCCATAATTAAGGGTCAAATAGTTGTTTAGCTCCTTCACAGAGAAGGGCAATACTTTTCTCCAATATTGAGCGATAGATCCTACGTCTGTACCGCTTCCATCTTTCCAAGAAAAAACGATATCAGGTGCTTTAGCAATCGCTTCTATTGACAGGTTTACCCTAGATATTACTTTTTTCAGTCTCCCGTCGGATGTGGTATTTTGTCCTTTACTTGAGAAATATCCGTCTGTCCATACACCTACAACTGCATAGATTTCGTTTGGTACATACAACGATTTACCCCCGTATATTTTTACATAGGTAGTCTCGTCCATATACAGCCCCCCTCCATAAGTAGAAAAAAACAGACCTGTCGCACCATTTGTGCGAAACCAATTAGAGCATGAGATCGAATTCGCGATACCGGAGTCATAACCAGTTGAGATTCTGCTATCTGAAATTAATGGACCTGCAAACCTTCCTGTTCCGTTGACGTGTAGTTTATCAGTAGGGTTATTAGTTCCTATACCGACATTTCCACCGAAATCGTTTAAGTATAAATCAAAATATTCAGTAGATGTTGTTTCCCTTTGTGATTGTAAACTTACACCGCCATTATTATATATTCTAGTCAATAATCCATACGGAGCAGAATCATAATTTAATATTCGATGTACAGCCAATCCGTTTGCACTAGCAGATAATAAAGACCTAAATGTCTCACTTACATTTTGCTGACCGTCAAAATATTGACCATATACGTATCTTCCTGTTTGAAGTTTAGTAGCACTCCATACATTAGAATCTTCAAAAGCTAATTTTCGCCAACTTCCCCATGTATTACTATCTCCCAAGGATGAACGAAGCCAAGCTCCAGTACCAGCACCATACGCATGAATTAAAAATTGAGAACCTCTTTCTTTATTTCCTTGTTGCCATAAATTCCAATTATAAACCGTACTTTCGGGTACATCCGTAACATTATCTTCTACTCTTGCAGCAAAAGAATTATTAATACCACTATCGAAATCATTTATTGAACCGCTTCCTATAAAAAAGTTTTTAGTAAAATCTGTAGATTGATATCCATCAAGTAGATCGGCGTCTAATCCGCTATCTGAACCATCATTACCACTATGCCATATAGTATATTTTGAAAAATAACTCAGATCATTACTAAAATAAGGATTATTATTGTTTACAGAAATAACACCTTGCGATTGAAGGTTAGCCATATATACCAAATTTCCCCTATAATCATTTAACCAACCTATGTCAGCTGCATTAAGATGATTAACGTCTTGGAATTGTATAACACTATAATTGGTTGCACCTATTAATCTAAGTGGATATGTATCATTATAATTAATTGTAAGTCTACCAGTCATAGTATCTCCAACCTTGTGGATATATTGATAACCAATAAGACTGTCCGCATTCAAATTATCAACAATTTTAGCCCAACCGGTCCAACCTGCTTGAAAATTTCTATAATATAAACCACTTTCAAAAGCACTTTTAGCTATTTGAAATCCATAGTTAGAATCAGAAGAAGTTGCTGTTATTCCGTTTGTATAACTACCAGTTGGTGTATTTTGACTAGAAGAACTCCACGCACTCCAAGAAATTAAAGAATTGTCTCCTATATAGGTGTTGGCATTTGTACTACTAATAAGTCCTAGTATATAATCATGAGTATGTGCCGATGGAGTAAATGTGCTAGGTTTGTTTCCTATCTCGTCCCATATATAAGAAGGCTTGCTGCTTTGTTTCGCCCATGGATATACATCAGAAGCCGGTAGTGACGTCGGATAAGCCGGAAGATAGACAGTACCGTCTACGCTGTCATAACTTACATTTCCAAGCTTTACTGTAACCTTCGAAAGACCGGCAGCTCCATTGACCCACTTGGCCAGACTGGAATTATAAACAAGTGATTCCCCGTTACTCGGAGAAGAGAGTGAAACATCGGCAAGCTGGGATAATGCAAGGGAGACCGAGCCACCGGTACCGGGATTCTTACCTTTAATAGAGAAGTATTCTTCCGTCCAGGTACCGACTTTTAACTTAAGACTATCAACAATCGTAGTCATATCATTACCGGGCAGCTCATTCCCGGAAGCATCAAGCACGCCAAATACCCGCTTAAAATAGGCGATATCAAGCTTATTAGATAAATTGGAATTCAGTTCTTCAAAGTTTTTACCCACTTTACCAAAGTTGCGCTCAAGCTTTAAGCGTACATCTTTACCGGTGTCATTAGCACCATTCCAAGGAATTATATTTTCGTAGAGATTATCCATGTGTCAATTCAAGTTCTTCACCGTTAAATTCCAAGAGTAATGGTTGCCAACATGAGCCATACTCAAGTGTATCAAGATTGATAAAATTCAGCATATAGTCAGAAAAACGATTCGTCTCATTCCGGCTTTGCCGGCGAAGCTTGGCCCGCTCAATTCGGATCACTCCATCGCTTTTTTTACGTTCATAGCTAAAGCTCATGAAAGAGAAGGAAAAATATTCTCCTCTCTCCGTACAAGCTCTCATCTCAGTTATCGCTTTCCAAATATCCATGTAGCAAAAGTATTGAGTTACCGGTACAAGAAAAAGGACAGGTTACGACCGGCTTACGTTGTTCTCAAGAACTTCCACTCTCTTAATTGCATCCCTCACTTTGCGTGGGTCAAGACTCCATTCCTTGTCGGAGATCTCACCCAAGATCCTCTTAATATCGACAAGCAGAGTCACTACCTGCGTTTTGTTTTCTGTTGATGCAGTGGACGTATTCGCCGTAGAATTAGACACCGATTCTTCAGAATACCCACCAGAATATTTGCCTGATTTAGTCCGGACTTGCTCCAGGATCTGAGTAGTATTTATCATCCTGATCGACCCGTTCTTTTGAGCTACATCAAAAATATCGAGAAACTGTTTTACATGTGGATTGGCCACACCGTCATGATTGGTAACAAATTCATTTTTATGCACCGGGATCACACCGGCTACATCGTCCGGATTACCCGATCGAGTATAACCTTGTACATACTCGTCAGAATAACCACCTGACTTTAACCCTTTTGCTTCATCCCGTTGCTCTTTAGCGACAGCTATTTGAGCTGCGCCACTCACTAAAGCCGCAGCAGCAGCAGCCGCTCCAAGAGCAGGCCCAACGATGGGAATGCCAGCCATAGCCTTATAAGCTTCCATAGCAGCCACAGCCGTACTGGCAGTTATCTGCAAAACGGCGGCTGCAAATTGTTTATCCGCATATTTCTTCTTAACCTGGTTTACAGCTTCCTCTTTTTCTTCTTCCAGTTTAGTCGTGTCCTTGCCGGCTTTTTTAGCGGCGTTAATTTGCTTATCATATTTCCTTGTAACCTTGTTTATTTCAGCATCTTGAAATCCTTGGATTGCGGATGATATACTGCTTGCAATAGTGCTTACAGCATTGAAATATTGTTCATTGGCCTGCAATTTTTCCTGAAGGTATTCATTTGCAATTTTATTTTTTGCAATTTCGTATTCTTCTTCAGATAGCAATCCCCTTTTATGTTCGTCTTCCAAAGCCTTCAGTTTAAGGTCACGGCTGTCATTAGCAGCCTTAAGTTCATATTTCCTGATCACCTCCGCACGATCTTCAGCTCCTTTCTCTGTAATTATTCGCTTGGCCTCTTCGTAGGAGGATACAATCAGGGTTGTATCAAGTCCGGATTTCTTAGCTAAATCGACTTGTGACTGATAGAAAGATTCAAGTGCCGACAGCTGATCTTTAGTAGATGCAAGACTATTGGATTTTAAGAATGAACGATTAAAATTCTGAATTTGCGTAGAGCTATCTTGCACAATCTCTGCACGTTTTTCAGAAATTATCTTTTCAGCTTTAATAATTTCATCTCCAGCTTCCTTAAGTGCATTAGCTTTAGCCTCCCCATTCTGAAATTCCAAATCAGAGACATCCTCCTGATAATTCCTATTAATATCAAGTCGAGCTGAAGCCGATGCTACTTCAATTGCAAGAAGTCTGTTTTTATAATCTCGTTCACTAATAGATCCATCCTCATACTGCTTTGCAAGCTGATTTTGAGCACTTTTTTCGCTCTGATTAATTGCGTCAATTCTCCTATCGCGATATTCCTTAAGCAACTTAAGTCTATTATCTTCAGATATCTTGAGAGTATTATATAAAGTAGCTCGAGTATCAACCTCCATTTTACTAAGCTCAGCCAAATGCTTTTTATCCTTATCTATAGATTGATAATGCTTAATGATGGCTAATCTCTTAACTTGATATTCAGTTTCCTTCTGTAATGCAGATAGCTGATATTCTGTTTCAGTACGCCCCAATTCATCTGACTTTTTCCTGAGCAATAGCAGTTCTTCATTATAAGAATTCTCTTCATTTTGCAATTTAATTTCCCAAGGCTTTTTATCGGCTTTTCCTTCTGGTATATATGCACTTCCATTACTAGAGCTAGGATCATCGGAAATGATGGCATCAGACGCTGCGATTTCACTATTCAAGCGTAAGATGGTTCCTGAAATTTGTTTTAATTCCTCATCACGCTTTTTAATTTTCTCATTAATCTCATCGTACCTAGTTGTATATTTTAAGAGTTTACTCGGTCCTTCTACAACTTTAAGATGAGGATTTGCCTGAAGTTCTTCAGCAATCCCCCCATATCCGGCAGAATTCATATCGTTATATACATTTTCTAATTGTGCACGATAAACTTTCCGGCCAATCTCTCCAGCGCGTTTCTTTTTAAGTAAATCCTCAAGCTCATCTTGTGCAGCTTTCAGTCTTATTTGCTTCTCAAGTTGTTGTAAGTATTGTTTAATTGCATCGGTATTATTATGTACTATTTTACCCTCATTCGTAATCATAGCATTATAGCCGGGAATTATTTTTTTCAGTTCTTCAAGGTATTTGCGCCTAACAGTGAGAGATGCATTCTCATTGTTGATAGCAGTCACCAACCTGTTAACCTTGGCCTCTTGTGACCCGTAATCATCTTTAACCTTTTCTGCTATTCTTTGGTTAGTTTGCATAGAGACTGACACCTCATCTACCTTTTTATGAAAAACAGTAAAGTATCCAATTAAAGCCGTAGCACCAGCGATGGCTACACCCCACCAATTAACACTTTTCAATACTACTAAAGCGCGGGTGAGCCCATTAACAGTTGTTGTGTTTATCTTTATCAAACTATTAAACAGAGCGGTCGTCATGGTACATGCCTTAACTACAACAGTATACGCTACAATTGCAGATATAAGAGAGAAAATGGCCCCTTTATATTGAAAAAAGACTGATATTATCGTACTTAATCCTTTAACCGTCAAACTACCAGTAGTTATCATATATTTCATTACTGGCATAAGCTTTTCTCCTAGTTCTACACGTACATCAGCATATCTTTTCTTTGCTTTCTCTAATTCTGCCTGAACGGTTGTATTTTGCACGTTATATTCATTTATAATGCTCGTACCTTCGCGATAAGCCTCATTCGCCAATTTTTGAGCATCCCGAATATCATGTATTTTTCCGGCCATTGTAGCGATAACTCCAGATGCCCTTACACCGTCAAGTCCCATGTCCTTGAACATGGGTGCCAATTTATCAAGACCACCCTTTTTATTAAGAGTCTCAAGAAATTTCAAGACAGCTTCATTGGCATCTGTTTTAATTAAGGAAGTGAACTCTTTGACACTCTCACCCGCCATTTTTGCAAACTTAGCCGGCTCCTGATACATTTTAAGAAGAAGTGTTTGGAATGCAGTGGCAGCCATTTCTTGCTGTTGCATGTTCTGATCTAATACGGCAGCGTACCCTATAATATTCCCTTGAGCAATACCAGCCTGTTTGGATGCTCCCGCAACACGAGCAGTAAATCCAACCAAGTAAGCTTCCGCGGCACTAGATGCTTGTCCGACTGCATTAATAGCACTACCTGTCGCTAACATAGCTCCTCGTAATCCTATTTTTTTATCTTCACCGAACATTTGTGCTAACTTGCCGATATTCTTTACTGCGTCCTCACCAAGATCCTCTCCCAGGGCAACATTAATCATATTGGCGGCATCCACAAAATCCATCACATCTTTTTTCCCGGTAATACCAAGTTTTCCGGCATCACCCGCCAAGTCATTAAGTTTAGTCCGAGCTGTCCTTGTGTCCATCTGCTTGAACTCTTCATTCAGAGCCTTCACCTCTTCCCTCGTCATGCCGGTGTATTTTCTCACCTGGCTTTCGGCTTCCTCCATCTCGGCAAACTCATCGACGCATTGTCTTGCTGTAAGTACCACACCAGTAAGAGATGCAATCAAGCCCGCTCCCATTGCCGCGTAACGGTTGAATCCGTCTGCGACCTTTGATATGGAAAAGCGGGTCTCATTCGCTTGCACTTCAAGTTCTTTCATTCGCTGTTTGGTCGAAATATAATCAGCACGAAGTTTTCTCCAATTCTCGGTCTCTGGTATCGCCTTATCCATCTCACGCTTGAGAGTCCTAGCACCGTTTTTTAGGTCTGTATAAGATAACGCTGTTTTTCCAACTTCCTTTCGAAGTTCAGCGTACGTTTTGTTTAGTTGGTCAAGCTCAGCTTTCTTCGCTTTATATTCTGGAGTACTTTTCTTGCTGTCTTGATCCATTTTCTGCATTTCTTCACGTAATGCAGAGATTTTCTCTTTTGTCTCAACAAGCTTGGTTTTAGCTTCCGAATTATCTATTCGGATAGCCATGCGGAAATCAGTAATACTTATAGCCATATCATCACAAATTATATGACAAAAGTATATGAGGCACTATGCTCGAAAAAGGACATAAAAAAAACGGTTACTTATCACAAGCAACCGCCCTAAATACATGAACTAAAAAGGTATTATCCATCTAACCATCTACCGTTCTCTAGCCAAACACCACCATCACGCCATTTTCCATCGGTTAATATCCAACGCGCATCAGCCTCTGTATCACTCATAGATATAGGATAAAAAGTACCAACCCATGCCCCCTTTCTTCCATCGGCATCCAATGTATATTCTATTTCTTTGCATACATACCTCTTATTTCGGATCTCAAAAATCATCCGGACATCAAAAAGATTAGGATCATAGCTTCGTATTTTTACGCCTTTCGCAAAATCAATATTATATCCTCCTTGATAAAATAATAAATCATATTTAGAAAGTCGCATTGTAGCCCCATCACTATTTGTTAACCAATACTGTTCGAAAGCATCCTGTATATACTCATCCGTAAATGGCTGTGGATATATATTTTTTAATCCAGCTAGAGCCATTGGATTATTTTTGCCGTAGAAAAAGGCCAAGAAAATTTTACCCTTGTTTTCAACATTTTCAGTCGTATTATTTTCAATCATTTCAGCAAGAGTTTCATCCGTAGTTTCTTTGCTATCATTGTCACTCTTATCTATGACGGGAAGAATAATATCAGAGACGGCACCCGCACTGTCACCAGAATACCATTGTAATTTATTCATAGCTAACTCAACCGGTATCATTTCGAGTTCAATACCTTTGTCAGAATCATCACGCTCAATAGAGCTGAATTCGTTTAGCATATAGAAATACGGCCATTGGGGAGATCCTGTTCTTTCGGATTTATACATATACTCTCTACCATCTACTTCATCGGTATAAATGGTATCAGTAAGTTTATGTCTAGAATCAGAAAACCAAGCTTGCAATCGTGCAAGCCATCCAGAAGAATTAGTGAAACTAGCTGGTATCACATCTCTTTTAGCTTTCTTTTTAACGACATCAGATAAGCATCGCCATCTATAATAAGAACTATCAGGAAAATTGTATTTAATATTGCTACTGGCATGTTCATTCACTTCCGGATCCTCTTCAACTTCTACCTCATAAACATCTTTCACTTGCTGTACATGTACGGTTGATGTGCCGGCATAATAAGATGCCTGTATCATCAACCGTGCTGTTTTTTTCTTATTATCAATGACAAAAACGGCGTTATATGCTTTCTCTATCTCTTCCAAAAAATCCTGTACAGTCCATCCGGGAAGCATCTTAGACCATTTACATGTTTGTTCAACATGACATATATACAAATCTTTAGCGATTGTACTTTCTAATTGATTAAACAGCAAGTCATATCCTAAAGATTTTAGAATTTCTTTAATATATGAACATAAGAATGGCTGCGGGTACCAATAATTACCATCAGATACGAGATTATATTCTATTTCTCCAGGAAGTTTTTTCAATGCCCATTTATTAAATAAAATATCCAATTCCCGGTCGTAAACGGATGCCAAACAATAATCTATGTCCGGATAACGTTTTGTCCCATAATTACGGTCTCCTGGTATGGGAACTTCGCTTTCTTTCATGGGCAAAGTCGAAATTAATACATCACTACCAATAAAGTAATTCAGCTCCGAATTGCCTGAAGCCAACTGTATTGAGACAGTCTTTTCCGTCCATCCCGTAATTATCTCCGTACCGTTACAATATACACGATTATTAGCGACCAGCACTGCCGATCGTTTGGCAATCTCAGGAGCCGCATTAAGACGATTGATATTCTCGTACAATTCGGCATTTACGGGATTAGAAAGTTCAAGTGTAACATCGTAGGTGTACTCACCGTTTTTCGTGAAAAACGGATTTTCCATTTTAACGGCCACCGAAAAAGTCTTAGGCAATACTACCTGTATGCCGTCGATATACAATTCAGTCATAGTCCTTCAGTTTTAGTCCTAAGCTTAATCCATTATAACCGCCAAAGATGTCATATTCCCATTCGGTAATCATATCCTCGTCGGCATCAATACTGCCGCATGAACTGCGTTGTTGCAATTCGTCCTTCATAATCTGCATTACCCGCTGGATCTCCGCGTAATGCTGGATCTCCTGCTCATTATCCTCGCTCCCGGAAGGAACCTTTTCGAGAAGGAAAAATAACACCTGATTCTTTTCGGTATGGGCATCAGTAGAACCTTTATAGCTTGAGTCCGGATAATTAGCACATAGGAGTAATCCCGCCTTATCTTTTAGCTTCTTCGTCAAGTGCCCTTCTTTGGTCGCCATAACGATCTCATCTATTTTTTTCTCACTTTGCTCATTCACTGCATGTTGCAGCTCAATGAGATATTCCCTGTAGCGAATAATATCAATCATAGTTCCAACAGATTATTTTGAGACGGATCCGCCAGGCGGAACGTGAACTCAACGGATTTTAAGATATTGGCGAATTTATCCCGTTCATATTTCTGCTTAGAGATAATGACAGGCAACCAATCACCATCCTGGTAAACAGATACCTCCTGTGCATTAAGCATGTCATGCCATAATTTATAATCACTTTGCAAAAATATGACCCCGCTATTGGCCGTATATTCATCGGATACTTTCAATCCGAATTTCCGGTCTATCCCATACATGGAAGCCGTTTCGCTCTCGTTGTTGCCTGAGATACTTAACCCACCGACAGCCGACAGCGTTTCCGGCATATCATAGACGTTCTTATACCGGAACAATCTCACGTCAAGATACTTGGAATTATCTATCAGAAACTCATATTCATAGCCGTTGCAAGTAACAAGATATCTAATGATGTCAATCCCTACTAAAGACATTATCCGGGATGGAGATACATCTATTGTTGCCGGGGCGGTACTTCCGGAAGAAGGAACATCCAACAATGTAGCTGTAGCGGAACTCCCGTCAGAGCTATATCCGGTAACAGTAACATGTAAGGCCGGTGCGAGAAGAATACTCACATATTCAAGACATCCGGTACGTGTCACTTTTCGGTTAACCTCAGACAGCCATCCGGGTATAGCAGCATCCTTCTTTGTCTTCATCCGGGAAAATATAACATAGCTAGACGCGTCTACAGTGCCGTTAATCAGGAAAGAAAAAGTACCGGCGGCATCATTCTGCCAAGAGGTTTCTCCGGTGCACCACACACCCCACAAAGCCAGCTCACAGAATTTGCCCAGATTGCGAATGACAACCTGGTTGTTTTTATCCGGAACATACTCTTCATCAAGGATTGTCTTGCCTCCATATTTTACAGCAAAGGCTATAGATACATCGGTGTCTATAATATAATCCTGCATGGTAGCGCAAAATTCCTTTGCTCGCGGTCTCTGTATTACGTTCATACGCGGAAATATTTATTTTTTGGATCATTCTTCGGAATAAGCTCGTAATTCGGTATAGCATTGCCGTCACGAGCCTTTTTCATCTCATCCACCCATATCGCGCCATCATCCGCCATCCACTGGACCACCCGTTCAATGTCCTGAAGGGATGCCGGTTCGCTTTCATGCATACCACTTTCGGCAATGAACCGGCGGATCACACCGCCAGGGATCAGAGACAGCGGTGTACGGCGTAAAGCAAGGCTCATCGCAAGTAAAGACACAGCCTTGCATGCCGCAAAATGTTTGTCCGTTTCCGGATCACCCGATTCCTTCAACATATCATCCCATCCTATGCCATAAGCACGCTTAACCGTAAGAGTCTGTACTTCCCGGATAAACGGAAGGAGTAACAAATAGATCCGCTCACTCCGATCGATCGGGAAATAGCTATCAAAAGATGCTCCATTACGAATAATAAGCGTCTGAGATAGTTTATATGAAGAACTATCTTTCCATTCAGAAATGTTCTTCTCGTTTAAATACCGAATAAGGCTGTCAACCGATTTGTAGTAATCATCTAAATGTATGGCATCGTCCCTATCCAATTGCCACTCCCAAGGCAGCTTTTCGCTGTTATCAGTGGCAACCTTAAATTTTCGCCCGTCATCTTCGTGACTAAGGTCATTTTTCCGATACATGCGTAATGTAGCAATGATGGCTATCGGTCTACGAACCAATCGGACAAGCTCATCAGGCTGAGTATCGTTATTGTAAGCAATATCCGCCAATTTTACGACAGCATCTCCGACCAATGTCTTTAGTTCATCGGTAGCAGCATCAATCTCACCTTTAACCTTGTTAAAGTCATTGGTGGCAAAGTAATTGCCTGTCAACTCCCGTAATTCGGAAGCTCCTTTATTGTCTTTATTGAATAACATGGCTATGTTTTTTTGAGTAAAGAATCGGCTCGTTGTTTATCGTCAAGCAGCTTCAGCATAATTTTCAGCAGCAATTCATTATCCGCCTCCTGGACGTTGCCGAAAATGCCACTTTCCGCTACCGAAAACAGAATACTGTTCATACCAATGTCCTGCTTGTTCCCAGATGATGTGTTTCGCTCGAACACAGAAGAGAATGAAACTTGCTTGCCGTCAAGAATGAAATCACCCTCTATCAGGTACTGACAGAAATAGGCAAACCAGCAATATATCCCCCACATGATCCACTCAGGCATAAGCTTCATTCTTTCGGCGTACAGTGCCGTACGAGACGGATGAAAATCTTCACGGTACTTGCCATCAAAGTTCTTGCTTCGCGGATCCTTGCCCGGTAGCCGGTACAAGGTACCGCACAATGCTCGGAGCGTGATAATATCTTTATCCTGGAGATAGATGTTCATCAGAGTGACCGCGTGCCGGAACTCAGAAAAAGTCAGATCAGCACCATGACTGAGTGGCCCTCTATATCTTCCCCATGAGGGCAAAAGGTTTACCGTGGAGTCATAAAACAATTCAACCTCTTTTCCTTCATCTGACACCTGCCACATCCAATTCAATGTTTCCGTTAGTTTATCAATCAGTACTAAATCGTCCACATCCTTTTTGCCAATTTGACAACCACGATTAACCAATACAAACCGGCACCATTCGCGTTTGATATCCCGTAGTGTGATGCCAACACCGACATAAGCGAGCTTACTTCTTATTTTAAGTAGATGCAACCATTCTGCCGGCTTAACCTCTTCCCAACATTCCGGAAATTGAATATCTTTTTCTTTCATAACTACACCTGGTTAGTAGGACGGTCGGCTGCCGTCACGTTATCTTCTTTGTTGATTATCTTACGGTAAATACCCATGAACACACCTTTTTTATTCGGGAAATTGATACGGATAGCATCATTCAGAGCCTCCAGTGCTATTTCTTCCGGTATCTGAGTGTCGGCGCCGAAGAATATCTTGAGTGCATAAAGCATCTGGCTGCCACTGTCGGACTTGCCATCAATTATAATGTTGGCCAAGGCAGGAGATAAACCGAAACCACTTGTAGTCGAACTATCAGCTATCCGTGATATCTTAGCCTGGGCTTCAATGTACTTGTCAATGTTCATTTCTATCGGCTCTACCTTCCAACTCTGCACATGTCCGTCCTGATCGACAAAGTCTACGCATGAAAAAAACTTCCCGGCATTTTTGGAACCGGCCATCACGTCAGCTATCTTTTTTGTCACTTCATCCTTCAAACGTTCAAGTTCCGTCTCTATTTGTGCCTCCGTCCATTCCCCATGCATGTCTGTGATCCGCTGTGCTTTTTGATTCCAGTACTCAGCCGGAGAATGAACAATATAAGCAGCTGCTATCATATTCTCATTCAAGTGACGGATAATCTCAGGCAGGTTGTTGGCATTTTCAAGCCAAGGGACAGAACCATAAAAGCAGGATATCGCATACATGTTACGACCGAAGCTGCGCATGCAATGGTATTTTATTGCCGTCTCATACCGTGCCGGATGCCATTTATCGAAAGCCGGATATTTCAGGAAAGTACGGCTACGATATCCGTCAAAATCACCGGTAAGATATGCTGTAACATCTTCCAATCTCCGGCTGTCATTGTCCGGCCATAGCAAACGACAGTCATTGCTATGCAGGCACTCAAGACGGGATATCCAAGGTTTACCAATCCGGACTGATTTGCCGGAATAATACTTTGCAAACACCCCCTTCATGTGCGTATATTCTACAAATGCATCACGTACATAGGCTTTGTAGTCCCAGCTATCAAGCCAGGCTTGTATCTCATTATCAACGATCCACTCTTGTATCCGCTCGTTATTTTCAATTTTCACCCGGTAAAGCATAGGGCCTTGCCCATATAGCAATCCTGTTTTACGATCCAAGATGCCGGGGCCGAGATTGTTCCGCTCAAGCAAATTACGGATGGCATTCGGCATATTATTGTCAATACCCCAGGGAACAACCCGTTCACCGGCAACAGTAACAGGATCTCCATCCCAATTACGTGTTTCACCAAATAATTGGCTCACTTCTGTACTCCAATTCATGTTAAGGGCAATTTGCCCTACATCAGTGCCCATAAAGGCATAATTCCCTATTTTTTTCTCTATTTCAGCCATTATGTATTGATATAAAGTCTTGTTGTATTGACTATTAAATTTCCGCAATATTCACGTACGATCTCAATAAGTTCCGGGATATGTTGCTCAATCACCGGATTAAACCACAATTTTGGTTTACGCTTCCATTCGTTATCCGTTTTTTTGGTTAGGATTACCGTACCACCCTCCATGTTATAACCTTTACCCACACCAAGATGCACATACACTCCTTCAGGTTTGAAGCTAAAACCGATACTGGTAATTTCCTGCCCCTCCTGAACGTTTTTGCCGTAATGCCTGAAGTTTTGTTTCATTGATGCAGACAGACGTTTGTCTTTGTCAATCCATTTGTCAATAGACGACTTAAGAGCTTGATCCACCGTAGCACCCCAAGCGCGCACTTTAGCATTAAACTCAGCAACAGCCTCTTTATCAAGTTCTCGCTGGTGTTGCTGAGTGATACCTGTGTCACCCTCAACAATCACCTCAATAGGGTAACGTTCGCTCTTCATCCGGTTTGCCCGACTGCCCCAACTACCCCTATTTTGACTTAACGCCATTCGTTCTGCATGTGCTCCCATCGCAAATTATTTACTATGCAAAATTAACCTGTAAGAGATGTATGAAAAAGGACATAAAGAAACAGCCCCAACGTTGGTTAGTTGGGGCTGTTTCTTAGATAAGATGTTTTTTTAAATATTCGTTTTCGGGAAAGGCCCCCTTTTCGACAAAAAGGGCATCCTCTTTGTCATATCTGTATTGTTTATCATCTTTAAGCGTAATAGACTCCGGATAAAGCCCTGTCTCACTATGTATTTCACGAATAACTAAAAAAATACTAGTAAGGCTTTTCAGACCATCAATCCCGTAACTTAGTTTTGCGTTTAAAACGCCATCCATATATTTATTAATCATGACTCACCCACTTTATCAATTGGTATCAATGCTCGCAACTCTGTACGAGCATTATGCAATGTGGAGAGATAGCCCATAAGCACTTTACCCTCTGCATCAATGTTATCGCTATTCTCAAGTAAGAGACCTATAACTCCATCAATACCGTCCGCGATAGCCATAGCATAACCATTTTGCAAGGCAGAAAGCTCTTTGGAAATGACATCAGTCATAATAACGCCGTTGATTGTAGTGTTTTTCATATCTGACCTCCTTTCGAGTTAATGCAATGTTCAGTCTCTGGATCTAGGCAGATCTCGGTGTTTGCACAATGAGAGCATAATGTTTCAGAATCATCAGCCCACCAACAGTTACCGTCTTTAGGATTGAAACAAGGATTATCTTCTGTACAGCCACATATCCGGCAGACACCAGGAACAGGTTCTTTTGCTTCAATCGCTTTTTGACCTAAATAGATTCCTTCGCTAAAGGAATAGTAGCCTCTCACTTTTTTATAGCCAAGAAAACAAATAGGCTTATAGTAGTCATTCTCAATCTTCACAGATATCTGTCCGCTGTTACCTTCAAAATAATCCCCGTCGTAAACCATTGCCTTCATACGTGGATATTTCTCATTCAGTTCTTTCACTTTTGCCTCAATATCACATTTAAGGGCATCCAGTGCGCATTCATTCATAATAATCAATCCCTCGAACATCTTAATATATTCGCACATTTCCTTACCCTTATTATTCACATTCAGGTATGTTTGGACATGGTGGACAAAGAATGTCATTTTTGTCCTCCTTTCCCGTTGAAAGTGATATTAACTGTACCCCCATTGGCATAGATGATAATGGCGTTCTCTGTCCGCCCTACTCGCATGCGTTTACGTCCGGAAGAGAGTTCCAACCCTAATTGATTAAGTGTGCTTTGAACTTTTTCAGCGGATACATATCGTCCGTGTGCGCTTTGATTTTTCTTTTTCATTCTGTAACTGTTTGACATTTTAGGCAGAATAAAAGAACGGCTGCCATCTCCCGTGTCGTCAAACAGTTACAGAATTCCGCCCGAAAGCAAAAGTGTAATGGGAAAGGCAGCCGCCTATATCAATAAGTTTTTGGGCATAAAAAAGGCCCATCGAATTTCGTTGAGCATTAACCGAAGCTCGCGGTACGGATAACAACCGTAACTGTTTGACTCTGCAAATATGGAGATTATATTTGAAAGTGCAAAAGATTTCTATTTTTTTTTAACTTCACCAATTATCATCAGTAGTTTGCGTCTTTACAGCCTTTTCAAGCATACTGCAAATGTCCTTAAACTCAAGATAAGCTGTTCCTTTCATCTCAGCGTAAATTTCACCTATCCATTTTTTTGAAGCGAAAGGTATTTTTTTATCAGGTGCTTCAACGTCATACAGATAGCCAAAATCATAATTCGGATTCTGAGCCTTATGACAGATATCTATCATATCAACCTTAAATCGTCCATCCTTAAAAAAAATATTAAGCGTATATTCAATGAATCCATTAATATCACCAACTGCTTTCTTCTGACTTTTAAATATAGTCGCTGCTTTTATAACAAGTTTTTTACCCTCTTTGTCCCTTAACTGGACGTTCTTCTGGGGTGATTTAAAGGAATTAACAGCCCATAACTCAATATTGGAATAGGCTTGATCGGCACTAATACCTTCACACTGGATAACTTCACTGTACTTCACTGGTTCTTGTGCGTTCAAGAATGCCCCTAAAGAAGATAGGAATAGAATAAGCGATAAAAATTTCTTCATAACAATTCATTTTAACACTTCAAATATCAGTATAAAAATTGTACTCACAAAGTAAACATAACAAAAAAGGCTCCCAACCCGTGGAAGCCTCTTTTCTTTTATTGCTAAATAAAAGTACGTCATTGACGCACATACCCTTAAAAAGTTGCTACAGAAATCTCTTTTGAGATGCTGTCAACCGCTTTTCTTATTTTTTCATATTGTTTTTGTCCGGCTACAGCAGAACCGGAAGTATATTGTCTCATCAATGATGGATTAATTCCCGCCAATTCAGCAACCTTAGTAACATTCAAGAAGGAGAAATAGTTAAAAAATGACTGTAAATCATACTTATACACAAACTCTAAAGCGGGGATCTCTTTACCTTGTTCAGCAAAAAGTTCCTTCATCTCATTATAAGCAACCAACATATCTTTCTTTGCTTCCTCAGCTGTAGACCCGTGCCCCATCAGCCCAAATCCTTCCAATTCATCATCAACATAACACGAAAAGAAGCCGTCAGTAGCTTTCTCCATAATAACCGTTACTTTCATATTCTCAAGTGTTTTAAATAAGATGTCAGCAATATGCTGACATCTTTTTGCTAATAAAAGTTTGAAAACGTACAAAAAGTGTGGGGATTAAATCCCCATCACTTTCCTGATCTTTCGCTCAGTGCCTTTCGGTACTTCGTGGCTGCCATGCCTTGGTATTGGCCAAGTCTTATTAGTAAGAGGACTAAACCACATATCATGGTTAGCTCCGTTCCTAACAATGTAGCAACCTGCGGCAATTAATTCCGCATACAGATTGTTGTACTTCATAATGTCAATGAACTTTTATTTAGCAATACAAATATAGCGTTTTCGCTATAATAAACCAAATAAAAACATAACTAAATCGCTATATATAACATCAATTAACAATTGACACCCTCCGTGGTTAGAACGGATAAAAAAGAGAACCTATTAACCCGCCACGTTTTCAAGTTTACGCCGAAAACGTGGCGGGCACGGGTGTAAAAAAGCCTACCGAAATGGTAGGCTTAATATCATGTTTAAGCGATTAATTTAGCTTCCAAGTCTCTAATTTTATCCGTTATTTTTCCACGAATGAAATGAACAAAATCAATGATTACTTCCCTGTTTCCAATACTGAAAACATCATCTTCATTATATCTCTCACAAGAAGAGAATTTAAGTTTATAAGAATCAGTTATAAAACTATCATCTTGAATTAAACGATCTTCCGCGTTTTCCAATTTGTCAAGAACATCAAGGAATAAATTTCTATTCTCTGAAAGCTGTTTCTTACGTTCCAAATCATATAAACACTTCTGTAATTCCGCTGTCTTGCGTTCAATTTCTTGCTGTAATGTTTCTGCAGTTGGACTCTCAATGGGGATAATAACTAATGCAGTTTCATTCTCACTTTTTCTGTTTTTCTTTTCCATGTTTTTAAAAATTAAATTATTAAACGATTTATATTAAAAAAGACTCGATCATATTTGAAAAGGCAACGTTTTGAGGAATCAGCGTAGGAATATCTGCATTCATCGGCTTATATATTTCCGTCGCTACATTATATACATCCCATGCCGTTAGGTTTGCTTTGTCTTGTTTAAGCTTGAGTAAATCTTCCGTAAAAGAAGATATTTGAGACTGGTTTAACGGGTATGTATGTACTTGTGAGAATAATCTTTTATCACGGCTATCGTGTGCGACTCTTATAGCGGTAAGCATCCCGATAATGATGTAAATTTGTTCGGCGGAAATAGCTGTATTTTTCATCTTCTTGATCTTATCTCTATCCTCATTCATGTATGTTTCCATGTGGTTAAGCCAAGAGTCAACCACCTCAAAAAGTTTCTCTGTATCAACCTTTAATTGGCCATAATTACTAATACTTCTTTGAGCACCTAAGACACATTGATTGTGGCAAATTTTGACACATGGGCCAATAGCACATTGTATGCCGTCTTGATGGTATGCTATTGCCAATGTAGTCGTAAGTTCTTCCGTTTCCCAATCCCTTATATTAACCGTAGTGAAGATTCTTCTAAGCACATGCGCCTCAATCGCCTTAATCCCGTGTATCTCTTCCACTTGTGGCAGAATTACGACTCCCGGCTGATTTTTATTTTTATTTTGCGCTGCAAAAATGTCCTCAATTTCGTAGTTCAAATTATACTTATCGCACAGTTGAGTTATGCGGTCTATCACTTGATAGTGATATATTCCACGTATCGGATTACCATAGATGTCGTTTTCTTTGTGCGTCCGTTTCAACGTGCTTAAATCCATTGATTCAACGACGTTGTTTTCAAAATCAAAAGCTGCTTTTTCTGCTAAAATTAAACGTTCCATAATTGTAAATATTTTAATAATTAATATGTTTCATACAATATAAAATCTTCTACTCGCTGAAAATAATCATCTGCACTACTATACAGTTCCCACTTTGTCCCGTTAGCATCAACAAACAGAATAGATGTTTCTTTAATAGTGTCCCACATTTTCAGTATCTTATATCCGTTAAAGCACTCTTCTAAAACTTTCAGTGCTTGATTCAAAGTAAATGTTTTCATATTGCGGTAAATTTTATGTTGAACTTTGAGCCCGTGGGTGTTAGCCTTTACTTGGCTGTTTTCCTGATTAGAGCTTTTTTTTTCTGCGTCACCTGTCGTCACGCGGTATGTTTCGCCTTTTTTACGCTGCTTAAAAGGTGTTGCAGAGAATAGGAGCAAGTTTTTTCAAAAACAGGATGCTAGAATACGACCTGAAGGGTGGAGATTTTTTCGAAAACGTAGCTTGAACTTGAGACAGAGAACAGCAACATTTACCTTTGCAGCACAAAAAAGCGAAACAGCGTATGACAGGTGATAGAAATTAATGGCGAGAATCAGATAAGGAAACAGCCTAAAAACATATCGTTAAAACGATACCTCTCTACCCGGTCATGGCTTCATGGAGATAAAGCCTGCGGATCGGAATGAAGTAATGACGGGGTGTCTTTCTTCCTGGTTACGGGATTAGAAGGCACTGTGATCCGGTAACCTCTGCATGAATGCAAAAAAACAGACAGAAATCAGCGATTTCTACCCCTTTGATGCGAAAAATCCGTGTGAGTAAGTTTGGCTGATTTCTGTACCATTGTACAGGTAAAATGCCAAGCGTTCACACGGATTTTTCGCGCGCTCAATGATTTTCGAGCAGAAAACCATTTTAAACGGGGCGTATTTTTAATTAATAGTGTTTCGACAAAAACACTATACTGCTGAAAACCAGTGCAGAAACCCATCCAATCGATTTTAATCGTTTGGATGTAACAGCATGCTGCCCGAACCGCGCCGTCGTCCATTTGCGGTTGCAAGTGTCCTTTTGCCCTCGGAAATATGACTAAATCATTACAAATCAGATTTGTACCCCTTGTACCTGCCTCAGATGCCACCTGCTGCGGGGATACCCCATAGAAAAGCCCTGCCATCCTCACGAACGACAGGGCACACCTGAAAACAATCCCACCTTTAGAGAGCAGCAGCTGCGGACACGCTACGACCGCTCTTCCATATCTGTATAAAATCTTTTCGCATAACGTAATACTTCAGAGCATCGGTAAGGTTCGTAGATTCCTTGGGCAGTCGATGAGTAGGTAGCTTGTCACCGGTCTTCTTCTTGACTACCACACTGGTGTTGTTGGGCCCGTCTACTGTCTTGGTCTCTGTTACTTCCATTTCACTCTTGAGATTGGGGCAATTGTATTGATCGATCAGGATAGTGAACAGGTTGCGTTCCAGGTTACCCGAAAGTAGATCCATGAAGAACCGGTACTCAAGGTTACTGCCTATGTTGCCTTGGCCAAGGCTCATCAGTTGTACGTTCCAACCTGTACGCTTGCCCTCGGCATCATACTCGATGTTCTTCTTTATCTGCGTGGCCATATCTGCAGAGACCTTCTTATAGTTATTCATCGAGCGGTCATAGTAGAGCTTCAGTATCTTCCGCTTGTGCGGCTTAAAGTATACGAGGAAATCATCGGCCAGCTCACGAACGCTACGCGGTGGCAGCGTGTACAGTTCTTTAAGCAACCGCAGCACACGCCCGTTGCGCTGACCGAATACCATCGACAACATGTTGCCCGCATCCATTCCTGCCTCAAGAGGTTTGTTCATATCCAGGTACCGAAGAACCGTGCAGTCTTGCTGCCATCCGAACGGGTGCTTGTCAATTACATCATTGAGGTAGCCATCCGCATAGAAATGTTTCATGGACAGGTTACAGTAAAACATCTGACTGGCCTCTAATTTGGGAATGATAGACAAAATATTGCAGAAGAGTCCCTCAAGTCCTTCAGCAAACTCATCGCTAAACCAATCTTCGCCAAGTATATCCACATTGACATAAGAAGAGGATATAAAGAAAAACGATATGCCACGACGTGTCTTGATCCATCGTTCTTCCCACCGCTTCATATTTTTTCCTGCGAGTGTCAAAGCACGCTCGGCAGCATCGTACTGCCCCTTAAGCGAGCGGTCAGTACGATAGGCAGCTTTAAGTTCATTGTATTGTTGTAGCCGGGCTACATATTCTTTTTTTGTCTCATTGTAGACAAAGCCGGCCTGCAACATCAACAGGATCTTCTGCTTGTCGTTTTGCTTGGCAAGCTTCAGGATCCAGTCATATTCGCCTAGATGGTTAGGGTTGGGCATATCGGTAGTAAGCGTACGGCTACGATACCATACGCTATCCCCATACTTCACGCGGAAACCTCGGACGGCTTTCAACAGATTGGTAAACTTCTCTTCCGGAAAGTATTTCACCTCATCCCCGAATACGCCGACATAAGAACGCCCGGCACCAATGGAAGGCCGATCGAGCGATATGAATGTGAAGTTAAAGCCGGTATAGAATACCATCGTATTGCGCCAGTCCGTGCAGACGTTATACATCCGGTCTTTCCACTCCTGGGGCGGTTCCTTGTTAATCACATAATGCACATCTATCTCCCAACCAAGCAGGGAAAGACCGTCTACAAGCGACGGGATAATATTTTTGTGCAAATTGGAGAAAGTATCGGACACCCATGCGAACGGAGCGCCGGGGCAATCCTGTGCCACTTCCTGTACACGCTCGGCAAGTACCTGGACAGTCTTAGCCGATGCACGGCCTGCAATCCAATAGAGAGACCAGGGCATCATAATTGCGATGAGCTGGGCCATCCAGTTGGAGAACCTCACCTCTACCTGATCATCAGATATCTTTAGTTTTTTCTTCCTGGTCATCGAGCATTTCTTCAAAGTCAATATCTATAATACCGGCATCACGCTTCAGGCGTACTTTTTCTTTTCCTGGTATATTCTGAATGGAGTCTATTTGCGCGGCAAGCTGTTGACGGTTAGCTGACGGTAATCCCACCTTTTCCGAATTAAGATCGTAAATCTTAATCGGTTTATCGTCAACCTCCTTAGGCTTGACAGGATCCGGCTTATCCAGTTGCTTAATCCGTGAGGCCTGCGTAATGAGGTTACCGTAAACCTCCATATCCTTAGAAGACTTCGCATTGCCAAGCACAACCAAAGCAGCTTTTTGCAAATTATCAAAGAGGATATTGCGATGAGCAGCATTCTCTATCGAATCGTTGGTAAAAAACAGATTAATGGCCTCGCTGTACATCTGTCTGGCGCGCATCCGCTCCACATTAAATGGTTCGTGCATCAGGAAGGCAATAGCATTGTCCTTCCCGTACTTCCGATTGAGACCAATCAGGGCATACAAGGCATTGTAATAATCCAACTCATCCGCTGTCAACTCAATGGTACAGCCGGATGCAATGTAGTCCTGCAATATGTCAAAGTAAGATTTGTCAAACATATCATCCTATATCATCATAAAATATCTTGCTGATTGAGTTTCGGTAACCAACTTCCGCACGCAATTTATCAAGGCGTTGCGCCTGCGTAACATTCTCACCACGTTCGGCGGCTGCCGTCATAGTCAGACCCTCTTTAGCGGCCTGCACTAATTGCCCACGTTCATAATGATACTTCAGAGGTGAGCCTACCAAGTTAAAGTACCAGAGGAAATCATTCTCCGGAACACGAAAATACATGGCTATCTGCCGGGGCTGGAACCCGATAGCAGCCAAGCGTTCCAATTCATCGGTATCAACCCGATCATACCAGGGCGGATCTTCCCGCCACTTAACCAATTCGTCCGCAACGAAACTCATATACTTCTTTGTTTTGCAGGAAGGCGTATTGCTCTTCCATCGCATTCTCACCGTAATTTCCGGAACCCTCTACAACGAAGTGACCGGCTGCCGTATCAAGGCAAGTGATTTTTTTATGAGACCATGCAAATGTCAGTTCAATAATGCCATCCCGCTGTAAATCAATCAACCGTTCATATATCTTAGGCATGCGGAACTGAATAGTTTCCGACATGTGCAAATGGATATCCCCTATTAAGCCTTTACTTTTCCATCGTAAAAGCGCATTGATTATGCGCTCGTTTGTGGAATAAGTGGCAATATAGAGATGCTTCACATATCCGGCATTTTTCATGATGTAGACGATAAAAGTAAAAGCGGTGAAGCTCTTTACCGTCTCAATAAAAAAGACCTCATTTTTGCCCGGCAAACGTCCACACAGTTCCTTAAGACTCTTGACCTTGTAAGTCAGCATCGTTTCAAAGTACCGGGAATAATACCGGGAATCGGACATTTCTTTCTGAAGGTCATTCAGATCGAAATAGTATCTCATCCCAATAACCGGTTAATATCGTTCAACTCCTGTTCATATCCTGCTAGGCGCTCTTTTCTAACCCCGTCAAGATGTGGTTTAGTTCCCTTGGCCAATTCCGATTTAACCCGCCACATGTTCTGCTGTACCTGCTGTTGCCGGAGTACCAAATCTTTGATAGGCATGTGCAAAAGGTTGTTTCTGCGTTGAAACTCCATGAATATGGGATGTTTACCCAGCAAACTGTGATGTTCCTGGTAATAGTTAAGCTCATCCCATATAATGCGGTTATCAATAAAGTTATCAATCAGCTCACCGGCAACATCGGCACACTCTTGCAGAGATGTGCAATCCCGCAAATTCGAATGCAAGGCTACATAAGCATGATATTTGCTTATCTTCCGTGAAGCAAGAGCTTCCAGTTCTACCGGGCAACCCGGTTTACCAAGAAATGGGAACTCCCGCCGGAACGGATTGGCAGCAGGCAAAGAAATAGCAGGTAGCTGTTTTTTTTCTTCCGGACAAACATTGTATTTCCTCCGGAGGTAGTCCGCTATCAGGCGGACATTAGCCGTTGGATTAGCACGAATAAGGCGCAAAGTCAGCAAAGGCGCTCCGGCATTTTCCATAAGCCTGACACCTTCCTGAGCATTTGCGCCCATTCTCAACCACTCAATAACCTTATCTTTCACTTTTCATAGACCGATTTTTCGGGAAATAGCTCTTCCAGTTTTGATTCAAGGAAAGCAGAGTACCCTGTCGGAGTATTGTTTAGGAAACACTTTGTCTCTAAAAGAGATTCAAAAACGACAGGATCCGGAGCCTTGGATATAACCGGTAAAAGGAAAGGATCTGTCTTCCAATTCAGGACAAACGGCCTTGCCTCATTATAGCGATTAAAGTAAACTGAAGAAAATAGGTTATCCCCTAAACTGATTTCCGGGTATTCCTCCAGGAGTGACACCAATTTCTCTTTATCATATAAGAATGGCGTATGTGTACCATAGTTATACAAAGGAAGATTTTTGGAACAAAGATATTTGATGGTATTCTCCATATTGGATTTATACACATCTTTGTATTTATCCGGATTAAGTAAGCCAAGAACTTTCGGAAAAGCAATGTAAGACATATCTACCGGAGAAACCAAATATATGTCGTCGTTTGTCCAGATGAAAGATTCCGTAACCTTATCCGATGCGATTGCAGTCTTTAAGGCTTCCATCGTATTCACTTGTGGATTATCGGAATCTTGTGACAATTCGATATAAATAATCTCTTCATCATTAAACCAATCTTCGCGCTCACCTATCACAACGATATGGTGAGGGTGCTTAAAATTCTGTTGAAAAGAACGTATCGCATACAGCAATTCTTTGCCTTGTGCTTTCGAAGCAATATAGGGAAAGACTACTGCTATCGTAGACTCCTTAAACTCAACTTGGCTCTCTATTGCAGTACTATCCTGAAGAACAATACTGGCAGCATCTGACAATGTTTCTTCAGAAGGATTTTGAACCTCTCCCGGATTACCACCGGAGATTACAGGAGCCATTTCTTCAGAAGGGTTTTGGACCTCTTCTGGATTAGCACCAGTCGTGCTTTCAGGAACAATATTTTCTTTCTTTGTAGCCATAAAATATAAATTAGTTGCCGGGGTGTAATGCTCCGGCAACGATTACTAACTCAGTTAAACACCATCACCGTCTGATCCGGTCGGTAACCCCAATATTGCGTTAATATCAGCGTTATCCGTTGCCGGAATTAGACTTGCAGCAATATGACCAATTGTACCACCGCGTAAAGTGGTCGCTAGGTTAATAGTACTCTTATCCGCATCTTTGTCGTCTTGGCTATCAGCCTTAGTCATCTTCAGCGGAGTGCAAGGCGTACCTGCGATTTTAGCGTCGTCAGTTCCGCAACCAATAACAATTGCACCTAGATTTTCATTGATGTTATTGTTTACAAACTCATCATGTTCAAGCTCAGACCCCGGATGCTCATATTCCACATGGTGAATAAAGCCTCTTGCATCATCTTCACCCTCACTGCTGTGGTAAATCTTAACTGTAGAGTCTGTTGCATATACACCTACCGGTTTTTTACCGGTAGCTAATGAAAATGCTGTTACATTCACACCTTTTTCGTCACGTGTGTAGGTTTTTACATCGTCCCACCTAAAAAGAACGATATAAGACTTTTTACCCTTCGGTCTTCCGGAATTGGAAGTTTTTTTAGGTACCGAAGCAAAAGAATAAGTTCCTGCCATTTTTTACCTCCTTTTAATATTATAATCCGTCACCTGCTGAACTACCGGCATTGCCGGGAGACAAGCGTTGAACCAATTCAGGCGGCAAGTAAGCAAAGATTGCTTCTGCCAACCAGAAGCCAACGCCTTCTCTCCACTCTCCATAAATCTTGGCTGCATAATCTTGAGTGGCCATACGTAGCTTTTGATTTTGAGGATCTCTCGACATCAAGTGTCGGAAATTCTCTTTCGGCGTTATGAAGAAAGCACCTGTACCTCTCATACCTTCAATCTCGGCAAACTCAAACTTGGTATAATCAACCTTAATATTCTTGCCATCTTCATTTTTTGTGTTAGGGAATTTTTCCCGGTATGCACGGGCATACTTCAACACTAAATCCGGATCTGCATGGATAGAGAGTTTTTGAGACTTATACAAAGGAGATACTTTATCAATAGCAGATTCTATATCAGTTATTAATTGGTTTCCTTCACCAAGAGATTTGCCATCAAATAAAAGGTTAATACCTTCTTTATTTCCACCTGCTTTGATACGACAAAGGGTCGTTAGATATCCATCAAGAACCTGATTAGCGTCATTAGCCACAAAATTACCATCTTGACCTGCTTCAGGTTCTTTATAGATACCAATAGCAAAAGCGGTTTCGCGCTCTTCATCTAATTTCGGCTTAACGAGTTGCTCTACGATATATTGTACAATAGGCATGTCTTTCGGATCAAGATTTTCATCATACAAATATCCAAGCACTTCGTCAATCACATCAGACGGGATGATCTCCACGTTAATTTTCATAGGATACTGCCTGATAGTCAGCGGAGTAAATTTAGCTTTACCCTTTGGAGTCCATTGCGGAGTGAAAGACTGGAGCACCGATGTGATGTGAGAATGCGTTGCACGTACTTCAAACTTATCGGTAATCATAGTAGTCATGTATTGAAGAGAAGAAGTTGTACCTAACAATGAGCGGAATATCTCAAGCTTCTGTGCATTCACGTAGCGTCCAAATTCCTTCTGCAACTCCTGCGTATCAATAGTATCATCACTGGTGTATGACCGGGCATCAGGACGGCCCATGTGAGCCGCCTGAAGATACTTATTCATATTCAGCGTCATGTCAGGCTTAAATGTTTTATTCATATCAGCACCTCCGTCTTTTTTTTCTCCGGAATCAGGTATTTCCTCCTGCTCCAGCTTTTTAATTGTAGATTGAAATTCTAGTTTTTCAGCCTCTAGCTTCTTGATCTTTTCACGGGCTTCTGACAGAGCTTTTGCGTTTTTAGCATTTGCCTCTATCTCTCCTCTCACCTCATCCGTCACACCCTCTTCGGCGGACTTTCCGTTCTTTTCATATTCGGCCAAGTCTTTCTTAAACTCGGTCAAGAACTTTTCGCCATATTTGGTTTTCAACTGATCTTCCTGCACTGAAAGTAAAATGGATTGTCCATTCTCATCTTTAGCAAATGAAGATAGGTTCAAAAAGCCTAATACAACACCCATTGCTTTTTCAAACATAATTCTAGTTTTTTGAGTTAATATATTCTGTAATACACGCTTCACGACTTAATTCCCGCGCACGTCTCACGATGTTTTCAGCCGTATCTATTCTGTCTATCAGTCCTTCAGACACAGCATCTTTGGCATAAAACATGCGACCGTTCAAAATACCCTTCGTCTCAGCTTTAAGTTTACCTGAACGGTTGGCTTTGACATTCTTCTGAAAATCGCTAGCAAGAGGATCAAGCTCTTCAGTTTTAATAAGCTCATACTCCCCTTTTCTTGCTGCCTCAAAAGGAGCATTCTTATAATCTGATAAATTACTATAGACGGTGTGGATCTTCACACCTTCTTTCTCATAGTACTTTGCATAATCCGGAAAACTCATCATCACACCGATGGAACCAATCTCGGCGGAAATACTGTTGGTTGCAATAATCTCATTACAGTAACTGGCAATATAATAAGCAGCAGAGGCGCATAGATCTACGCGTGCCACCGGCCACTTACCTTTAGATTTAGCATACTGGATTGCATCGACAACAGGAGCAATAGCATCAACGCTACCACCACCGGAGTCAATATCAAGAATAATCGAAGAGATATTTTGAGAATCTGCTGCTTGGCGAATAATTTGTCCATACTCCATTGTTCCATAAGCACAATATGATCCATATTTGAGGAGAGTACCCCTAATAGGAATTATTGCAGTGCTGTCATTGGGAGCATCCGCAAAGCTATTACCGGACTTAGCTTCTTTATCACCAGTAGACATGAATATCGGGAGAGGTTCCCTATCGGATAATACGGAAGCATCTTTGGTTATATCGTTGTCCAGAAGAATCTTCTCGACAAGTAACATATTAGCTTCCACATCCCGGAAGGAAATAAACCATTTCCCCCGGCAAATTGCACTATAAAGATTTGAGAATGCCATTTTTCTTTTGTATCTAATTATTCCGATACAAAATTACATCGCATTCTATTGTTGAAAAGGACTATAAATATTTAGCAGGTTCAGGGCTATCTCGTTTGCATGAGAGGTAAATCTTGCTCGGATCACCGCTTCTCTCGACGGTTACAGATACCGGGAATTCATCAGTTCCAACTACTATCTGATCAGTATTCGAAAATTTAAGAAGTAATAATCCTGGCGTGGTAAAAAGATTGCGAAGCATAGACTCATACTCTTTTGAAGTGTTAGTCACAGTGGCTTTTAGCTCCTGTGCAACCGGTTGCCCTAGATATTCTATTGTTTCTTTCCATTCTCCAGAAGAAAGACCAATGTCGATCCAGGTGCCGGATACCTGAATATCTCGCTTTCCGGGAATATTAATAACTGTCGCATCATTCGTTGGCAAAAAGGACAAGCCACAAACCTGAGATCTTTTATCGTTCTGATTCATCTTAATAATTGCTTATGGTTTAAGTAATAAAATACTGATATTGTGATATTTACTTAATATTTAATTAGTTAAAATATGCTAATAGTCAAACAGGCTTAATTGAATATCATTTTTCACTTCTTTGATGATTCGCTGCCTATTTCGATAATCGTATTTTTTAACGGCATCATAATTGATAGCATTATTCTTAATAGCGTATGACATTAAAAAAGCCTTGATGATCTTATCCTGTTGATAGCCTTTTTCGTAGCCAGCAACAAAATACTCCCGGATACGAAGCCTAAATGAAGCTTCGATATAATCATTTATCATCCGTTGTTTCCATTCCGGAATATAAATAAAGTTCTCCTGAAGAATGAAGTGATTCCATTCCTGAATCGGGAGTAAGAGAGTTATTGGATTATCTTTAATAGGCTGCTTTGGTGGCCTGTCAGCTACCGTAACCATTGCTTGTATATATCTACCAATATCATTTGATGATGAGATCAAAACCCCTTCTTCCGACTTATTATTGCCGAATTCATGATATATAAAATCGTGCAAATGCAACGGAAGTTCTATTACTACATTAGGTCTCATAATATAAGTTTCTGATTTACATACAAATATAATAAAATTGCATGAATTTTCCTTATAACTTAATGAAATATCTCTAAAGGTAAACGATTATAACATTAATAAAGAAAATAAAGAATATTCAAACTCCTTCAATCTACACTTACAATGCCTATAATAGTTTTTGCACATAAATTGTTGTAACTCTGTAACCCGTAACTTTCAAAACATACATTGCTATCAATCAGAATATTACAAAAGACACAATTTTAGATTAGTATTTGTAACCTTAAATACAATTTGTTACCTAACCGGAAGAATATACCATCTTGAGAAATAGTAACAAAGTCTATTTTTTTGTAACCTAAGTTTGTAACCAAGATTGTAACTCTGTTATTTATCTATTATTTAGTTTCTTATCCTCTTTTTCAAACATAGGTTACAAAGTTACATAAAATTAGTACTATAAAAAGGAAAGGGGTGGAAACCAAAGGAACCGGGTGCCGGGTGTATGCTCTATGATAAAGTAAAAGCCACGGACAAATGACTTTGTACCGTGGCTTTTACTGTTACTAATGTGTGTCTTTAAGGGATATATTCGATAATTTCTTCCACTTTCCACCTGCGGATGATGACCTTAAACTCTTCAGGCATATCCGTCTGGCGGATCTTAGTCCAGTCATCATTGATTTCGTAGTCCATCCAATGCTCACCTGACATAATAAAAGCACCAACGGTCACAAGCAACCACTTTAGTTTTTCGGGATCCTCAGCCTGCAGATTGAGGATCTTCCGTGGCTCCATCATCTCCAGGTAGTTGTAAACCTGAATTGCATATTCATAAAAGCCTGGCATTTCCATCAGATCCGGAAGATACTTCCGGTAGTTTTTAATCATTTCAGAACGGTAGTTCATCTTTGTTATCCTCCTGTGGTTTAAAATCATCCGGGCCAAGTTCTTTGGCTGCCGTCTGCAGGTAGATCATTTCTTTAGTAGTATCGCCCACCTTACGAAGCAATCTGCCGGTAGAATTAAGCATCGAGGCAGGATTATAATCTACTATGTAAGGGCAAAGATTAGCAAATCCCTTTAAGGCCTTGGTAAAACGTTGCATCGTCCAAAGGCTTTTCGATACTTTAGAGAATTCAAGGAAGTTATCGTAAGCGTCTGCTCGAGCTATTTCCTTATTGACATGCTCTCCCTCCTGGGCGAAATACATATAAGCCCAGTCCTCGAAATTAGCCCCCATGTCCGCCTTGTATTTACGCTTAATAATGTTGTCCATTGGTGGCTGAATCTTAATTCCTTTGTCGGCCATGTCAAGATAGAACTTCAAACATTGAGAGAAGAAGTTGAGATCCCAGTTCCAATCCTCTTCAGAATAATCGTTAGTCATCAGGTTTCTACCAAAATCATCCCTGATCGATCGGGATTCCAAATAATCGTTCTCTGCTGCTTTTTCGTGATAGTAATCCGAGAATACCAGGTACAAGATCCTGGCGTTGGTAGACGGGTCAAAGTCGCGCGGAACATAGTTAGTCGTAAAGCCGAACTTAGGCGAATTCTCAAACTCGATGAAGAAAGACTTGTTGTTCTTAGGGTTGACAGTCATACCGGATGTAATACTGTCATAGAATAGTCCAATCGGTAAATACCGGTCACAATCATCCACAAGAACAAAATCGGTATGCTGATCGATCTGATCAAACACGTGAGGGTTATCCATAAGTTTAGGGTTTCGTCCGGAAAGGTTGACAGAACGCATGAATTTGCTGAAGGACTTAAAGAGAAAAGACTTACCAGAACGGCCATTACATTCTCCATCCTCACCGATCTTGTTATCCATTGCATAGATGGCCCAGGCACGAGAAGGAGACTTGTACCGGTGTAAGTTGTATCCGATAGCATATATTTTGTTTAGCAGGTTAAGTTTTTGCTCTTGGATCTCACCCGGAGAAAGCATCGGGCCGGCAATGTCAAACCGGTGTGCAATGCGATACTTTTCCGCTTCATCTACACCTTTATTCTCCCACCCGTATTCCAGTTCCTTACGCCAATGCACACGCGAGGTGTTGATGAGATATTTAAAGAAGCAGCTTTTATGTTCATTCACGGTGATGTCAAACAGATCCGCGCCTTCTGCATTTTGAGACACGTTGTAAGTGAACATATCCGGCAGTAATGATACTTTATGCGGAATAACTTTGTTATCCCATACGCTGCGGCCATCTGTTAGCTGGCCTTGATGTGCGGTTATCCCATCCTTTGTTATCTCCCATGTGCTTTGACTGAAGAACAGAAATTGACTATCAGCCGTATAGTTTGTGAAATCCAAGTTGATTTCATCCAATTGCGAAAGCGATGATTCACCGGTACGTTGAGAGTTAAGAATAAGATTTCGGATATCTCTTGATAGATAACGCTCGAAAGCAAATCTCTTCAGGAAGGCGCTTATATCCTTTGCCTTGATCTGCTCTACGATGCAGCCGTCAATATGTATATACTTTACATTCTCCGTATTTTCATCCTTAAGGGTATAAAACCCATTTAGCGTAAGAAAATTATGAAGACAGGACGTATCTATGTCGAATGTTTCTTTCTTAGATCGTTCGCTCCAGGACTTAACCCAGAATCGAGCGGGCATGGCCAACTCAAGCAAATTCCGGAAATCCTCGTTCTTTGAGCGCAATTCTACAAAGTCACGAAAATCTTTGCGAGGCTTACCCCTGTTGTCGCGGAAATGTGATAGCCAGGAAGGTAACCAAACAGTATGGATGTCAAGGAAGCGAAGAGCAAGCTCTTTACCTTTTGCCCGACCGGTGTTATCTATGTCCGGTATATTATAAAGACGGTCAACATACTTATAGATTTCTCGGATCTCTTCCGGAGAAACCTTATAAGTTTCCGAGTTAAACCATAGTGGGTAATATCCTAATGCCCGGACACAGAGTGAGTCTCTTTCTCCGGAACATATAAAAGCTTCTTTCAGCTTTTGCTCCTTGTAAGCTTTATCTTTGTTGCCGGGGGCGTTAAAAAACTGTTTTTCTTCAGCCTGGTTAAAGGCCCGATAAGCAGCTTTCAGCTCATAGAGGCCATTTATATATTGTTTCGGCTTAACACCTTCAGGAGTATAACTAAATCGCCATTGTTTGTCGGGATTAAGGGGCTCATAAATCTTATAAAACTTAACCACTTTCTCCGGATCCGATCCACCCTCTACTATGCACTCACGCATAAAGATCGGATAGGTCGAAGTAGTAGACTTAACGGTAACCTCACGGTTTTTAACGTATGAGATGGATTTCGCTACATTCCAATGCAGCGAATCGACATGTTCCTGTGTTACCCGTGGGCCAAGCACCCGGAGCTGATCAGCCGTAAAAGTATCACAAAGTTCAAAAAACCGGGCACCTTCTTTTTCATCTGCTGTGGCTGGCCGCTTACGAATATCAGGCTTATTCACCGAACGTTTAAGCTCATCCGTAACATTATACCGGGAAGCGAGTAGAGCAATCGCTTCCGGGAAACGGATGTTTTCCTCGTACATACAGATGTCAAGGGGTGACATGGCCGTAGCTGTATCGCCGAAGTCAGTGACCTTGTAGCAATCGTCATAGCGTTTGAGGCACGCCGAAGCGTCGTCTTCATCCGGACGACGCTTAAAATGTTTTCTATTATCAACGCAATTTTCCGCCTGTGGGTAATAGGATAGGATGATATCCAGCCCATGATTGGATGCTAAGTAAATATCTTCAGGTTTTATCATTTTTCAGTAGTTTTTGCAAAAGAATAGATTATCAGGGATTTGACAGAGGACAGTTTTTAATCAACATGTTAATAACACCAAGATGGTTGCTAATGTCATCAAAGAGCTTGTACATCAATTCCGGTTCCTGCTTTATAGGAGAATAGACAAAGACCGGTTTACCGGCTCCTTTCATCCATCCGGCTTCGGCGTTAGCAGATCTACCACAAGGCAAAACGAGTACACACACATCTGCCCATTGCATGGCCTCAAAATCAGATTTAAAGCCGGCTTCAGCTATGGGATGCTTCAAAGCTTCCCGGTATTGCCCGGTAGGCCAGTTCTGCCAATCAGGGTCTATTTCAGACCAAGAGAAGCCTGTTCGTCCAGGAGGGTTTTTAAAGTCATAAACTTCATGCCCCCATTTACGTAACATCTCAACCACTGTTTGCTGGTATTGGTTCTTCCAGCTGCTTGCAACGTATATCTTTGCCATGATTTCAGATTAAATTATTGTTTCCAATAAGGTTCATTCTCTATTTGTTCCCCTAACTTCAATTCGTTTAAGCGTTTTTCCAAAGTAGGAATATCCTTTATCAAGATCTCGCGAGGTTTGGATCCTCTACTTATCCCTATTATTTCGGCCGCTTCTAATTGCTCTAAAATTCGTTGTGTGCGATTATAGCCTATCATGAAATGGAGTTGTATAATGGATGGGTGTGAACTCTGTCTTTCTACTATTAACCTCGCAGCAGCTTTAAAAAATTTATCAAACATAATTATGCTATTTTCTTTATTGGTAATTATATTTTGGAAGGCTTGGGAATAAAGAATATATACTTTTTTGATTATCTGTGCAAGAAATAAGTTCTTCCCCATTCTCACACAAAAATTGAATGCCATCCTCACAGATTTCCAAGTTATCACATATACTATTTAGATAAGCCAAACCTAGACGACAAGCCTTACCAAATCCTATTCCCTTCCATTCTTTAATTACACTTCCAGAATAAGAATATATGCGGATAATAGTATAATGTCGCTTGTTTCTCGGCTCAAAGACAACCTCAATATGCTTTTCATAAAAAGAAGTATTTATTCGTCCATCTTTCAAAAGTGTAAAACGAAAATTAGCCACTTTACTCTTTTCACTCATGTTTATATCTCCATTTGATTATTAATTCAGAACGCAGCGCACCGGAAAACCGCACAGAAAAAAGTTGTAGCCCTCGGGGTACACGCGGCGGCTGGTGAAGTGTATCACGTACGCGCTGCTAGCGCTATACGCACTACTGCTCCAGCAGAAGCCGAGCACTCCAACGGTGTTCAACTCACCGTCACTGTTGAAGCGATAACCCGAGGCAGGGAAGAATAGAGATTTATCCTCTTTTTTGAGATTGTTTCGTGTATTAGCAAACCACATACCTTTTTTATCGGGATCCCAGGTGTGTGGCAATTCGGACAAGGCTTTAAACTCCTCTTTAGTTGGTAATCGCTTACCTTTCTCTTTGGCCAACTCTTGGGCTTCTTCCCAAGTAAAATACTCTTTGCCATCAGTTACGGTATTCTCGGTATCCCAAAGGATACCACATAATTCAATTTGTGTAATATCATTCCTCCATTTCTTCATTTTTTCTGTTCTCTTTCAAGTTTATAGCATTTTACTTTTTCTAATGCGAATACGTTCCACTGGATTATCATATCCAAGGTCCCGATCTATTTCAATCAATTCCCCATCATGTTCAAACTTAGCACGAGCTGCATTCTGACCATCTAAGAATAGTTCACTATATAGTGGATAGTTTTGGCTTTGGATTTCAGCAAAAACAAGGTCTATATCATTATTATTACTGTTAATGGCATCGTTCAACTCTCTTGCTTTTCGAAAGTATTCCGCTTGTTCCTTTTCTATCTCTTGTCGCTTTCCCAGTAAAGCGATAAAACGTTTCTTATATTCACTCATTTCTATTTCGTTATTCGTTATTTCAAATAAGAGAGTAACTCTATAATGCACTCAGGGACTGCTGATAATTGCACCTCCGGACAATGCAAATTAGAAAAAGCGTTATTTGTATGAATTTCGATCTCATTCAATCTGGAACCGGACGGGGATCCTTTTCCAAAATCCCAAGCTGACTGATAGTCAATACATACACAATGCTTTTCATCTTTAGTGAAAAAATAGGTTTGATCTCCTGGTTTACGAGTTAAGCAGTGTATCTTGACAATATCGGGTTGTTCTTCTTTTGAATTCTTTACTACATCCATTTCTAAATTCCCCGGAACTTCTGACAGGGCTTTTTCCCGGCCACAAGTCTCTGCTAAATTAAGCAACTCTTCAAGAGTCGAATAATCCCAGTTCTCACCGTCTAAGATTCTATTGACTAAAATATTGTATCTTTCTGTATCCATATTATTTTATTATTTTTTGACCTATGTTGGCAAATCCATCCAGCACTTCTTTCAAAGCTCTATCTCTCGTTTTTTTCGATTCCTTTTTCCAGCATATAGAACAGTATATTCCATAGGGTGTATTATAAAATCCTCCGAGTAATTCTTTGCCGCATTGGCAGCACTTTATTATTTTTTCCATTATCGTTTTGTTTCAGATAGTTCTTCTGTATCTATTTCAATATCGCTGTCCTCACTTACGATAACGATATTTATTCCTTCTGCCGGTTGTCGGCGTTGATCTTCTGGAAGCCAATTTCCTTCGCAATCAAAGTCCTCGGATCCGAATGGTAATTCACCATCTCTTCTCACATAGCCATAACCTTCAATGAACACATATTCACTTCCCATTCTTGCTTGAAACTGTGCAAGATGTTCTGCATGTTCTTCCAAGGTTTCAAAGCTGTAAAAATGTCTCGCAAAGAGTTTTCGCCATTCTTCATCCAAGACATTATCATCCAGCTCTATAATGAACTCATCTGTGCGAGTAACAGTGCATCTAAACTTTCTCATTTTTTATTACTTTTTATTAAGTTCATCAATCAATTTTTGTACATAAGATAAAGTTATTATTGCTTCTTCTTCAGAATCAAACCAGGTGTGATCTGAATTATAATAGGCATTGTACTCTACATTCGCTAGAATGTTCATGTAAAACATGTTTATGAATACAGAAAGTAGCTCGGAAAGCGTGTTAAATCGACCCATCGAGACGCCTCTACTTCCTTCTCCGAAATCGATAAAGTCATTTCTGAAGTGACTCATATTAGTGATTTCAACTTCGATTATAAAGGTTCGCTTATAATGTATTTCGAAATGAATCCCTTTTGTTTTTTCCCTAAGTGGGTTGGGTGAAGAAATAGAACCAAATTCTTTGATGTCGAAAGAAAAAGGCGCAAAAGCTTTCTGTATCTGTTGCTTATTTAGTATGCGAGGATCACTTGAGAGTATTGATCTCAGCTCCTCTTTTTGCTTATCATTCAATTCTTTGCTTTTCATAAAACATGTTATTTTGGATAGAATACCCAAATTTGAGAATCTCTTTCTCCTGTCTTTCAGATCTGGTACTTCCTTCAGGGAGTACCAGAATCTTAGCTGAAGAATTAATGAGATATCCTTTCTTTCGAAGGCGATGTCTCAGATTGATTAGTTTCTTTGGAATTGACATATTCGATTAATATTTGAGGGAGATCTTTAGCCAGCATCGTGAGAGAATCAGAATGATGCTGCACAATAGTTAGGTAGCTCATATCAGCATCAACAGAAGTAACGCGATCAACCCTTATGTAATCTAGTTGATCGATGCGATCGACTAGATCTAAGTGCTTATTCAAATCAAATCCTGCAACACAAATTATTCTTTTACTATGGCTCTTTTTGGGAACCCAAATGTTTAATCTCTCGGTAGTGTCCGAGAATACGTAGAATGGTTTTTTTTCGGTCATAATTTTAAATATTGAGTGATAATTAGTGAAGTTTATTAGTGTACCAGAATGTGATTAATTCCGGTATGTTGTTAAGGCCCAGCCGACCCTTTATATTTTCTCGATGTCGATCAACTGTATGCTTTGAGATGCTTAGTTGATCGGCAATATCTTCTGCTTTCTTATTTTGTACTATCAATCTATAGACTTCAAGTTCTCTCAGGCTTAGAGAAATTATAAACTTGGGGCGGCATACAATGTTTTCTAGTGGGCAATCTCCTGTGCCTCGGAGCGGACATTTGACTTCTTCAAAAGAAAAATGACTATTACGATCAATGTCACATTGGCTTTGATCATATTCTCCGAAATTACATCGGATAAAACGAGATACGATACTAAAATCAAAATAGATTCTGTTACGTTTTCTGTCTGAATACAAATCAGCTAAAGCTTTATGAGCTTCAGTATAGTAGGTGTAAATATATTCTAACATAGTAGATATTATATCCCTATTCCCGACAGCTAAGAGGCTTGCTTTTTCCCCAAGAGGTTTCACCATTATATCACCCTCAGGGGTATTATAAAATTCTATCTGACGAAAATTCATAGTCTTATGATTTATATACCCGATAACTGATTAGATATAATATTATCAATCAGTTCAATCTCTAATGGTTTAAAAGCATCATTGCGTAGTTTGTGGTAGAATGTGGTATAAGACATACCACTCCTACTCAGAATAAGGCTTCTAACCTCTTCTTTCTCTTTGTCATTTAAAGTAGCATAATACTCTTTAAATACCATTTTGTTCAAATTTTGAATTTGCTTCATACTCAGTTCAATAATTAGTGCTATATTTATACTGCAAAGGTTTACTTTATTATCCATAATAGCAAATTTAATATACCTTATTTTGGATAATGGATACTTATTTAGACGTTATATAAATAGCAAACTATGTTTATAGGATCGAGGATTGAAGAATTAATAGCAGAAAAAAGGGTTACTAAAGTATCCGTATATAACTATGCAGAAATCAGTAAAGCACAATTGGACAATATTATTAACGGGAAAAACATTCCAAATGGGAAAACGATAGAACTAATTGCAGATTTCTTCGAAGTTCCCATTGATTTCTTTTTTGATAGGAAAATAGATAAGTTGGAGATAACTGTAGGTCATCACGTCAATGGAAATGGCAATAAAGTATCTGGAGACATTTCACTAATTGATGCAAAAAAAGAGATAGACCATTTAAAACAGTTATTGGAAGAAAAAGAAAGAACCATTCAAATCCTAATGAATCAAAAACTATAAAATCACTTTATTATGAAACAAAAAAGTTTTGACTTATATTCCCTCTTCCCATTTGATAAAGATTTTAATCTTCAAAAAGAACTTCTAGAATTAGGATTTATAAGGGTTGATGATCCCAATAAAGACCATCCTAGACAATATGATGGAGTATTATATGATTATTGGTCAGATGCAGAAATTCCTGTATCCTTTCAAATAAATGAGAAAATTTTTCCAGGGATTGTTCCGTGCAACTTAAACGTTTACAAGGGAAAGAATTGTATATACGATGGATTACAACCATGTTCAAAAGTCATATTTCAAATTTTACTTGCACAGCTTTTTCCCTGTAAAATATTTGCGCAAAAGATTGAAGAACAAATAATAGAGCCACATGACTAAAAAGATTCATACGGGACGAAAATGGGACGTCAGTAGCTAAAAAAAGAGCTTTTAGCATTAGATATATACACTGATAATCAACATACTACAAAAACATATATGCAGCCAATAATTCGCCTCATTCCGACATAAGGAGCTTAACTTTTATCAAGTTAAGCTCCTTATGTTTACCAAGCCACCCTTCATCGAAAACAGATCTTTAAATGATCAGAAGCAAGATCATTCTCTTGTGTAAAGCTATAAATAATCACTCCGAAATGCTGAGGTATTGCAAACTTCTTACTAAAGGACTTACATTGCTGAACCGTAG
>JGI20225J20221_1000787_pt1 | contig 44097 bp, 36 predicted proteins | sample BioMet4_FD_20221 | JGI IMG/M metagenome (IMG submission 20221) | reverse complement strand
TTAAAGCATACTTTTTAAAATACTAAATTAAAGGATTCAAAAACTATACATTATTTATTTACGCGCACGCAAGAAGCGAGCATTCTAATTTAGGAACAATAAAAATCAAGTCACTAACCAATAAATATTAAGAAGCTTGTTTTGAAAGATAGTTTTCGTAATTTTGCAAATAGTTCCAGAAAAATATAGAATGATCGATCAGGCCACAATAGATAGAATATTAGATGCAACACAAATAGTTGATGTAGTATCTGAGTTTGTTACGTTACGTAAACGAGGCGTAAACTATGTGGGACTTTGTCCATTTCATAATGAAAAAACGCCCTCCTTCAGCGTTTCCCCGACAAAAGGATTATGCAAATGTTTCAGTTGTGGCAAAGGTGGAAATGCTGTACATTTTATCATGGAGCACGAACAGCTCTCATACTATGAAGCATTAAAATACCTTGCAAAAAAATACAATATTGAAATAAAAGAAAGGGAGCTAAGCAACGAAGAGAAACAAGCACAAAATAACCGCGAAAGCATGTTCATCGTTAACAGCTTTGCACGTGATTATTTCCAGGATATTCTAATTAATCATATAGATGGAAAGTCAATAGGTATGGCTTACTTCAGACAAAGAGGATTCCGTGATGATATAATAAAAAAATTCCAACTTGGATTCAGTACAGACGCACGCGATGCACTAGCACAAGAAGGACAAAAAAAAGGATACAGAAAAGATTTTTTATTAAAAACAGGTTTGTGCTATGAACGGGATGATCATTCACTAAGTGATCGTTTCAGAGGCAGAGTTATATTTCCTGTACACACACTCTCTGGAAAGGTTGTAGCTTTTGGCGGACGTATTCTAAATGCAGATAAAAAGATCGCCAAATATGTGAATTCACCTGAATCTGAAATATACCACAAAAGTAATGAACTCTATGGCATTTATTTTGCCAAGCAAGCCATTGTAAAACAAGACCGGTGTTTCTTAGTAGAAGGTTACACTGATGTTATCTCTATGCACCAATCCGGTGTGGAAAACGTTGTTGCCTCTTCGGGAACCTCTTTAACCTCTGGTCAGATTAGATTAATCCACCGCTTTACTAATAATATCACAGTCATTTATGATGGAGATATGGCTGGGATCAAAGCATCGATACGTGGTATTGATATGTTATTAGAAGAGGGTATGAGCATTAAAGTTGTCTTATTACCCGACGGCGATGACCCAGATTCATTTGCACGCAAGCATAACGCTACTGATTTTCAGGCTTATATTACTGCACATGAAGTCGATTTCATTCGGTTTAAGGCCAATTTGCTGATTGATGAAGCAGGAAAAGACCCAATGAAACGTGCTGAGTTAATAGCAGATATTGTTAAAAGTATATCTGTTATTCCAGAAGCCATTGTCAGATCGGTATACATCCGGGAATGCAGTCAGCTTTTAAGGGTTGAAGAAAAATTGCTCCAGATAGAGATGGGGAAATTAATCGAGAAACAGAATGAAAAAACAAGTAAGTCAGTTTACAATGACGTTCCTCCTCCCTACAATCCAGAAGATGTAGTTCCAGAAGAAGTATATCAATCATTTATTCCTGCAGAAGGGAAAGAAGGGAGTGAATTTTATAAGTATGAACGTCTCATTATGCGCACGCTTATAAGATATGGAGAGAAAATAATGTGCAATCTCACAACAGAAGAAGGAGAACAAGTACCTATCACTGTTATTGAATACATCACTAAGGACTTAAAACAAGACGAGTTAAGCTTTCATAATCCCATTCACAGAAAAATTCTTTCTGAAGCAAGAAAACATTTAAAAGAAGAAAATTTTTCTTGTGAACGATATTTTATAGCCCAACCAGATCCTGCAATCAGCCAACTTGCGGCTGAATTATCCAGCGACCGTTATCAGTTGAGTAAATATCATACTAAAGGACAACATATCACCACAGATGATGAACGCTTATATGAGTTAGTTCCTACTCTAATGACTAATTTCAAAAATGCCATTGTTGAAGAGGAACTGAGACACATCATGCGCGCTTTACAAGATCCTGAGAATGCCAAATCTGAAGATAAATATACAACTATAATGAAACGTTATATTGAAGTACAACGGATTCGTGATATAATGGCAAAAAGGCTTGGCGACAGAGTTATTCTACGAAAATAAGATTTATTTATGAGCAATAAGGTTCATAAATTCTTCACGAGTCGTAGATTGTTTAAAACCTCCTGAAAAATCTGATGTTGTAGTAACTGCATTCTGTTTTTCCACTCCACGCATTTGCATACACATATGCTTTGCTTCAACAACCACCATTACGCCTAACGGGTTAAGAGTTTGCTGAATGCATTCCTTAATCTGCAAAGTCATTCTTTCCTGAACCTGCAAACGATGGGAGAAAATATCAACTACACGGGCAATCTTACTTAGACCGGTAATATAACCATTAGGAATATAAGCTACATGAACTTTTCCATAAAAAGGAATAATGTGATGTTCACAAAGAGAAAAGAAATCAATATCTTTGACTATCACCATTTGATGATAATCCTCTTTAAATTTTGCTGACCGAAGCACTTCATGTGGATCTTCTTCATACCCCCTGGTTAATGTAAGCATGGCTTTAGCTACCCGCTCCGGAGTTTTCAGTAATCCCTCACGATTTACATCTTCTCCTATCAGCTCAAGTATGTTTTTATAGTTTTTCTTTAACTCTTCAATTTGAAGCATCAAAGCCTCTTCCTTGTTCATCATTTATAAAGGTATAATAATTTGTGTTTTGACAATAGAAGTCTCATTAAAGACTCCGGTTTGTTTCATTTTTCTCATCATTGTATATGCCTCCTCTATTGTTTTATAATCTCCCACCTGACATAGCCAACGTGGTGATTTAAAAATTGTGTAGACGGGGAGTTCCGGGAAAAGAGTTTTCACCTGTTCTTCCATTTCATACGCAGTACTCTTGGAATCTCGAGAGTCACTTCCGGCATAAATCTGAACTCTATAGCCAGATTCCTTAAGGACTTTAGTCTCTCCTGCATTTCCCTTATTTGTATACTTCGCACCAAGTAAAGCATCCAATCGGTTATCCTGATGGATGATCACTGTTCCACAACCAGTTTCATGCCGTTCCAGGCTTTTAATAATGTTATCCTGTGCCTGAATCTTCAATGATGCACAGCTGCAACATAATAGCAGCAAACATAAAGGATATGGCTTCATGATTTGAAAGATGAATTAAAGGTGAAAAAGAAATAATTCTCTTCCACCTTTTTAATTAATTATGCATTAAAAGCATCAATGATGCCTTTGAAATCAGCAGCCTTCAATGAAGCACCACCAATAAGACCACCATCTACATCAGGATTTGCAAATAATTCTTTTGCATTAGAAGCTTTACAGCTACCTCCATACAAGATAGAAGTGTTATCTGCAACTTCTTTACCATATTTTTCTACGATTGTAGAACGGATATAAGCATGGATTTCCTGAGCTTGATCTGCAGTAGCAGTCTTACCTGTTCCGATAGCCCATACTGGTTCGTAAGCTAGAATAATTTTAGAGAAATCCTCAGCAGATAAGTCAAATAGAGAACCTGACAACTGAGCAAACACAACTTCATTTTGCTTTCCAGCTTCACGTTCTTCAAGAACTTCACCAATACAGAAGATTGGAGTTAATCCGTTAGCTAAGGCCAAAGCTACTTTTTCTTTCAGGATTTCAGCAGTTTCGTGATAGTAAGCACGACGTTCTGAGTGACCAAGAATCACATATTTAGCACCTGTAGAAGCAACCATAGCAGCAGAAACTTCGCCTGTATAAGCTCCGGATTCTTTGTCTGCACAGTTTTGAGCAGCAACTCCAATCTTATTTGTATCAATAGCAGCAGCCACAGATGCAAGATGAATAAAAGGAGTACCAATAATTACATCACAATTAGGCTTCTCGTTAGCCAATACTTCGTTTAACTCTTTTGCCAATGCTAATCCTTCAGCAAGGGTCTTGTTCATTTTCCAGTTACCTGCAACAATGTTTTTTCTCATTTTTTTATTTTTTAAAGGGTTAATTAAATTCCTTCTTTTCTTTTTTTCCAAACGTTTAATAACTAATATATCAAGTCCCAACACAAGCAATAAAGGGATCAAATACCATAATACAACCAAAATCACAGTGTGTGCATCATTAACCGGTTTCTGTTTTCCTAGTTCTATTTTATCCAGCTTTCGTGAAAGAGCATACTCATCCGGTAAATTTGAATGATGCCATTTATTCAGAATCACCCCGTTCTTAATTAGGACTAGCCCAGGATTGGAGCGAATTATTGTTTTTAAAGTAACATCATCAGTGAAACCAAAAGGATACTCAGCTCCGGTTTTATCTCTCCATTGTCCTATCTGACTATCTAACGAAGAGGTCAGACAATAAAAAGCATACCCATTTTCCACACAGTAATCATAGATCTCATTGATCAGATCAATATCATTATCATCAGCTTCTTCAATCCGATGTGCAATCAATAGAAAAGTATAACCTTTATTACTCAGTACCTGATCAGTAATATCCTCTCCTGTTTCCACTTCTGTAATGGAAAAATCATGAATCGGAGGTTCATATCCTTTTTCTTTCAATATCGTCCGAGAATCAATAAACCTCCAAGTACTATCCGGGTAATTTTCCAGTGAAAATTCTTTTCTTATTCCATTCTTCTCAAGTGTAAAGGAATTCTCATAAACACTTTTTTTCGCTCCCTTCGGGACTACCATACCTTGAGGAATACTGGTTCCTATTCTGTAAGGGCGAAAATCCAGGATAGGCAAGTTCCGGTAACAGTAAACAGAGAGAATTAATCCAAAAAATACAGTATACAAAGCAATCAGCCATTGCGATTTCTCGCTAACCAACCGGACAACCCTGTCTTTCCACTTAAAACAGGAAATAGCAGCAACAAGCAACACTACATTTTTACCAAAGGTCTGCCAATTTGTTAGCACCAATGCATCACCAAAACACCCACAATCTGAAACCGGATTTTTAATTGCCAGGTAAAAAGTCAAAGGAGTCATAGCCAGCATCATCAAAAGAGCCAGTGTGGTACTTGTTTTTTTTCGGATTCCGAAGAAAAGAAACCCACCTATTGAAAACTCTAAAGTACCAAGAAAAATAGCAAGCAACAATGGGAGAAAACCCGGCACTAAGGAGCTTAATCCAAAAGCTTCAGCATAATCCTTAATCTTATAAGATGAACCAAGAGGATCCACTGCTTTCACAAATCCCGAGAAAACAAATATAATGCCAAGGACAAATCTACAAAGATTTACCCAAACATTCAGAATTCTATTTTGCTGTTTCTTTGTCTCCAAACTCTATTTTAATCAAGCCAAATACTGAATAATTAATCATATCCATATAATTTGCATCTACACCTTCTGAAACCAAAGTTTGTCCTGACAAACTTTCTATTTGTTTAGTTCTGTAAATCTTCATCAGTATAAGATCCGTATAAGAAGTAACTCTCATAGATCTCCAGGCCTCATCATAATCATGATTTTTAGCCAGCATCAATTCCAGCGCAGTATCAGCATATTTATCATAAAAAGATAAAGCTTCATCTACACTAATATCAGCAGATTCTGCATATCCCAATTCCAACTGAATCAATCCAATAATTCCATAATTTACAATGGCAATAAATTCAGATCTAATACCCTCATCTATCAGTGAGAGCCCTTTCGTCTCTATGGAACGGATTCTGTTTGCCTTGATAAAAATCTGATCTGTAACAGAAGCCGGACGCAAGATCCGCCATGCAGGTCCATAATCGTGAAGCTTTTTCGAAAACAAATCACGACAGAGAGCTATTACGTGTTCAAATTGTTGTTTAGTATCTTTCATTTCGTTATAAAATTGGTTGCAAAGTTAACAAATTATTAAGAAAAAATAAGAAGAGGATGCTCTAAATTATATTAAAGCATCCTCTTCTTTTAAATTTTATTTAATAACTATGAACAGCGTAATACCTGTCCCGGTTTAAGTTTTGCTCTCTTAGTAAGTCCGTTTAGTTCACACAGCTTACTAACCGATACACCTCTAACTTTAGCAACCTTTGAAAGAGTGTCGCCTCTATGTACTTTATGATATTTGATTATTCTCTCAACATCATTAGACTTCGCAGATGCAAATGCTGTTGATCCCATTCGATCTTCAGATTTTCTGAAAGTATATGAATCAGCTACAACATCCTGATGTGGAAAGTCAAACATCAAAGCTGGATTAATCGCAATTCCTAAGAAACGAGTCTCAAAATGAAGGTGAGAACCAGTAGAATGTCCGGTGTTGCCACCTAATCCAATAATCTCGCCGGCCTTCACAACCTGATCTGGTTCCACCAGTTGTTTTGAAAGGTGTCCATAAACGGTCTCAAGTCCATTGTTATGGCGAATTACGATATAGTTTCCATACCCTTTAGCTTCATATTTTACCACACGCACTTTACCCTCAAATGCAGCACGGATAGTATCACCTATTTCCACTTTAATATCCAGTCCATTATGCATTCTTCTCCAACGGGGACCGAAAGGAGAAGTTATCTTTCTGCTCGGAGTAGGCATACAGAAACCTCTTAAATCAAATGTAAAAGTTTCGGGTACTATTGTGTTTCTTCCATAGACATGCGCATACTCAGTATTCCAGCTTGGATATAAGCTGAAAGCAGGATAAGCAGCTTGTTCAGCTCTGATCTGTCTCTGCAATGCTAAGGAATCTACACTTTTCAATTTTCTGTCGATAGGAGCCTGACGCGCAAGAAGATCCTGAGAAAAAGAACTCAAGCTTACCATTGCGGCTGCCGCTACTAACATTGTTTTAATACAAATAAAATTCATTCTTACTATTTTTCGATTAAAACTCATCGCAAGCATACAAATAATCAAATGTAGCCTGTTTGTACGCGAAGAGTTCATCGGGTTTAAAAAATCGGTTTAGCTCTGCTTTCGCAGTTTCGGGTGAATCNGANGCATGAANNATNTTTTCTTGAAANCTCATNCTAAAATCACCTCTNATTGTTCCGGGAGCAGCCANACGTCCATTNGTTGGNCCNGCCANCGTACGAACNACTTGAATNGCATCCACACCTTCANANCAACATACAATAACAGGAGCTGTCATCATAGAATCTTTCACACGTTGAAAGAATGGCTTTGTACTGAGGTGGGAATAATGCTCACTCAGAATCTCATCAGTTAATTGAATCATTTTCATTCCTGCCAAACGCAAACCTTTACGTTCAAAACGCGTGGTTATCTCACCAACCAACCCTCTTTGAAGAGTACAAGGCTTTAATATGACCAACGTTTTTTCCATGCAGAATAATGTTTTTTATATGAGTTCAACAATCTGATTTTTTTCAAATATTCTCAAAGATAGCATTTTTGATGAAAGTACAACTACCCCATTAACTATTTTTTAGATTTTCAATCCTTGATTATTATCGGATAATTTTCGCAAACCCCCACGAACAAGTCATATCAAGGTAAAACATGTTTTTGAACATGCTTTTGCATTTTAACTGTATATTCAAACGAATTTCAACTGATTGATGCCCAGTTCACATTGGTTTTACGTAAGCTCTTAAGCTGTCTCCACAGCACTTCATTTTCCGGGTTAATCCCATCGGGGTCACTATCAACAATCTCCTGTGCAATATTCCGTACATATTGCAAGAGTTGCCCGTCGCGGGCCAGATCTGCAATCTTCAGATCGAAAGCTATTCCACTTTGCTGTGTTCCTTCAAGATCTCCAGGGCCACGCAATTTTAAATCCGCTTCTGCTATCTCAAATCCATCATTGGTACGAACCATTATTTCTAATCGTTTGCGGGTTTCCTCTGAGAGTTTATAGTTAGTAACCAGTATGCAATATGACTGATCAGCACCTCTTCCTACCCTTCCACGTAACTGATGCAGTTGAGAAAGTCCGAATCTCTCCGCATTTTCTATCACCATAACCGAAGCATTGGGCACATTCACTCCCACTTCTATTACAGTAGTTGCAACCATAATCTGAGTTTCGCCTGTAACAAAGCGCTGCATTTCTGCATCTTTCTCTGCAGGCTTCATCTTTCCGTGCAGCTTGCTCACTGCATATTTAGGAAAAGCTCCGCAAACATGGAGATAACCCTCTTCCAGATTTTTCAGATCTATCTTCTCACTTTCCTTTATAAGTGGATAGACAATATATATCTGACGACCTTCTGCTATTTGTTTGCCGATGGAAGAATAGAGGCTTTCTCTACGGTTATCAAACTGGTGCATTGTAGCAATTGGCTTTCTTCCCGGAGGGAGTTCGTCTATAACAGAAACATCAAGGTCACCGTAGAGAGTCATAGCAAGCGTTCGGGGAATTGGAGTTGCAGTCATCACCAGAATATGAGGCGGATAAACACTCTTCTGCCATAATTTAGCTCGTTGGGCTACCCCAAAGCGGTGTTGTTCATCAATCACCACCAACCCTAATTTAGAGAAGGTTACATTATCTTCAATAACTGCATGTGTGCCTATTAATATATTAATATCTCCCGTAATCAGATCATTTAATACCTTCTCTCGTTTTTTACCTTTAACAGATCTAGTCAGCAATTCCACATGTATATTCAGTCCAAAGAGTAATTCTTTGATTGTTTCGGTATGCTGGTTGGCAAGAATTTCCGTGGGAGCCATCAAACAAGCCTGATAACCATTATCTATAGCAATAAGCATACTCATTAATGCAACCAGTGTTTTACCACTACCCACATCTCCCTGCAAAAGTCTGTTCATCTGCTTGCCACACCCCACATCGTTGCGTATCTCCTTAACGACCCGTTTCTGTGCTCCGGTCAGTTCAAATGGAAGATTCTTAGAATAGAAATCATTAAAGGCTTTTCCTACATGTTCAAACACATAACCCCGATATTTCTTTTGTCGTTCCTTACTATATTTCAGGATGTTTAGCTGTACATAAAACAGTTCTTCAAACTTAAGCCGTGTTTGGGCATTTCGCAACAGTTCCGGATTCTTTGGAAAATGTATATTTCTGAGCGCATCGCTGAGCGACATTAAATGATGTTTAGAAAGAATGGTCTGATTAAGAGTTTCGGGCAATGGCGACTGTATCTGTAAAAATGCAGCCTCAACAAGTTTTTGTAAAGCATTTGAATTGAGGAAACTACGTTTCATCTTCTCCGTCGTGTTATAGTAGGGCTGCAATCCCATAGAGGATAATGTCAGATCCAGAGCATTGTCAATATCAGGATGTGCAATGTTGATTCGTCCACCATAAACAGTGGGCTTACCAAACACGATATATTCCTCGCGGACTTTATACTTACCTGTTATATACTTAATGCCCTGAAACCAGACTAAATCTACCACGCCAGTGCTATCAGAGAAATGAGCCACCAGCCTTCTTTGCCTTCCTTCACCAAAAGTTTCAAATCCCAGAATCTGTCCTTTGAGCTGAATGTAAGGCATTGTTCCGTCAATCTCATGTACATAATACAGTCTGCTTCTATCCACATACTTATAAGGGAAATAATAAAGCAGATCGTGCATAGAAAAAATTTCCAGTTCCTTATTCAGAATTGCAGCTTTTTGAGGCCCTACTCCGGGCAAATATTTTATATCTCGTGTAGTTATGTCAAACATTCGCTAAAGCATTGGCTATTATCATATCAAACGGGGTGGTAATCTTTATATTTTCTCTATTTCCAGGAACCAACGTCACTTTAATTTCCATAGCCTCTACCACTGAGGCATCATCCGTAAAACGCGGCGAATATTCCTGCCCATAAGCGCGTTTTAGCAAAGAGGCATTAAATACTTGTGGCGTTTGCACAAGTTTATAGCTATTTCGGTTCACCGTTTCACTTTGTTCACCCTCCACTTTACGTATTGTTTCCACAACATCGATTACTGGAATGGCAGCAGATTTGGAGGAAGCTATATCAAAACAACGAGCAATCACCTCCTGAGAGACAAACGGACGAACGCCATCATGAACACCAATCAACCCATCATCGTCAGCCAGAGACAATCCGTTTTTCACCGAAAGGAAACGAGTATCGCCTCCATCGGCCAACAGATAAGGAATTTCAAAGTGATAATTCTCGCACAATTCCTTCCAATAAGCTTGTTGCTCCTTGGGTAAAACAAGTATAATCTTCATTTCGGGGTCAAAACGATAAAAATTTTCCAGTGTCAGCATCAGTACAGGTTTACCATTGACCGGAAGAAATTGTTTCGGAATTTCTCCTCCCATACGCAAGCCTTTTCCACCTGCTACTATGATTAATTGTTTTTTCATTATTTGCTCTTTTACTATCTACTTTGATACAAATATAGCACCTTTGTGCCTAATTCTAAAAGATAAAAATTAAAAAAGAATAAGATTGCTTCTCTATCTCCTAATAACAATACATAGTTGTCCTGGTTGCACCTGCTTTTTCAAGGTATCACGTATAACATTAGTATTAATGAAGTTGAATGTAGACGAAAAAGCAAACAACGCAAACTGATATAAGCAACGCCAATTATTTCAGATTATTCACCAATAAATGAATTTTATACTCCAATAAATAAAAATCATAGGCGAATAAACTTTGAACGAAAAAGACCTAATAGTTTTCAAAAAACACAAGGTCATCTTAGACAAGGTCTGGTTATGTTTTTGAAAAACGTAACCAGACCTTTTTACACAATCATTTTCTTAGAATATTTTTTGAATAACTTAATTTCAGACGTTTCTCCATTGAAAAAAAATCTCTTTACCATCTGCCACAAGATTAAGACAAACATCTAAAATACAACATCTTAGCTAGTGGCAGATCCGAAAAACATTTATCATCTGCCACTATTTAGTATAGCAATTCACAAAATATCAGCATATTAGAGAACAAGAGACAAGCCACATCAACCATTCATTTGCCACTATTTTGAATCACCTGCCACTCAGATTGGGCAACTAAATTCAACTATTCACGCTACTCTAACCTTTTAAACAAGCTAAAAAAGTGGAAGATACGCCTAAAAACGGATAGATCAGTGGGAGATAAAAAACCATCTACCACTCTTAAAAAGCCTATTAACAGAGCACTTCAAGCAAAAGAGTGGTAGATGGCAGATAATTTTATTTTCTATTTCTGGAGAAACTTTTTAGTTTCTGACAAGCATTCCTTTAGCAACTTCATTTGCCTTTTCTTTTCCTAAGAAATATGCCACAATTTCCAATGCAAAAGCAGGTGCTGCAGCAGGTCCCTCGGCTGTAATAAATAAGCCGTCTCTTACCACTGCCTTATCGCGATGAATGCTAGCTCCCTCAAGAAACTTCTCAAATCCAGGATAACAGGTTGCCTGTTTGCCTTTGAGCAATCCCAGGTTTCCATAGACCAACGGAGCAGCACAAATAGCTGCTAATGGTTTGTTTGCATTGGCAAATTTCAGGATCAACTCGCGCAATCCCTTATGAGCATCGAGGCCGGAAGCACCGGGCATTCCTCCTGGGAGTACAAGCATAGCAGCTTCGTCGAAGTTTGTCTGTTCAAAACTTTTGTCGGCCACAACGGGAATGCCATGCGCACCTGAAACAACATTGTTGTCAGCAATAGAAACTGTTTTTGTGCTTATACTGGCACGACGTAAAACATCAACCACAGAGAGGGCTTCNATCTCTTCAAAACCTTCNGCTANAAANANATAAACTGTTCCCATAGTACAAATTATTTAAGTTTGAAATANTAAGTNATTGTTCCTGTTTGATTATTTAATCCGCTCACATTGTTAAACCGTGCCTTCTTTGCTGCATCCTCAGCCGCCTTTCGAAGAGCCGGATTTGTTGTATTAGTCATTTTGTTGATACTTGTCCTGATCACCTGACCTGAGGGATTCACCACAATTGTAACAACAACTTTTCCTTCTTCCCTTACATTGTAGCTGGGGCGTGGCAAACCTCCGGGTCCCAACGAACGTCCGTCGAGATCAAAAGAACCATTACCCGAACCCGTTCCTCTTCCGGTTTCAGAATTTCCTCTGGAACCATCACCCATACCTGCTCCAGTTGTACCTGCCCCCTTTCCACCTAAGGACTTTGCTCTTCCAAAAGCACTGGCAGCAAGTTTACTGGCTGCAGCAGCCGAAGCTTTTTCAGCCTTATCATTTTCCTCGTCAGCCGTTTGCTGTACAATCTTAATCTGACTCGATTTTACATTATTATTTACCTTTGAAGAAGTTCCTACCGGGAGTGCTTCTCCTTTGATAACCGGAGCAGCGCCCGGAGTTTCTGTCGAAACCTTATGTTGCTTAGGCGCACCACCACCTTTTCTGGCAGCTTCACCATACTTAGGTTTTGGCTTTTCAACAGGCATAGGTTCTTCTAATAAAGAGATTGTTGAAACTTCAGTGACTACTTCCGTTTGTTTTGGAGTAGTAATCTCATTAATTTTAAGCAGACTAAATCCGATCAGCACAACAACGAAAATAATAAAAAAAGAGCGATTATGCCTTGCCGCAGAGTCAAGACGCATTCTATAAGCTCCATATTCACGGTTTCTACCTTGAAATATCAAGTCACACCATTCCTTGGATGTTAAATTGTTCTTTTCCATTTCTACTATCTTATTTATGCGCTACCTGCTATTTATATTTAATAAACGAAAGGCGCATTCAGAAAGCTATCGCAGACATTTCTTATATTCCTGAATTGCTTTTTCCAGTCCCAGATAAAGAGCATCGCTAATTAGTTGGTGCCCTATAGACACCTCATCTATCCACGGAATATTCTGGTAAAGATAATTCAGATTCACTAAGCTAAGGTCATGGCCAGCATTTAATCCTAAGCCTAGGTTTCGGGCTACTTTTGCGGCTTCCACAAAAGGTTTTATAGCAGCCTCCCTATCTTTCTCATAAAGAGTAGCGTAAGGTTCAGTATAGAGTTCCACCCTATCGGCTCCCGCCTTAGCCGCATATTCTACCATTTCAACATCCGGAGCAACAAATACAGAGGTCCTTATTCCGACACGTGTAAACAGATCAAGCACTTCAGTGAGAAATATCAGATTCTTTTTTGTATCCCATCCCGCATTAGAGGTTAGTTGAGCCGGTTCGTCCGGAACCAACGTTACTTGATTTGGTTTTACCTGTAGCACTAGTTCTATAAACTCAGGAGAAGGATAGCCCTCAATATTGAACTCTGTTTTCAGCAACGGGCGTATTTCATATACATCGGATCGACGAATATGCCTCTCATCGGGTCGGGGATGAACTGTGATTCCATCCGCGCCAAACAATTCACAATCTAATGCCACTTTTGTCACATTAGGAGTATTTCCCCCTCTTGCATTTCGAAGAGTTGCAACTTTATTGATATTTACACTAAGTTTTGTCATAATAATTCTATATATAAATAGGATTCTTTTGTTTTTTTCTGGTAATAAAGAAAAAACAGCTGCGATTATAGCAGCAAAACGAAAAAGATTCCCCAAATTTGCATATAACGTATCNANTGCAAAAGTAANAGNATTTACCGAATACTNAATANTTTGNATCGAAAAGATTCATAAAAAGNAATNACTTAAANTNAAAATAANATGAAATTCGCNATTTTCGGAAACTGTTTTCAAGCGAAGAAATCGCTACACGCAGAGAATTTGTTTACTCTACTAAGACAACACGGGGCAGAGATTTTCGTGGATTGGGAATTTTACGATTTTCTGACTAAGGATCTTCATTTTACTCCTAAAGTAAGCGGGTTGATAGGTAATGACGATTTTAAAGCAGACATGGTAATCAGTATTGGAGGAGACGGAACATTTCTGAAAGCAGCCAGCAGAGTGGGTAGAAAAAACATACCTATCCTAGGTATCAATACAGGCAGGCTTGGTTTTCTCGCAGACATTTCTCCCGAAGAGATGGACGCCACATTTAACGAAATACACAAAGGACAATATAGGGTAGAAGATCGCAGTGTTCTGCAATTAAAAACCTCTTCTGATGAAATTGGGGGCTATCCTTATGCACTGAATGAAATTGCCATTCTCAAACGAGACAGCTCATCCATGATTTCCATCCACACATCAATCAATGACGCATATCTTACCACTTACCAGGCAGATGGATTGGTTATCTCCACCCCTACCGGATCAACCGCTTATTCACTGAGCGTAGGGGGACCGATTATTGTACCTCATTCAAATACAATTGCTATTACTCCGGTAGCTCCGCATAGTTTGAACATTAGACCAATAGTAATTCGGGACGATTGGGAAATCACGCTTGATGTGGAAAGTCGCAGCCATAATTTTCTGGTAGCTATTGACGGTCGAAGCGAATCATGCAACGAGAACAGTCGTCTTACCATACGAAAAGCAGACTATAACATAAAGGTTGTGAAGCGATACAATCACATTTTCTTCGACACATTGCGTACTAAGATGATGTGGGGAATTGACAACCGCTCACTGTAACAGCCTTACATTTATTAAAATAAAAGAGACAACAACCTGCAGCAGGTGTTGCCTCTTTTATTTATGTTGGGAGCAATTATTAGATTGCTTTCATTTCAGTCAATACATTGTTTGTTTTACGAACTGCTGCTGCACTCTTAGCAAAAAGTTCTTTTTCTTCTGCATTCAGCTGAAGTTCAACTACCTTTTCAACACCGTTACGACCGATGATTGCAGGAACACCAATGCAAATGTCTGATTCACCATATTCGCCATCCAAAGCAACGCAAGAAGGAATCATCTTCTTCTGGTTCTTAACAATAGATTCTACAACATATGCTCCAGCAGCACCTGGTGCATACCATGCAGATGTTCCAAGAAGGCCTGTTAAAGTAGCTCCACCAACCATTGTAGATTTAACTACCTCGTCAATTTTTTCAGCGCTTAAGAAATTGCTTACTGGAAGACCTTTGTATGTAGCAAAACGAGCCAAAGGAATCATTGTTGTATCACCATGACCACCGATTACCATACCTTCTACTTCGTTAGCATTGCAACCTAATGCCTGAGACAAGAAATATTTGAAACGTGAGCTATCCAAAGCACCACCCATACCAATAATTCTATTCTTTGGTAAACCAAGAGACTTAAGAGAAAGATAAGTCATGGTATCCATTGGGTTAGAGATTACAACGATGATAGCATCTGGAGAATATTTCAAAATGNTNCCNGCNACNGANTTNACNATACCAGCATTNACACCGATAAGTTCTTCACGAGTCATTCCTGGTTTACGAGGAATTCCTGAAGTAATAACAACTACATCAGAATTTGCTGTTTTAGCATAATCATTAGTACAACCAACAACTGTTGTGTCGAATCCCAACAACTGAGCTGTCTGCATCATATCCATTGCTTTACCTTCAGAAACACCTTCNTTAACNTCAAGCATTACTACTTCNTCTGCNACTTCATTNAANGCNAGNACNTTTGCACATGTAGCNCCTACNTTACCNGCGCCNACTACGGTTACTTTTGACATAATATATATTTTTTAAATAAAGTTGATAATACTTTTTTTTAAATAACGGTGCAAATTTACAATCTTATTCCAATTAAAGAAAAATTTCCAGAATAAAATACGTTAATTCCTTTAAAGGATATCACAATATAAAAACGAAGAATGTTTTTGCTAATCAATATTAAAAACATTACTTTTGCACCGTTTTACAAAACAATTATTAGGCATATAATATTATGAATAAGAAATCAACATGGATAGTGGCTGTTATCACTACCATTTTAATTATTGCAATAGCAGGTATTACCTACTTATTTCTTCGTTCTGAAAAAGAGAAAAAGGAATTGGTCCAAAATTTTGAGTTAGACAAGAAAGACCTGGAAAATGAATACACCGGATTTGCCAAACAATATGATGAATTAAAGTTTATCACTTCAAATGATTCTCTCTCCAACCTTTTAAGCGAAGAGCAGGTAAAGGTGCAACGTTTGCTGGAACAACTCCGTTCGGTAAAAGCAACCAATGCTTCTGAAATAAGACGATTAAAGAAAGAGCTGGCATTGCTTCGTAAGGTAATGATAGGATATGTTAATCAAATCGATTCTCTAAACCGCCTGAACAAGGAACTTACAACCGAAAATCAAGAAGTTAAACAAAAATACCAGAGCGCTACACAGCAAATCAGCAACCTATCTGAAGAAAAGAAAAACCTGCACAACAAAGTAACCTTAGCTGCTCAACTGGATGCTACAAACATTACATTCCTTGCAAAGAACAAAAAAGGAAAACAAGCTAAAAAGGTGAAAGATATTGTGAAATTCCAGATCGGATTTACAATTGTAAAGAACATTACTGCAGAAGCTGGAAACAAAACAATTTATATCCGCATCACAAAACCGGACAATGATGTATTGACTAGAAATAGTGGAAATACGTTCCCTTACGAAAACAAGAGCCTAAGTTATTCCATTAAAAAATACGTTGAGTATACTGGTGAAGAACAATCGGTTACAGTATTCTGGGATGTAGAAGAGTTCTTATATGCCGGTTCTTATGGAGTTGATATTTTCGCTGATGGTAATTTAATAGGCTCCAAGAGATTTACAATAGAACAGTAAGGAACTTATTTCCTTACTAAAATAAAAAAGTTTAAATCATTTTGTCAGTTGGCAAAATCGAACTATTTTTGCATCGTTGTTTATGCAATTATTTGCTACGCATGTTTGCGTTTCTGCAATAATTGCAGCAGAACAAACAGGAATGAATTGTTTTCCCTAAAGAATCATATTTTATTCATAATGTTTAAGATGCAATGAAAAGATCACTCAGTTTAGTTTTACTGTTAAGCATTACTTGCTCATTAAGTTCGCAAGAAGTTCTAAGTTTAGATAGTTGTCGCGCATTAGCTCTTGCCAACAACAAAGACTTACGGATTGGCAATGAAAAAATAAAAGCGGCTTACTATGATAGAAAAGCCGCGTTTACAAACTATCTTCCCAACATCTCTGCAACAGGTTCCTATATGCGCAATGAAAAAAACATGGCGCTTCTTGGCGAAGATAAGTTCTTGCCAATAGGAACATTAACGTCAAACGGAACCTTCGGATATACTCCAGGAGCCGGGCAAGTACAAGAAATTCAGCTTCCTACGGGGCAATGGGTACCTACAGACGCAAGTGGAACACCTTTCGATCCCACCAAAAATCCGGAGAAACTTGTATGGAAACAATACACTACCATCCCAAAGGATCAATTCGAGTTTGATACAAAAAATGTATATGCAGGAGCAATCACCCTAACTCAGCCNATTTATATGGGTGGTAAAATAAGGGCTTACAATAAAATAACTCAATACGCTGAAGAACTGGCTAAAAGTCAGCATAAATCAGGTATGCAGGAGGTTATTTTAAACACTGATCAGGCATANTGGCAAGTNGTGTCNCTCGTNAANAAAAAGAANNTGGCNGAAGGTTATCTGGAACTTCTAAAAAAGTTGGAAAACGATGTCGATAAAATGATTACCGAAGGAGTTGCGACAAAAGCCGACGGACTTTCCATAAAAGTAAAAGTCAACGAAGCCGAGATGACACTCACAAAAGTAGAAGACGGTTTAAGTCTTTCTAGAATGCTACTCTGTCAGATCTGTGGCATTGATTTAACAACCTCCATCAAGTTATCAGACGAGACTATTAATAATATATCTGTTAATCCTTCCGTTGGAGTAGCCGACATAGAAATGGCATACAAGAACCGCCCTGAGCTAAAAAGTCTGGAATTAGCTACAAATATTTATAATCAGAAAATAAACGTGACCCGTTCTGAGTTCCTTCCTTCTGTGGCTTTAATTGGAAATTATATCGTAAGCAATCCTTCTATATACAATGGATTTGAAAATAAGTTCAGTGGACAATGGAATGTCGGTGTAATGGTCAAGATTCCTATCTGGCATTGGAAAGAAGGTATTTATAAAGTAAATGCCGCAAAGGCAGAGGCAAGGGTTGCTCAATTCCAATTGGATGATGCAAAAGAAAAGATTCAGTTGCAGGTAAACCAATCGGCTTACAAAGTGAATGAAGCATCCAAGAAACTTGCTATGGCAGAGAAGAACATGGAAAAAGCTGATGAGAATTTACGCTACGCTACTTTAGGCTTTGAAGAAGGAGTGATACCTCCAAGCAATGTACTCGAAGCACACACAGCCTGGTTATCTGCTCAATCTGAAAAAATAGATGCACAAATTGACGTTAAACTAACCAAGATATACCTACAAAAATCATTAGGGACATTGGCAAAATGATATAAAAAAACAAATAATATGGCATCACAAAAATCACAAAACAGCAATATGCTGCTGGCATTTATTACCCTGCTTGGGGTTATTGCAATAGTTGCTTTAGTAGGTTTCTTTATGCTGAGAAAAGGACCTGAAATTATTCAAGGACAAGCAGAAGTGACTGAATATAGGGTTTCCAGTAAAGTACCAGGAAGGATTCTGGAATTCAGAGTGAAAGAAGGCGATAAAGTGAAGGCTGGTGATACACTGGCTATACTTGAAGCTCCCGAAGTCGCTGCAAAAATGATGCAGGCACAAGCTGCCGAGTCTGCTGCACAGGCACAAAATCAGAAAGCGATCAAAGGTGCACGTTCCGAACAAATCCAGACAGCTTATGAAATGTGGCAAAAAGCTAAAGCCGGAGTGGATATAGCAGAAAAGTCTTATAAAAGAGTGAAAAATCTTTTTGAACAGGGCGTAATGTCTGCTCAGAAAATGGACGAACTCACTGCACAGCGAGATGCTGCCATTGCTACAGAAAAAGCGGCTCATGCACAATATTCTATGGCTAAGAACGGAGCAGAGCGTGAAGATAAACTTGCAGCGTCAGCATTAGTTGACAGAGCAAAAGGTGCTGTTGCCGAGGTTGAGTCATATGTAAAGGAAACAGTCTTAATAGCTCCAATGGGAGGAGAAATCAGTGAAATATTTCCTAAACTGGGAGAACTTGTGGGAACCGGTGCACCAATCATGAATGTGGCCAATATGGATGATATGTGGGTAACCTTCAATGTTCGTGAAGATCTTCTGAACAGCCTCACTGTTGGATCTGAATTTACATCCATTATTCCTTCTATGAATAATAAAGAAGCAAAACTGAAGGTGTATTTCATGAAAGATCTGGGAACTTATGCAGCATGGAAAGCAACTAAGACAACCGGACAGTTTGATTTAAAAACATTTGAAGTTCGTGCACACCTGGTTGAAAAGATTAATAATCTCCGTCCGGGAATGTCTGTTATCATTAAGAAATAAATATGATGGAAGTAAAACAAAAGAAGTATATTAGTCTCTGGCAGGTCATGAAACGTGAATGTAAGCGTTTGGTGTCTCGCCCGCTTTATCTCTTTTGTATGGTTATTGCACCTCTTTTTTGCTATATATTCTTTACCACTTTAATGCAATCAGGGCTTCCTACAGACTTGCCCATTGGTGCTGTCGATTTAGACAATTCGTCTACTTCCCGTTCCATTCTTAGAAATCTTGATGCATTTGAACAAACAAATATTGTATCCAGATATGAGAGCTTTGATGAGGCAAGAATAGCCATGCAGCGAGGAGATATCTATGGTTTCTTTTATATTCCTGAAGATTTNGCNTCAAANGCNATNAGNNGTCGNCANCCTAGAATATCNTTNTANACNAATAATTCTTATCTGATNGCNGGTTCTTTGCTTTTCAAAGATATGAAAATGATGTCGGAACTTGCAGGTGGTGCTTTGGCGCGTGCCACACTTTACGCCAAAGGCGCTACAGAAGAACAGGCAATGGTGGCATTACAACCAATAGTAATAGACACCCACCCTCTAAATAATCCGTGGCTAAACTATTCAGTTTATCTATGTAACACACTTGTTCCCGGAGTGTTAATGTTGCTCATATTTATGACAACAGTCTATTCTATCGGAGTGGAAATTAAGGACCAAACTGCCAGAGAATGGCTGCGATTGGGCCATAAATCTATCTACATATCTTTAGCAGGAAAGCTGATACCACAAACTGTAGTATTCTTCATAATGAGTATTTTTTATAATACATATCTCTACGGATATTTACATTTCCCATGCAACAGCGGCATTTTACCAATGATTTTTGCATCTTTGCTGTTGGTTCTTGCATCACAGGCTTGTGGAGTAGTAATGATTGGAACCTTCCCGTCTTTACGTCTGGGACTGAGTTTTGCCTCACTTTGGGGAGTTATCTCTTTTTCCATTTCAGGATTTTCATTTCCTGTTATGGCTATGCACCCGGTACTTCAAGGACTTTCAAACCTATTCCCATTAAGACACTATTTCTTAATTTACGTGGATCAGGCTCTGAACGGATACAGCATGGTATATTCCTGGACCAATTATATGGCACTACTGCTATTTATAATGTTGCCGTTTACTGTAATGCCGCGACTAAAGAATGCTTTAATTTCTTATAAATATATGCCATAATGAAAGAAGCAACTTTTAAAGATAAGATATCAGAAGGTATTCAGGATCTTTTTTATATCTGGAAAAGAGAATTCCGAACTACTTTCCGTGATCAGGGAGTTCTGATATTCTTTATTCTCGTGCCCTTGATGTATCCTTTAATATATGGATTCATATATACAAACGAAGTGGTACGGGAAGTCCCTGCTATCGTTGTAGATGATTCTCATTCTTCGTTAAGCCGTGAATTCATTCGTAAGGTTGATGCTACCGCCGATGTGGAAGTAAAAGCTTACTGCAGCAACATGGAAGAGGCTAAACAAATGATGAAGGAGAGAAAAGCCTATGGCATAATCTATATTCCAAGTCAATTTAGTTACGATATTGCCAGGGGAATACAAACTAAAGTGAGCATTTATTGTGATATGAGCGGATTACTTTACTACAAAGGTATTTTGCTTTCTGCCACAGCTATTTCGTTGGATATGAATAAGAATATTAAGATTAGTCGTGCAGGAAATACAACTAATCGGCAAGACGAGATTACTGCACATCCTATAGACTATGATAATGTGGCTCTATTTAATCCTCAAAATGGGTTTGCAGCCTTTCTTATTCCTGCCGTACTTATTTTGTTGATACAACAAACATTATTATTAGGTATAGGACTTTCAGCAGGAACAGCCCGGGAACACAACCGATTTAAGGATCTGGTCCCTATCAATCGGCATTATAACGGTACCCTGAGAATTGTTATGGGCAAAGGATTAAGTTACTTCATGGTTTACTCCATTATAGCCGTTTATGTACTTTGCGTAGTTCCCCGTATTTTCAGTCTGAATCAGATTGGACAGCCTGATGCGTTAATCCTGTTTATGTTACCTTATTTAGCAGCTTGCATATTCTTTGCAATGACTGCTTCCATCGCCATTCGTAACAGAGAAACTTGTATGCTGATATTTGTCTTTACTTCCGTTCCACTGTTATTTATTTCAGGAATTTCCTGGCCGGGAGCAGCCATACCCACATTCTGGAAATATGTATCTTATATATTCCCTTCTACTTTCGGGATAAATGGTTTTGTGAGAATCAATAACATGGGGGCAACCTTAAATGAAGTAACCGGTGAATACCAGGCTCTTTGGTTACAAGCTGGTTTTTATTTCCTTACCACCTGTTTGGTATACCGCTGGCAAATCATAAACAGCCGCAAACATGTATTAGATAAATACAGGGAGATGAAAGCAAAAGAGCAACTAGCATCCAGAGAAATAGAAGAGTAAATTTACACACAATAAATAATATTCTGTTATATAAATGAGATTAATCCCGGGAAACGATGCTTCCGGGATTTTTTATTGTAAAGGTCTGCAGTATCAGATTTTATCTTTATCTTTGTCGCCTTAATTTATATAAAAAGACCAATGAAAGAATTTATCCATATCTTAAGAAGATTTGTTCCTCCTTACAAAAAGTTCCTGATACTTAATATCCTTTCTAATATCCTTTCGGCCATACTCAATATTTTCTCTTTTACTCTAATCATCCCTATTCTGCAAATCCTGTTTAAACTAAGTAACCAGGTTTATAAGTTTATTCCCTGGGATGCAAACATGAGTTTTAAAAATATTGCCGTTAATAATTTCTATTATTATGTAACAGATTTAATTAAGGTGTATGGAGGTAGTAAAACCCTGCTTATCCTGGGGCTATTCCTTGCTGCGATGACTCTTTTGAAAACTGGTGCTTATATTCTCACCTTTGCAACTATAATTCCTATCCGAACAGGAGTTGTAAGAGACATACGTAACCAATTCTACAAAAAAATTCTTAGTCTGCCTCTTAGCTTCTTTTCTGAAGAGCGCAAAGGAGACATTATGGCCAGAATGAGTGGTGATGTACAGGAAATAGAGAACTCTATCATGAGTTCGCTGGATATGTTATTTAAAAATCCAATTCTTATTGCCATCTATTTTATCACTCTGATCGCTGTAAGTTGGGAGCTAACACTATTTACAATAGTCGTCCTTCCAGGAGTGGGTTGGGTTATGGGTGCAATAGGTAGAAAACTGAAAAGAAAATCGTTGGTTGCCCAATCTCAATGGAGTGATATGATGTCACAGATGGAAGAGACATTAGGTGGACTTCGTATTATTAAAGCTTTTACTGCCGAACATAAAATGGATAGTCGCTTTACTCGTTGCAACAATGATTATCGTCATACTATTAGCCGGGTAAATACCCGCCAGCAGATGTCCGGTCCAATGAGCGAATTTCTTGGGACAGTGCTCATTGTAACTGTATTATGGTTTGGCGGCACATTAATTCTGAGAAATAGTTCGTCTATTGATGCGCCTTCATTTATTTTCTATCTGGTAATTCTTTATAGCCTCATCAACCCGTTGAAGGACTTTTCAAAAGCGGCATATGCCATTCCAAAAGGACTTGCTTCTATGGAAAGGGTAGATAAAATCCTTCAAGCTGAGAGTACAATGAAAATTTCAGATAATCCTGTTCATATCAAAGAATTGAAAGACAAGATTATATACAAGGATGTCTCATTCAAATATGAATCAGAGTATGTATTAAAACATATTAATCTCGTTATTCCTAAAGGAAAGACTATAGCTTTGGTAGGACAGTCTGGATCGGGAAAATCAACGCTGGTTGATCTCCTGCCTCGTTTTTATGACGTAACAGAAGGCGATATACTTATTGATGGAGTAAATGTGAAAGATGTTACTCTGCTTGACTTGCGAAGCCTTATGGGGAATGTAAACCAGGAAGCAATTTTGTTTAATGACACATTCTATCANAANATNGCTTTCGGAGTTGAAAATGCAACAATGGAGCAGGTTATTGAAGCTGCTAAGATTGCAAATGCACACGAGTTTATTATGGCTAGTGAAAAAGGCTACGAAACAAATATTGGCGACCGTGGAGGAAAACTATCAGGTGGGCAACGCCAGCGAATCAGTATTGCACGTGCCATACTTAAAAATCCTCCGATCCTGATTCTCGACGAAGCAACTTCTGCCTTAGATACTGAATCAGAACGCATGGTACAGGATGCACTCGACAACCTGATGAAGAACCGTACCACTATTGCAATCGCTCACCGTTTATCTACTATTAAGAATGCTGACGAAATATGCGTTCTTCATGAAGGTGAAATTGTGGAACGCGGAAAGCATGATGAGTTAATTGAACTCGATGGTTATTACAGACGACTGTGTGATATGCAAGGATTCTGATTTAGACTATAATAGAATAATTTTTTATATTGGGGCTGTTTATTGAACAGCCCTATTTTTTTGGCTTTTTCTTCGATTCTCAACCTGAAACCATTTACAGAAATTCTAATCTCAGAGACCTCATTTTAATGTCAAAACAGCAACTTCTTCATTTACAGTCTTAACTAGGATCAAGATAATTCATCTATTAACATTATTTACACTAGTAGCGCATTGTTTATTACGAAATATTCGTAGATTTGCGACACAATCGTAATCAATTAATAATCATGGAAAATTTAACCACACAAGAAGAAGAAGTAATGATCTATATTTGGGAGCTCAGCTCTTGTTATGTCAAAGACATTGTTGCAAAGTTTCCCGAGCCATATCCTCCATACACAACTATTGCCTCAGTGGTAAAGAACCTGGAAAGAAAAGGATATCTTTCTTCCAAACGGTATGGCAATACTTATGAATACACTCCCATCATTAAAGAAGCTGATTACAAAAAAACATTTATGAGCGGAGTAGTACGGAGCTATTTTGAAAACTCTTATAAAGAGATGGTCACTTTCTTTGCCCGTGAACAGAAAATCTCGGCGGACGATTTGAAAGAGATCATTAAACTAATTGAGAAAGGAAAGGAATAACCACATAAAACATATATACTATGACACCCGAGCTCGCCTATTTTCTGAAAATAAATATTGGCATAGCTTTATTTTATGCCTTTTATCGTTTATTTTTCTATCGTGATACTTTTTTCCACTGGCGCAGATATGCGTTGCTATCATTTCTTATCATCTCTTTCCTTTATCCGTTGATGAATATTCAGGATTGGATGAGAGAACAAGAGCCTATAAACAAAATTGTGACTATATATGCCGGGAGCATAATGGCCGAAGCTGAAATTGTCCCCGAGAGAAGCAGTTCCTGGAACCAAATAATAAACAATCTAGGTCCGTTCATTTATTTATCGGGAGCTGCGGTACTGCTTATTCGCTTTCTGGCTCAGCTTACAAGTATTTGTATCCTTGCTATACGATGCCGAAAAATAACAATCAACAGAACTACAATAAGAATACCCGAGAAACCTTCTGCTCCATTTTCATTTTTCCGTTGGATATTTATATCTCCCGAATTACACACAGGAGAGGAAGCGAAAGAAATTCTGATTCATGAAGAGACTCATGCCCGACAATGGCATTCAATCGATGTTATGTTCAGTGAACTAATAACTATCCTCTGCTGGATAAATCCATTCGCATGGTTATTAAAAAGGGAAATCCGGAATAACTTGGAATACATGGCAGATCATAGGGTTATCCTCTCAGGACACGATACAAAAAGCTACCAGTACCATCTATTGGGACTGGCCAATCAAAAGACTGCAGCAAATTTATATAATAGTTTTAATGTATTACCTCTTAAAAACAGAATTACCATGATGAACAAAAAAAGAACAAAGAGCATCGGAAAAACAAAATACGCAATGTTTATTCCTCTTGCTGCCTTACTAATGTTAGTTAGCAACATAGAAGTTGTTGCTCGGGTTACAGGCCAATTCACAAAAAACATCGCAGGTTCCACTAAAGATGAAGTTAGTAAAGAAACGGCATTATATTCTTCAGCACCGATAACACTAGCAAATGACTCTACAAGACCTAAGAAAGACGATGTTTATACTGCTGTAGAAGTTATGCCCCAATTTCCGGGTGGTGAGAAAGCTTTGCTAAAATACATTGCCAGCAATTTGAAATATCCTGTACAATCTCAGGAAAATAAGGTCGAAGGGAAGGTCTATATTCGTTTTATTGTTACAGAAAAAGGAAATATCACGAAGGTTGCTGTAATGAGATCGCTGGATCAATACTGTAATGAAGAAGCTCTTCGGGTTATCAAAGAAATGCCCAAATGGACTCCGGGAAAACAGAATGGAAAAAATGTCAGCGTATATTACGTTATTCCTATCAAGTTTAAACTAACCGGTTCATCCACAAATTCTGAGAAAAACACTCCTAAGAAAAAATTCCATGCAGTAATTGATCATGGAACTAACCTTAATTCCTCAAACAGTACATCTCACACAACAATAAACAAAAGTGGAGACGCAACTCCGCCTCTTTACATTTTAAATGGAAAAGAAATTTCCGGTACAGAAATGAAGAAGTTAGACCCTAACAACATTCAATCAATTAATGTTTTGAAAGACAAATCTGCCACTGAAAAGTACGGAGATAAAGGAGCAAATGGTGTTATTGAAATAACCCTAAAAGAACAATAGTCAAATGAAAGTTCACAAATAGCCTTTTTTGAGAAATAATTGGCGTATCATTCAGATTCATTCTCCAATAATTCTGATTTATTGGAGAATGATTTTTATTTATTGGCGAATAAAATCAGATAATTCAGCAATTAATATAGCACAAAAAGAATATTAAAATCATATCTCCTTTTATTGTATAAATGTTAACTTATAAAAATAAAATAATCTTATTAAGATAAGTCGTGATTTTTATTTATGCACAAGCGTCTAATGCGAAAAAACTATATTATGAAGAAAAGTTTATCTACACTAATTCTATTCTTAATGTGCATTATGGCAAACGCACAATCCGACAAGCCAGTCTTTTTCACCGTTAAGGGGATATTGCTCGATTCAATTACTAAAGCAGGTGAACCATATTCCACAATTCGCATAAGCAGAAAGGAAACTCCAAATAAACCAATAAAAGTTCTTACAACAGACGCGAGCGGTAAGTTTACACAAAAAATCACAGAAGAAGGAAATCTTGTTATCTCATTTACTTCTGTCGGAAAAAAAGTTGTGTCCAAGGAATTTTCCATCAAGTCTAATTCAACAATCATAGATTTAGGTGCAATTTACACCAAAGAAAATGCAAAAGAACTAAAAGGTGTAGAAGTTGTTGCACAGAAACCCTTGGTAAAAACTGAAATCGATAAGCTGGCATATAATATTGAAGACGATCCTGATTCAAAAACCAGCAGCACACTTGAGATGCTCCGCAAAGTACCGATGGTGACTGTAGACGGAGAAGATAAAATTCAAGTTAACGGAAGCAGTAAGTTCAAGATATACATAAACGGCAAGCCTAATAACATGATAAGCAGTAATCCTACTGAAGTGTTAAAGAGTATGCCTGCCAGTTCCATTAAATCTATAGAAGTCATTACTAATCCCGGAGCAAAATATGATGCTGAAGGTGTTTCAGGAATATTGAATATTATTACCGTGGGAAAAGGAATGCAAGGATATACAGCAACATTTAATGCCGGAGCAGGAAATATGGGAAGCAATGCGGGAGCCTATGCCACTGTGCAATCGGGGAAATTTACGGTTACCGGTAATTACTATTACAACCGTTATAAAACACCCGATGATATGACCGGATATAGCAAGCGCGAAGATTTCACCTCAGATGCAAACAAATTTCTGATTAACAACTCGAATACTAATTATAAAGGGAACTACAACTCTGGCAATATGGAAGCCAGTTATGAAATTGATACATTACGATTAATCACATTTTCGGGAAGTCTGTTTGGAGGCGATAATAGAAGTAATGCCATTGGAAAAACAGAAATGGAAAATTTTTCATCAGAACCGGTTTACAGCTATAATACAACCAACGATAATAAGAGCACTTTCATGAGTATTAATGCGAATGTAGATTATCAGCGTTCTTTCAGAAAAAAAGAAGAGCTCCTTACTTTCTCTTACAAACTAAGTGGTTCTCCCCAAACATCTGATGCATATACTTATTATACAAACTTTTTAAAAGACGTTCCTACCTTAAACGATTTACATACAAAAGGAGATCCTAGCACCACAGAACATACTTTTCAGTGCGATTTCACAAATCCTCTGACTAAAAATCAAACAATGGAACTTGGTGCTAAATATATAATCAGAAACAGCAATAGTGATGATAAGTATTACATAAAAAGCCCCGGAGGAAGCATTTATAATGAAGATAAAGACCGAAGCAGTAACTACAGTCATCTTCAGGATATTCTTGCCGCTTATGCCGGATATAGCTTAAAATACAAAAGTTTTGGTTTCAAATCCGGCTTACGTTATGAATACACAATGATGGATGTAAAATTTCATAGCACTAAAGGCGAAGATTTCAATGCACATTTCAGTGATTTAGTTCCTTCGGCCAATTTTTCATATCAGATTGGTCAGACCAGAACATTAAAGGCTTCTTATAATATGCGAATCAGCCGTCCGGGAATCTGGTATCTGAATCCTTTCATAAACAATTCAGACCCTAAAAACATAAGTTATGGTAATCCCAATCTGGATAGCGAAAAGAGTCATTCATTTGAATTGAATTACAGTAGCTTTACTCAGAAATTCAATATTAATCTTTCTTTAGGACACACATTTGTTAATAACAGCATTGAATCTTATTCAGAAATTAAAAACGGGATTCTTAACAACACCTACGAAAACATTGGCAAATGGGCCTCAACCCGCTTATCTTCTTATATAAACTGGAATATGACTCCAAACACCAGAGTTTATCTGAATGGAAGTGGCAGCTATAATGATTTTAAAAGTGATAAAATGAATATCTCTAATAACGGATTCAGTTATAACTTAAATGGAGGACTTCAGCAGAACCTGCCTTGGGAACTGCGCTTAAGCTTTTACGGAGGAGGAAGCGGATCAAACATTTCATTTCAGGGAAAGAACTCAGGATATAGCTATTACGGTTTTGGCCTGAATAAATCATTCCTGGATAAACGACTGACTGTTTCTGCATATGCGCGCAATCCATTCAGTCAATCAATCAATTTTAGTTCAACAACTGAAACTCCAAGCTTCCGCTTATATAGTGAGACACATTATCCACAGCGCAGCTTTGGATTCAACATCAGTTACCGGATTGGAGAGTTGAAAGCTGGCGTGAAGAAAGCTGCACGTTCTATTCAGAATGACGATGTTAAAAGTGGAGGTGACAGTAAAGGTGCTCCTGCCAGCAACTAAATAAAATCTAAGTAAACAAAAAACAGAGATTATTTATCTGTTGATAACTGCGCGGGCAAACTATACTTTTTTTGTTTTCAAAGGGTTACAACTATCAGCTGCAACCCTTTTTTATTTATATGCAATGAATCTACTGATTCAAACTACTATTTATGCATTTCAACAATCTTAGTAGGCGCCAGTTCTTCATTTCTCTTTTTAACCTGTTTTACCACATTCTCTGCAAGAGCAAGGAAGGCTTGGCCTGTGATGCTATCTTCATTCAGAGCCACCGGTACTCCGCTGTCTCCACCTTCGCAGATACTTTGCACAATTGGAATCTGACCAAGAAGAGGAATATTCATCTCTTCAGAAAGATTCTTAGCTCCTTCTTTTCCAAATATAAAATACTTATTTTCCGGTAACTCGGCAGGAGTAAACCACGCCATATTCTCTACCAAACCAAGAATTGGAACGTTAACCTTATCGTTAGTGAACATATTAATTCCCTTACGTGCATCGGCCAAAGCCACAGCCTGAGGAGTACTAACTACAATTGCACCAGTCAAGGCAAGTGTCTGAACAATGGTGAGGTGAATATCACTGGTTCCCGGAGGAAGGTCAATGAGGAAATAATCTAGTTCACCCCAGTTAGCATCAGCTATTAACTGCTTCAGAGCATTGCTTGCCATACCACCACGCCACAATGTAGCCTGATCCGGATTAACAAAGAAACCTATTGATAATAATTTAATGCCATATTTCTCAATCGGAATAATCAGATCGCGACCTTCAATCTTTTCAAGGAAAGGACGGGCATCTTCTACCTGAAACATTTTCGGCATAGAAGGACCAAAGATATCGGCATCGAGCAAACCCACCTTATAACCAAGCTTTGCCAATGAAACAGCAAGGTTTGCAGAAACAGTAGATTTACCTACTCCCCCTTTTCCGGAAGAGACGGCAATGATATTTTTCACCTGTGGCAACAGTTTCTCTACTTCAGGACGAGGAGCCTGAACAGACTTCACTTCAATATTGCCCACAATCTCAACATCTTTACTAACATAAGTCAGGATTGCAGCCTCAGCAGATTTTACCAGTGATTTAATAAATGGATCTGTTGGTTTCTCAAAAATCAAAGAGAAAGAAACCTTCATTCCTTCAATACGGATATTGTCATCAACCATTCCGGAAGAAACAATATCCTTACCAGTTCCGGGGTAACGCACCTTACTTAGTGCGTCGAGTATAAGTTTAGGATAAAGTGTCATTTTATTATTCGTTATCTAATTGTTCGTCTTCAAAAGCTAAAGTTGTTTTCTTACCACTTCGTTTGCTACGGTTATAACTTCTGTAGGTATCAAGTTCTATTTCCTGTTCGGGCTCTTTCAGTTCGCCTTCCTGTGGAAGAGTAAACTTGAGATATTTGATATTCAATCCTCTGTCCAGCCATTGTTGCTCGTAATAAGTCTGGATTCCCAGAATATCATCTACCAAGCCAGAGTGGTATAAGTCTTCAGTAACAAACAGTACAGGGAATTTGTTTTCCTGAACCATGTAGTTTGTATAGGTAAACATAAAGTTACTATCCGTTTTCAAATGAATAATCCCATCCGGAACCATAAACTTGCGGTAGCGTTCCATGAAATAGGTAGAAGTCAAACGTTTGGTTGCCTTCTTCATTTGCGGATCAGAGAAAGTAAGCCAGATTTCGCTCACTTCGCCTTCACCAAAAAACCGGTCGATAATCTCTATATTCGTACGCAGGAATGCCACATTGTTCAAGCCTTCTTTTAAAGAGTCAGAAGCGCCACTCCACATACGTGAACCTTTTATATCAACAGCAATAAAGTTCTTGTCGGGAAACATGCGTCCAAGTCCCACTGTATATTCTCCACGTCCGCAACCCAGTTCCAGTACGATTGGATTATCATTCTTAAAAAATTCCTTTCCCCACTTTCCTTNCATNTCAAAAGGAACATTCATCNACAANNGAATANGGATATTCGAANACNTGCGGNTANCTCCGCATATCAGCAAATTTTTGTAATTTGTTTTTTCCCATTCAATCAATTATTTTATTTCTTCTACCCACCCAGTATAGCTATAAAACACACGGGTGCTGAATTCCTGCTGAAAACGCGCATAATTATCTATTCCTGTGCAATGGCAAACGCCTAGTCGTTTGGGCAACTTCCTTCCCAGGTATGTACTGATCAGACTAAATTTGTCTTCTCCCGTATTATGTACATGAAATCCTCCTACGACCAAATTCAGCGACCGTTCAGGAAATGCTTCCTGTGCACAACGAATAATATTGGTAATTCCCCTGTGTGAGCATGAACTCAGTACAGAGAGTGTTTTTGTATCAGGCAACACCAATGCCAACTCATCTTCAAATGTATCGGGTATAATATTCTCATCTTTCACAGTAAAAAAGTGTTCAAAGTGAGTATCACTTTTATCTGTTATTTTTATCTGAGGAAGGACATAAGCACCCGGAAAAAGTTCAGTTATTTCGTTTACCAGCCAGAAACGGCTTTCATCCAGCAGACTGGCATTCTTAAAGCCATTTTCCCGGCTATCCTTAAACTTTTTCTGCAAGATCTCTTTTTTGCAGACTACCTTTGCATGCGAATTTAGTTCCAAAAAATGGCGAACACCACCTGTATGGTCACTATGGCCGTGAGACAAGACCAGATAATCTACCTGATTCAGATCAATACCTAAGAACCGGGCATTTTTAATAAAAAGTTCAGATGCACCGGTGTCGAACAATATTTTTCTTTCTCCAACTTCAACCAGAATAGAAAGACCGTGTTCCGCCTGTAACCCCCGATCATAAACAACGTTATCAACGAGAGTTGTGATTTTGTAACCCATAATAACAAGAGAATTTAATTATCTTTTTAGATTGCTATTTTATAAAGGAGAAAGGGGTATCTTACCTCATAGCGAATTGACTATTCAAGATAATATACCCCTTTGTATTTCTTAAAATAAAATTAGCAATTTCCTTTTCTGCTTAAGAATATTACTCTACAATAGTAATCCATCCGAATTCATCAGGCGCATCACCATACTGAATTGCACGAAGTTTATTNTATAANTTNGTACTNANNGGNCCTGGTTTGCCATCTTTTGNNATNACATANGATNTNCCNTTNTCAANNTCATCAATACGTTCNATAGGNCTGATAACNGCAGCNGTNCCNCAAGCNCCGGCTTCTTCGAANNNNAGNANTTCTTCTTCNGNAACCNGACGNCGNTCNACCTTCAAGCCAAAGCTTTCAGCCAATTTAATCAAGCTCTTATTGGTGATAGATGGCAATACGGAAGTAGATTCCGGAGTAATGTAAGTGTTGTTTCTGATACCAAAGAAGTTGGCAGCACCACATTCATCAATATATTTTTTCTCTTTTGCATCCAAATAGAACTCAGAAGAATAGCCTAAGTCATGTGCTTTCTTGTTAGCTCTAAGGCTGGCAGCATAGTTTCCACCAATCTTAAAAGTACCTGTTCCTAGTGGAGCAGCACGGTCGAATTCACGAATTATCACGTAAGGATTGCATGAGAAACCACCTTTAAAGTACGGACCTACAGGAGTTACGAAAACAATAAATGTATATTCAGTTGCGGCATGAACACCAACCTGAGCACTTGTACCAAANANAACCGGNCGAATATAAAGTGAAGCACCGCTTTCATAAGGCGGAACAAAACGTTCGTTGAGCTTAACAGCTTTCAGAATAGCTTCTTTAAACTTATCTACCGGAAGCTTAGCCATCAAAATGCCGTCACAAGAAGATTGCAGGCGCTTCGCATTATCCTCCAAACGGAAAATACGAATCTTACCATCTTTTCCTCTGAAAGCTTTCAGACCTTCAAAAGCTTCCTGACCGTAGTGTAAACATGTAGCAGCCATGTGCAGATTAACATATTCACTGCTGCTTATTTCCAGCTCTCCCCACTCACCGTTACGGTAATTATACCGAACGTTGTAATCTGTCGGAATATAACCAAACGACAGATTAGCCCAATCTATTTGTTCCATTATTATATGATGTTTTAGTACGTTTTATATTGAGTAGCAAAAGTAACCTTTATATTTCATATTTCCACTTAATCCTGTAAGAAAATTACAGAACAAGAACCTTTTGGGGCGGTTTAATATAAATCAGTTATCTTCCCCTTCCATAATTTTCTTTATCTCTTCATCTGCTTTGTAGAGCTTATCTTTGCAAAAGCGAACCAGTTTCTGAGCTTCTTTAAGTTTCTCGCTTAACTGATCAATATCCAGTTCGTCTTTCTCCACAGCCGAAACAATGTCTTCCAATTTCTCCATTGCCTGCGCATAAGATTCTTTCTTTTCTGCCATATCTGTTGTCTATATATGTTATTTTACTTCACTGCTAACCTCACCCTTTGCCAAACGGGTGATGATTAAATCTCCCGGTTTTAGCTGTGCACTATCCGTAATCACTTTCCCATCTTTGAACGTCAGGCTATATCCTCGTTTCAGCAAACGCTCCGGAGAAGCATCATTTACCTGTTGCTCCAGTAACATCAGGCGATGTTTTTTATTAGTGAGATTACGAGCGATTCCCACATGTATTCTTTGAATCAGCTGTTCTAACAAGTAACCTTCACGAATGGTTCGGTTCTTAATAACCAGAGGTAGCCGGTTTGTGAGATCTGTAAGCCGTGAATGTTCCTTTTCCATTCGTTCCGAAACGAAAGATACTAATGTTTGTGCCAGTTCTTCAAGCGATTCATCTGCCTGGTGCATGTGAGTAATGAGAAACTGAGCAGCTGCTGTTGGTGTCTTTACCCGGGTATGAGCTACGGAATCGAGCACTGTATCATCACGTTCATGTCCAATGCCGGTTATTATAGGCAAAGGAAACTGAGCACAATTGGCAGCCAACAGGTAAGTATCAAAGCCGGAAAGATCGGATGTGGCTCCTCCACCCCGAATAATAACCACTGCATCAAAATCGTCCCGTCTGTCATTCACTTCATTTAATGCAGCAATCACGGATTCTTCCACCTGATTGCCCTGCATAAGTGCCGGAAACAGGCGTGGATAAAACATAAATCGGTAGGGATTCTCTTCCAGTTGGCGACAAAAGTCACCATACCCCGCAGCAGAAGCAGAAGAAATAACGGCAATCCGTTGAACAAGCAAAGGCATCTCCAGCTCTTTATTCAGAGTCAGTACCCCCTCTTCCTCCAATTGTTTCAGGATTTCACGTCGTTTGCGGGCCATATCTCCCAATGTATAAGTGGGATCAATATCAATAACCGTCAGACTGTAACCATAAAGTTCATGAAACTCCACGGTAACTTGTACCATTACCTTAATACCCGAGACAAAAGCCTGACCGGTGCTCTCTTCAAAATAGGGTTTCAGCATGCGGAAGACATTGGCCCAGATGGTTCCCCGCGCCTTTGCAATCAGATTATTGCTGCGTAGATCTTTCTGAACGAATTCCAGGTAACAATGCCCAGTGGTATTGGAACGCACCTCACTCAGTTCAGCCTGAATCCAGTAAGCCTCAGGAAGAGACTCATTCAATGCCTGTTTTACCATCGCATTGAGTTCGTAGAGAGATAACGGTTCTTTTCCCATCAATAAAGTTTCTATTTATTTGCGACTTCGTGGTGAACGCTCAGATAAGCCTTGTATACATCAGGCACTCCATAACCATATATATTATCGGGAAAATCAGAATGATTACATGATTTACGCACTAATTCTATTATTTGTTTAGCAGTAAGCTCGGGACAAGACTGCCACAAACAAGCAACCAATCCACAGAAGATTGGTGTAGAAAAAGAGGTTCCGTTTGCAGTTCCCACTTCTCCACTTGTTTTTAATACGAACGATTTCTGTCCGATAGCAGAGACATCCGGTTTAACCCGGTTATCAGTAGTGTTACCAACGGAAGAAAAAGGTGCAAGCTGAAGAGTAGAATCGATTGCTGCAACAGTAATTACATTGAAAGCATCCGCCGGAGGAGTAATCTTTTTCCATGAACCGCGTCCTTCATTTCCGGCACTGCACACCACAACCATGCCTTTGTCGGCAGCCATTCCAGCCGAACGGGAAATCATCGCCCTCCGTCCGTTCAGATCCTGATAAGTATAATTCTTTGATGAATCATCGAACTCCCGGTAGCCTAGTGAGGTATTTACTACATCCACTCCCACGCTATCGGCAAATTCAATGGCAGCAGCCCAGTAGTCTTGCTCCACCAGGTTCTCAGAATCAATGTCTTCCGAGCGAAGCAACCAGTAAGAAGCCTCCGGAGCTGTACCTACAATAGAATGTGGCATGTTGGATGCCATGCAGGAAAGTACCATCATACCGTGATTATTCTCCTCAAAGAGGTCCGATTTTGATTTCACGAAGTCGTGTGTTCCTAATAGTTTCAACGACTTCAGGGCAGTTAATTGATTGGCATTCTTAAATCCACCGTCAATGATGGCAATCGTCATGCCTTGTCCGCGGAATCCAGCCTCGTGCAACTTCTGTCCGTTATGAATTTCTATCTGGCGGAAAGCTTTTCCATAGTAATTATCTGTTTTTACCAGTTTATTAGTCACCGTATCCTTGCGTGCAGCATCAGAAGAAATATCTTGCTCCTCGCCCGACCAAACAAGTTCGGCACCCGACACAAACGGAAGTTTTGTAAATTTCTTCACCAGCAGTGAATCGGAACAACGAACAGTCACCGTATTGTTCCATTTGCTTGTTACAAGGATTCTTGCCCCAGTAGCACGAATAGCCTTTACATAAATACTGCAAACAGGGAGATCTGTGGAATCTACCGCAAGTTTCTGTTTTTCACGGCGAAGAAGTGCCTTTTCCGACAGGAATTGCTGAGGTTTATTCAGTGAATATTCTGTATTCTTTTTATCTGTCAGGCTGATACGAAACTTATAGGTTACTTTTGCCTGAGCGGCTATTGTAAGAAATAATGCAAATGCTATTAAGCTTATCTTTTTCATTTTCAAGTGTGTTTTTATTCTCTTTCCAGTTATACTTGCAAATATAGTATTTGACAAGAGGAAAAGAAAAGAATTTCAGGAAATAATTTGAAAATGATTGGCGAAGTATTAGTGAACTTTTGTACAAAAGATTGTTTTCTTTTGTACAAAAGAATTAATTGTTCTGTACAGAAGATTGCAATCTTTTGTACAAGGAAATAAAAAAGATTGGTGAAAGAACTTTTTTTCCCCTTGAATAAATTTATTCTTTGGTAATTAATACCGTGGCATAAGCAGAGATACCTTCTTCTCTACCTGTAAAACCAAGTTTTTCAGTAGTAGTTGCTTTAATAGAGATGTCGTCTTCGTCTACTTTCATTGTTGCAGCCATGGTGCTCTTCATGGCAGGGATGTGAGGATTTAGCTTAGGACGTTCTGCACAAACAGTTGCATCAATATTTCCAAGTTCATATCCTTTAGAGCGGATCAGCTCCATGGTTCGTGCAAGAAGTATCTTGCTATCAATATTCTTATATTCTCCGGCATTATCGGGAAAATGAAATCCGATGTCCCGCATGTTGGCAGCACCTAATAAAGCATCGCAAACGGCATGAAGCAGCACATCTGCATCCGAATGGCCCAGCAATCCCTTTTCATGTTCCAGTTTAATCCCACCTATCCACAATTCCCGTCCGGAGACAAGCTGATGAACATCAAAACCAAATCCTACTCTTATTTTCATCTTTTTCCAAGGATATCTTTAATGCCATCTAAATCAAAAGAAAGAGAGAAGCGCAAAGTCTGATCCAACGGGTTACTTTGAGCTGTTGAGATAAGATATGCAGCATCCAATGAAAAGACATTCATTTTGAAACCTGCTCCCACGGAGAAATATTTTCGGTTTCCTTTATTCTCATTCTCATAGTGATAACCGCCACGCACAGAGAATTGCTGGTGATAGGTATATTCCGCACCAAGAGACCACTGTACTTCCTGCATCTCTTCCTTAAAACCGCCCGGTGCATCACTGAAAGATTTAAAGATCCCAGCAATAGGAGATACATCACGGTAATCTCTCTGCAACCGATCCTCATAATCTGTATCGCTTTCACCCGTAGCTTGTATAGGCCGTGTGGGAACCAGCAATTTATTGGCATCAGCACTGATGGCAAACGTGTTATACTCATCCATAGGAATCAGCAAAGATGCACCCAGACGAAGATTTGTTGGAATAAACTCACTGTTATTACCGCTATCATAGGAAATCTTGCTACCAATATTCGAGATGTTCATACCCAAAGCAAAGTTACACTCCCGCTGTCCTAAAACAAGATAGCGATTATAATACATTGCCACATCTGCCGCAAAAGCAGAACCGGGAGTCACATCTTCGTCCTGTCTATAAGCCAGATCAGAATAAATAAAACGCAAGGCAACTGCTGCAGAAAGGTTCTGGGAAAGCATACGGGAATAAGCTACGTCAAAAGACATTTCATAAGGGTTAATGGAATATCCGCCGTTACCGGTTCCATCTTGTCCCACCGTAACCTCACCAAGAGAAAAGTATCTTAAAGAAGTACTCAGTGCCGAATAATCTCCAATACGGTAATATCCAGCCAGATAAGCCAGATCTATATCGTTCACCAGTTTACGCAGCCAAGGAGTATAAGAAAGAGACACCCCCGCACGACTAATTGTAAACGGATACTTCGCCGGATTCCAGTATTGGGAGTTCACATCCGGATCAGTAGCTGCACCAACATCACCCATCGCACCACCTCTTGAGTCGGGGGCAATGGAAAGAGAAGTTACACCTGTGTTTACAGGATTAAACTGATTCTTTGTATCTTGCGCCTGTATACTCATGCTTACGAAAATCAGGGCAGCTAAAAGTATATATACTTTTAAATTCTTCATATTTACTATTTCTACTTTTTGTTTATATTAAACTTTCTATCGGGTCAATTATTGTGCAAGAATGACTATTTTTCCGGCCTGGGTTTTCTCTTCACCTCCACCCGAAGCGATGGATGCACGGAACAGGTATACTCCCGGGGCAACACGCTGACCGCCGTTGCTGGTTAAATTCCAGTCCACATAATAGTAATTATTCGCACTCATACCCGATTCTGTATGTGTCCACAACACACGGCCGGCAAAATCATATACTGACAGTTTAACATCCAGTGTTGATTCCGGGCGGTCGTGAGAAATCACGAACGTAGTGTTATCTCGTGCCGGACTCTTAGTACAATCCACACTAAATAAGCTTGGATTTAATCCTTTAACAACTTCAAATTCCAAAGACTTAGAAGAAGAATTGTTCATTATATCCCATGCACGGAAAAACAAAGTATGCTTTCCTTCAGGTAAGGCTGCAAAACTATATTTCACAGTTCCCTGGGTATAATCTCCAAAGTAAGCTTCGTAATAGTTATTCAGCACAAAGTTATAATTCGGAGAATTATCAATAATAGCCACAATATCATGACCTATACCATTTCCAACCGTATTAATTCCGTTTTTATCTTCCAGTTCTGCCACCAGATAAGGAGTTTCATTGGTTTTCCCTCCATACACAAACTCCGGCGAATTCAAGTACAGACTTTTTATCGTAGGGCCAACACTATCTGTTACCTCCGTGCCAGCTTCCGTTCCTCCAATGATAAAATTACTGTAAGCACCCTGAGCTTCCCGTCCGGTTGTTGACTCAGCAGCGTAGAAGTTTACCATTCCTTGTTTATTTGAATAATTAATATCCTTGGGTACAGGGAAAGTAAAAGAGAAGCTACCGGATTTAATGGAATCACTGCCAGTGAATAATTTTTTCTCCCTTTGAGAAAATGTAAAGCTGGAAGTTGCTGTCCCATCATTATTTAAGGCGGTAACCGTTTCCTTATTGTCAAAGACTGTTGGATAAACCTTTCCATTAAAACCAGTGAGAGTATTTCCGTCGGTATCCGTCACATGGCCTTCAACCTGTATTTTTCCTCCGGCCTTTATGGCAATATCTGAAGCTGAAGCGTCTTTTCCGTTAAACTTATCTACTACAACCTTATAATCCGGATAGGCCAGCATTAATGCCGGATCGCCAATCAAAGAGAATTTGAGTTTATTAAGATCTCCGGTAAGGTTGGCATCGCATTTTGACAGACGCATAATATCTCCCAGCCGTAACCGTTGGCCATTTTGCTTACTGAATACATATTTACAGAATACCTGATTCAGGCTAGCATTATTCTGTGAATAAACAACTCTCGAAGTTGTAAACAACGCTATTGCCCCACCTTTATCATTCAGGAATGCCAGTTCACCCGCTGAAGTCGAGACATCATCATATCGGCAAAAATCGCAAGTAGCAGTTACCCAAAGCGGGAGTTTAGAAGAATTTAAAGCAATAATTTCTGAAGAGACTAATATATTCTCGGCAGACCATCCGTTAGGGCCTCCGTGTCCCGTATAGTTTACCATCAGCATACCCTCATTAAAAAGTTCAAGCAGCCGTTTAGTCGCCTGTTTATAAGTGTGTCCCGTTGCTGTTGTTTCCCATTTATATGCATCTGCAAAAATACGGTTTACTGTAAACTCAGGATAGTTCGTTTCGGTTTTCTCTGCCAACGCATCAGCCTGACTCATATGTAGATTATTGTCTCCATCGTCAGCAACAAAACAGATTGAATTTTTCCAGGGAGCCAATTCCTTATTTTCCATATAGGCAATTGTTTTATCAACCATCTGAGTTGCTTGTGTTACTGTACGAACAGGAAATCTCCCCACTCCGATATCCATTCCATCATATTCCAGACTGCTACCCTCTTCATCGTCCAGCATTCCCATATAATCATCCGTCACATAAGAATAAGTTTCCCAGGTAGAATTTTTCGATTCATAACCTAAAAGGAAATCATCAGAAGAGTATCCCTGCCAGGAAGAAGTTATCATCCGGTTATCCCAAGCACAGTCTCCAAAAAGCAGAAGATAGCGGGGTAGTCCACCTGTACCTGATGAAACTGCACGGTCATAAAACATCTTCATCAGCCAACGGTAAGCTGTTACATCGGGAGTTCCTGAAGAAAATTCATTGTAAACCTTATCAGCTGTAATTACATGAACTGTCATCCCGTCTTTTGTTCGGTGAGCATCCGCCAATCGTTCCGCCTGCGCCAGGAAATCGCCATTGGATGGCACTATAATCACCATATCACATTGCGCCAGCGAATGCAGATTCTGATTGTCAACCGCTCCTACAACCTCTACACTCTTGAAAGTTCCGTTTACATCTACCGCTACAAACTCTCTTAATGAGGGATTGTTCACAGTGAATGAATAACTTCCGCCGGAAAGAGTTCCAATGATCGTCTTATAATCACCCGGAGTAGTAACATCCCAGACTTTCATGTTGCTATTTGCTCCGGATATGGTATAAGTAGAGGTCTTACTTACAGAAGATAAATCACGGAAAGCAGTGAAAGAATTATATAATGCCAGTTTTCTTCTGTAATTTAGCTGAATATAGTTTAGACGTCCTGAAACACCAGACTCACGGTTATGTGTAAGGGTTACCGTTGCTGACTCACTTTTATCTCCGTCCCAGGTAAATGTTCCGCTACCCGGCTGCGCTTTACAATAATAATCATTTGCAGGACAGGAAGGAATTGAGAGTTGTCCATAACTGGTACCATTAATCTTAACATCTACACTGGTATTACTGGTAGACATGGCGGCAAAAGCCACTGAACAATAGGCTTTTTCATTGGTTATGCCGGGTAATGAGAAAGTATAGCTTTTCGAGTTACCAGAATTATAATCATAGCTATCATAGAGTTCCCTTCCAGAAGAAGTCCAGTTATAGGCATCTTTCTCATATAGGGCATAATCGTCAAAACTGGTAACAGAAGACGCGTTATCAGAAGTTATTGACTGCTCCACTGGAAATGTTAAAGGTTCCTGATCTCCTTGTGCCAGGAAGTAATATCCATAACTTGAATAATAATTATTGGTGTGAGTAAAACAGGTAACACCGGTATTTGCATCCCAACGAACCACGCCATTGGCGTAAAAAAGGACATAATCTTTCTCACGCCATAAAGGGATCTCAGGTAAATCATCACTCTTTAATTGCGAAAAGCTCTCTGGCAACAGTAAACCACCATAACCGTGCAAACGGACTTTGGCCGGATCAGTAAAGCCCATTTTTGTAAGTTCCGCATTTGTTATCTTATAGACCCCCGACTCACTAACACGTATCTTTACCCATTTACCCGTTGCCATAACTGAGTTTGAAGAAAAGGCATGCCGTTTGGAGCTTGTTCTTTTCTGCATAACTGCCGTTTTTTCCAGCGTTAGCTTAAAAGAATTTATGCGTTGATACCCCCCATTACTATAGACAAGAGGAAGAAAAGAAGCCTCAAGAATTCCTTTTCCTGCAGAAACAACCAGCCGGGTATCAGCCTTGGGGTAAGCATCTACTGTTTCTTTTGTTTCACCAATAAAAGCATTCTCTTTTTTAGTTAAACTCTGAAATTCCGGATATTCAATTTTTACTTTATAAGTATAGCTTGCATAATCTTCACCAAGATCAAAGTTCTTAATGTATCGGGGTAATGAACTTCCAGAAATAAAAAGAGCATCATCAAAAGAGAGTGGATGCACAACAGTAGGAGCTTGCCATTTCAGCGAAATAAAGTCTTGAGCTGAAAGTGACAAAGTAAAGAAAGAAATAAGAAGAAAAAAAAGATAGTTTCGGCTACGCATATACCCTCCAGGCTTTATAAAAAGCAAAATAACTTATCGAATATAAAAATCGAGCAGTTTCTCTTCTTCCAGATAACCTTGCAAATGTTGACCAACAGCAACCGGGCCTACCCCAACAGGAGTACCAGTAAACAATAAATCACCTATTTTCAGTGTAAAGAAACGGCTAATATAAGCTATTATCTCATCCACTTTAAAAAGCATATCCGCTGTATTTCCTTGCTGAACTTTATTTCCATCAATATCCAAGTGATAATTCAGATTCTGAATATCCTTAAACTTATCTAAAGAGACAAACCTGCCAATCGCAGCGGAATCATCGAACCCTTTGCTTATTTCCCAGGGATTTCCTGCTTCACGGATGTTGCGTTGAAGGTCTCTAGCTGTAAAATCAATGCCTACCGTTACTTCTTCATAATAACGATGAGCAAAACGTTCAGAGATATTCTTTCCTAATCTGCATATTTTGACAACCAATTCTGTCTCATAATGAACTTCATTGGAAAAATCGGGAATAAAGAACGGTTTGCCATCTTTAAGCAAAGCAGAATCTGGTTTCATAAAGATAACCGGCTCTTTTGGTAATACTAACGTGGAATCCAGCTCTTTATTGTGTTCTGCGTAGTTCATTCCTACGGCTATAATCTTCATTACTTAATCTGATTAAAATTTAGACGATTAAACATTACGGCCAAATGTGCATATAGAGAGGTATTCTGAACAACAATGTTTTCAGGTACACGAATACGGAATGGAGTAAAATTCCACACTGCTTTAATTCCTCCGTCTACCATTTTATCAGTAATGTCTTGTGCTATCTCAATAGGAACGGTCAAAACTCCGATGTTCACTTTGTATTCTTCCATCTTCTGCAAGAACTCATCAGAATGGAAAATAGGAATGCCGTTAATGCTCTTCCCTATAGTTTCAGGATTAACATCGAAAGCTGCGACTATCTCTAGTCCAAAATGCTTCAATCCAGAGTCACGAAGAAGGGCACCTCCCAGACTACCTACACCAAATAAGAAAGCTTTATGCATATTGGTAAAGCCTAAAAAATCCTCAAGTACAGCAATCAGCTCATCAATGTCATAGCCCACACGTGTTCGTCCTGATATATTTACATAAGACAAGTCTTTCGCAATCTGCGATGCATCAATATTTATCTCCTTGGAAATCTGAGTAGAAGAAACATATTGTTCACCCTTATTCTTCAGCAGCTTCACATTTGATAAATACCAGGGAAGTCTGCGCAAAGAAGGTTCCGGTACTTTNATTACNTTTTGCTCATTATCNCTCATNNNACNNCATNTTATTANATTGGNATNTGCAAAAATACACTATTTTTTGAAAACAATCGAGTAATAAAGAAAAAGATTATTTTGTACATATCTATAAGTTTACTACATTTGAAAACAAAACATCAAAAGTATGAAGAAAAATGATTGGAAAGAGAGATTGAATGTAGTGTATTCAACCAACCCTAATTTCAGTTACAATACAGATAACGATGAAGAAAAAATAACACTGGAGCCTGCAAAGCAATCTCTGCGTGTTACCATTGATAAAAAAAACAGGGGAGGTAAGATTGTGACACTGATTACCGGTTTTGTGGGGACAGAAGAAGATCTGAAAGATCTCGGAAAACTCTTGAAAACGAAATGTGGTGTTGGTGGAGCAGCCAAAGACGGTGAGATTATTATTCAGGGAGATTTCAAGCTCAAGATTGTGGAACTTCTGAAAAAGGAAGGATACATTAAAACAAAGCCAGTAGGATAACCTTTTATCTAAAGAAAAGGCTTGCAAAAAGAAAGGCGGCTAAACAGTTCTGAATCTGTTTAGCCGCCTTAAGTATCTTATTAAAGACTTCTATTAGTCAGCGTTCAAAGTAAAACGTTTGAAGCTTACAATAGTCAAGTCTTTATTAGTATTCTTCAGGAACTGAGCAACACTAATCTTAGGATCTTTCACATATTCTTGTTCTAACAAGCAAACTTCCTTGTAGAACTTAGCAATACGACCTGCAGCGATACGTTCAATCAGGTTCTCTGGTTTACCTTCTTCGCGAGCTTTGTCAGCAGCAATTTCTTTTTCACGTGCTAATATATCAGCAGGGACACCTTCTTCGTTTACAGCGATAGGGTTCATTGCAGCAATCTGCATAGCAACTTCGTGAGAAACCTGTGCGTCAACGCCAGCAATATTGAAAGAAACAGCAGTAGCTAAACGATTTCCCGGGTGGATATAAATTGCAGTAGAAGGACCTTCTACAACTCCATATCCATCAAGTTCCATCTTCTCACCAGTGATACCGCTTCTATCAGTAACAGCATCAGCAATAGTTCCTTTTCCCATAGGAAGAGCTTTCACGTCTTCTATAGTAGCACATTTATTTGCGATAGCAAGATCAAGAATTTCGTTAGTCAAAGCAACGAAGTCTGCATTCTTAGCAACGAAGTCAGTTTCACATTTTAATGCGATAACTGCAGCAAATTCGCCTGCAGCCTTAGCAATAACACAACCTTCTGAAGCTTCACGATCAGAACGTTTTGCAGCTACTGCTTGTCCTTTTTTACGAATTATTTCAATTGCTTTATCAAAATCGCCTTCAGCTTCAGTCAAAGCATTCTTGCAATCCATCATACC